>Ga0131853_10017256_pt1 | contig 13151 bp, 8 predicted proteins | sample TergutLab28metaG_FD_92764 | JGI IMG/M metagenome (GOLD analysis project Ga0131853, IMG submission 92764) | Labiotermes labralis P1 segment gut microbial communities from Petit-Saut dam, French Guiana - Lab288 P1 (version 2) (version 2) | ecosystem: Host-associated > Arthropoda: Insects >...
GCACCGCTAACCTCTAAAGTTGCATTTTATATATTTATTCAACAAATATAGGTACTGAATATTTTAAACATGTTATATACTCTCCGTTTTCTTCTCTTCAAAATGCAGTTTGTTTCATAATTCAAATGTATTTGGTTCCTATATTATTCACATTTTATATACAGGGTGTGCTAAAATAAAAAAAAAATTCCGGCGCCAAAAGGTTAAAACGCACTGTATACACAAACACAGCACATCATAAAATGAAAGAAGTCCCCCTTTGTAATGCTAACCCCGCCGGTGCATTCACCCGCTGATGTCAGTTACGGACATAATTGTGCTAATATTCTCCCATAACAGCTTCGAGTCAATTAGCCATTCAAAGAAACAGGACTGCCTGTCCCGCCGCGATAGGTTCGAACACGTGCTCAAATTTCTACCACAACCAACACTCTTCACTACTTCAAATGTCTTTTTTATGTAGTCAAAATTTCGCCCCCCCCCCGGCCCCTCCCCTCAAGTTTAACGGGACGTGCAGGTTTTCCAGGCGGCCTCTCATGTTCAGGTTGCCCTCCTGTCAAAACACTCTCATTCACTTCCCATTCCACAATATATTTCCTCTTCCTGATTTTATCTCTCTAATATTTAGCGAAAGGTACTGCATATACTGTAAAGCAAATTGTAAAGCAGCTTTCTCCATTGTCCCATTTTCTTACTCTTCTCAGCACCATGTTTATGAACAAAATCAGTCTACGATATGCTCGTACCTTAACGTGACATTCCAAGTTTCACAGCCATACACAGCAACAGACAAAATTACAGTTCTGTGCGTTTTAATCTTCATGTTTTGAGATAGCAAACGTGGAGATGGAAGTTTCTGAAAGAAGTTATCTCACTTGGAACGTATTTCGTTTACTTAACTGAATATGAAACGCGATCTCTGGCATGAAATGTCCATTACACTTGTCTAAAGAGAAAATTTATTCGAGAAACATACAGTCCTAATTAAAATGACTTACTGAACTTCAGTGAATATATGAGTCTCTACGCCTGAAGAAATAAAGATGAGACTGAAGGTCACTGCCTAGAGTCACAGGCGTAGCTCATTAAATATGGCATGGGATGATACTTGACATTCTGAACACCAAAATTAATATATATTACATTTAATAATTCAGTTCACGCCTCATAGAGAACACTTCTCCACTAAACATACCAATCAGTACCATTCGGGTATATTCCTCGCTTATCCGAAAAGTCCAGACCGTCTCTGGGACCCTTCAAGTCTTCTACTGAATGGATATTTGCGTCTTTTATGTTGGGAGTAAAGCGGCCGAGGTTCCATGCTGACTATTCAGCTCCATCTGATATCGACGTTAAGAATGTGTGGCGCTCTGACTCCACTCTGCCACCTTCATGGCTCAGGGCCTAGTTATGAACAGTGACAAGTTTACCTTCGAATTCGTTACATCGGTAGCTACCAGCATCTACCCGTACCATGCCAGTACACACTGGCAGAATACGAAGCAGGAAAGGGGGAAGTAAACCGCCTGCATAAAACCCCCGCTCCTGAGTGCTAGACTTCCAGTGGCTTCTCGTACTCCAGTATCGACCGATAGAGGATAGTCGTAAGAAAAATTCTCTAACACCACATTGAACCGAGAATCGCGTTACGTGTTGGAGGTAAAAAATAAATGTCACCCTATAAGAGATCATGAAGGCCCAGACAGGAAGTAGAGGTAAAGCTCTACTCTTTCTTTAACCTTGACGCTAGAAAAGGGATAGATGGCTAACGCCACGCCCCGGCCGCTTTACCCCAGAGAAAGAGACCCGTTACCCATTGTGCAGGAGGCTGGGTGGGCTCCTGGGCCGGTCTGGACGGTTACGGAAAATCACGCCTCAACCCGTATTCAATCGCCGGTCCGTCCAGCCCGTAACGAGATGCTATACCGACTGAGCTATACTGGTCCGCATATGTTGGAGGTAGTCAGCTGTAGACAGTACAGGAGTACAGTGGTTATAATGCATTGTAAAATACACATTCTGTTGTGGCTTGATAGTACAATGCAATAAAATGGCGCCAAAATCGACTCTTGTTACCTATTTAATGACAATTATTCACTTTCAGAGGTTATATGGCATACAGAAAAACAAGTTTAAAGTGACCAAATAAGTCGGAATTCTTAAGGAGAAATTTGTGGCTTACATTAAGCACCGTACACACAAGCCATAGGCAAGAGCGAAATCACCACAACATTCTGTAGTGTACGATAAACCTTAGTTGTCCGTCAGTCTGCCCTCCGATTCAATTATAGATATTATTGGCCAAACATAAATACGCAGTGCTCTAGGCTAAAGAAGGAATGAAACGTACAGGGTGTAAATTTTGGAAATCCAGAAGTTAAAAATATTCGGAGGTAGACGTAACTCATTGACACATCCAACAGCCTATAGAAAGTTCTGAGGGCCGAACTGCTTGAACGAGCAATAAGAAATATGTAGATGTGATTTACAAGGTAAGAATGCAACAAACTTAGATACCAGAAGATCTACACACAGTAATGAAAATTTCTAAATTTATGTAGAAATGTGTGGAGGAAATATTTACGTGTCACAATACAACAGTATCTACAGGCACACCTTAGTACAAAGACTGATGGAGGCCATGCAGATATTGACAAACAGCCAGAAAACTATGTTCTGTTAACAAAACTGCTAGACTTTTCCCGTTTTTGATATGTATGCATTGCCATTCATATTTGTACCACTTGTTTGTCTGCTGAAATTCAGCAACCACAAATACACGTATCAACTGTTCTAGTTTTACTGTACCGTTATGTGGGAAAGTCTCTGCCAGAAACTAATGTAACTGAAATACAAGTAGTTTATCTCTTTAATTATAAAATGCCTTTAGAGAAGTCCTCACATCGTGGTTTTCCGGGTTTCAATACCGTGTGGTCTGGTAGAGTAGTATCAACCGGTCAGAAGGCAAAGCTACCAGCCTTATATGGTGTCATGAAAATGAAGACAACACGAGTCTTCACTGCCTATGGGGCCCGACGTTTCGAAGGATCGTGTTGCGTTCATTCTTCGGTGGTGAGCGGCCCATAGAAGAAATTATTAGGGATCCAATGGGAAGAGTTGGATAAAGAACCAACAGATAGCAAGAAGTTGAACACGGCAGCCTTGGATCAGCTTGTTCTCACATCAACCTGCGCCAGTAGAACCGGTAGACCAAGCCAGATTCTCATCGCCAGTCCGTTCCTTCTTACGCTGATGCTGACGCTAACTGCGAGGAAAATTAACAAAGCAGCTCTAAATGGGCTTATTGTTCCTCTCTCTGCCTCCCTGTTCTGCACATATTATCAATTTTATTCCATTTTAATCGCAATAAAGCACTTTGAGGACGCGCCTCTTACAGCGGTGAGAAAATCGCATTGTGACTCAGGTAGCGTCTGGAAGCAAGAGTTTTTCAAAGCACAGCTTTTTGTACATAAAAATGAACACGAAAGGCCCGACGTCACTTTAAGTTGCTTAGACCGAGGCGCTGAAGCACGACATGCGTGTCAGCTGCCTTAATTTGAAACACATATATGTATACGTACTGTATATATAGGCACAAAACCAAACTCTTCAGCAAGCCGACTACAACAGCGACGCTTCTGACATGTATTCGGGATTTTTCTGTTTCAGACTTCGGTCAAGCCGTCGACTACACGGACTGAAAGGTAATTCGTGGATTTCCTCCGTCCCTCCTGGCAAATTTTCAGTACTATGTCACATCAGACAACATCCGCTTCCTTTCACACTAATTTCAATTCACGAATCACCGCCACCCCAACATTCAGCTCTACATACACGCAGTTTGTGCTGTTGAAAGCATGGAGAATAAATCGTAAATAAATAAATAAACATTATGCAGAAAGTGGGAACAACGGAACGCGGTGACCACAAACATATGTGGAAATATTTCCCATGCTTTGTGTATAGCGCGACTTTCAACCCGTTGCCTTCCAGTGTTAACTATATATACCACCAGGTTTAACACTATAAAAAAAAAAGCTACGTACTGCCCACACGATGTATTTGTGTATTTTGCATGGATCTCAGAACAAACAGCGAATATTTCTCTATACAGCATTAACTGGCCGGTTTTATAACAGAGAAGGAATGTGTTTACTGCGCGATATGACCTGTGTCTGTAAATATAACTGAGGTTCATTTTAGACATTTTTCAGCATAAATATAAGGAATAAATGAAATTCTTCTACTGATTATTGTGCATTTCAGATTTTATACTTGAATGCTTGTACGGTCTTATTCTAATTCATTCGATTTAACTTTCTCCTTTAAGTGAATTAATTGCAATCATTTATCTTCTTCCTTTTCTGCCTTGTCCTGGCATTTTTTGTTTGTTTGTTTGTTTGTTTTTCGACTCTCTGTAGTTGTGCTGTCTTTTTAATTGGTCCCCAGGCTGCTAAGTAAGCACGTATACAAACGAAGGCCTGAACTCAACTACGCAGGCTCCTCCATGCCGTAAACTCGTTAGTCTACTTTATACGCACTTGCTCTACCGAAGTAATCACAAGTTCCGTCAGCAACTATGACTGAACACATATATTTGCAGACAATGCGGCAGTTTCAAGCACTGCTGCGCTATGGATGTTGCTGGAAATGTCTTCTATCGCTTTTGTAATTTTCGAAACCTTGTGCAGAATTTTCGACACCGCACAAGTTGTAGGCAAGGACATAGGTATTTTATTATTATTCGTTCTGCTTACAATTTGTGTTTAAATTCCTATGTCAGTATCATATATACTGTGCCGCTTATAACGCGAGATTGCAGAGCAAGCGGCACCACCGGTCTCGGTGCACCAAAGATGCCTTCTGCTCTGCGAGGAGGAGTACAGCGATTTAAAATAAACTTCCCTGGCTTTCTGGATTTTATTGTCATATACCGTTTCAGTACCCTCCATATTACACACACATCTATTCCAAGTACGCATGTAATTTCTTTGGTGTTGTTATCTATTGTAAGAGCAGGTCTGTGTTGCTGTATTTATAAGCCAGCCATATTCTGTCCCAGTAAATTTGTTGCCTCTCATGTTCTGCAATATTCCCATGTTATTATTATATTACATCGTATCTGTTGTATATAATAAATGTGATACAGCAATTTTGAAAGATGTTAACCGAACAAGTGATGAATAAGAACACAAGGAAGGAGAGACACAAAAAAGATAGGCTAAATTCTCATATGTTGGAAGACAGACCAAATTTATGACTAAGTCATTCAAAAACTATAATATCAAAGTCTCTTTCAAGACCGAAAACACTATAGGTAAGTTACTAGCGCAAAACATAAATATTAAACCAAATAAATTTAACAAATGTAGTGTATATCAATTAACAGGTCATGATTGTTGTAACAGAAAGTATACGGAGAGACTGGCAGGCCCTGTCATGTAGGATTCCAAGAACATTTCCGGGACTTCAAACACAGAAATGGAAAATCTAAGTTTGCACAACGTCTCTTAGATAATAAACACTCCATTGGATCTATGTAAGATATTATGGAAATTTTACCTATAACTGGAAAAGGAAGTATGATGAACATCTTACAAAGATTCCATATACAGGGTGTTCCAGTGGAATAGTAAATATTTTAGGAGGTGGTAGTATGGACTATTCTGAGTAAATAATTCATATAAACATGTGTCCAATTTTCAATGGGTATGAAGATACAGCTGTTTGATTTGGCGCTTACAGATTAGATTTTTTTCTGTGAGGATGGTTGAAAAGCGAAGTCTACAAAGAAAAAGTAAACACAAGAGACGAATTGGTCGCTCGAATTATGAATAGTGCTGCCCTCATAAAGCAAGAACGCCAAGACGACCTCAGGAGAGCTACACGTACTGTTGCCAAGAGGGATGAAAAGTGCATTGAAGTCAATGGTGGGATTTTTGAACACTGAATTTGAACTGTTGCAATTTATTGAGATCATTTACATAAACAAAAAACGCAATCAATATGTCATTCGTCTTTCCTTCATACCTTTTGTAAGGCTTTTTATGCGTGACATTCAAACAGCGGTATCTCCACACACATTGAAAATTGGACACATGTTTACATGAACTTATTTACTCGGAATAATCCATACTACCACCTCCTAAAATATTTACTGTTCCTCCTGAAACACTCTGTATATAATGAAACAAAACTTGACAATCTTATCAAGGATAAACGCACGGAAAATACAACGTAATATTTGATACAATAATTCATAAGAACTCACAAAAAGGGCATTCACCGCTGTAACTTCTTATACCTGCCTGGACCTTGTTCAGTCATTAATTGCTACGCTAGATGTATATACGCATATGCCGAGCCATCCCAGTACATCGAAAAACCACAAATTACGATTGCACCGATCCGTGTTCATACTTGTTTTTATCGATTAAACCTACACCAAAATATTTATATTTTTCACCATGGTTGCTATCTTACTATATAAACACTACCGTTTACACTGAAGATACAAGAGATATCCGTCATCATAAGGAGACACGGAACAGTTATAAATACGATCTACAAGCACCACCCAGTATTCGGCATATACGAAATAAAAATACGAAATCTACCCCTAGCAGCATATACCATAATTTGTGACTAAAGACTATATACATATATACTTTTTTTTTAATTTTAACACAGTCCAAAATAAGTGTTATATCATTATGTATCAATTGTAACTTCAATTTCATTTCATATCTTCACACAAGTCTATTACATCACAGGCAATACAACTCAAGGTTTTAACAGATTTTAACACTGGTGTAAGTTTTATGGGATCCCATATGACATTGAAATTAATGTGCACTACGTGTAACATGTTTTAAATTTTATGTAATGATGGCCTGATGATGGTCTAATGACCGAAACTTGTCGCCAATAAGTTAAATAATAATATATTCTTGTGTTTAGCTAAAACAAATAAATTTATTATTGTCTTTCAATTCTATAACACAACGGGATGTCCTCCATAAGAAAATATACAAAATCCATAAACTTGAATACATATTGCCTGATACGTCTCTTTACCTACATTACAACGCCTGGTTTTGTACTGTTACAATGATACAAAATTCATTAACCTGACTACATATTGCCTGATACGCCTGTATTACAAAGCCTGGTTTTGTATTCACAATGATACAAAACGCATTAACTTGACTACATATTGCGTGATATATTTGTTTATCTAATTATTGCGACTGGTTTCGCACTGTTACAATGATAACAAAATCCATTAACCTGACTACATATTGATAAAGTAATTTATTCAGTCAAAACACAACATATATTAGTAATCAACACTATAAACTTGGCAACATGTTTCGGTTCACTGACCCATCTTCAGGCCAGTTCCTAAAACAAAGTACATTCAGCGAGTGAGTACACTATGGGATCCATACTGTTTACAGGTCATTTTGACATTGAAAATCACGTTAAATTTTTTGGCCAATGTATTATTTGAAATGTGTATAAAAACTCCTGTCAGTACATCTTTATTAAAATATTTAAAATTATGCTAGCTTATATATATATATATATATATATATATTACGAGTAACTTTAAAGCTCTTGTCAGATGGGGTTGCTTGCATATGGTTGAAGCCAATATTGTCAGTTACTGGTGGTGTTCTAAATTCTGGAGAATTGTTAACAAGTATTTTCTTGCCGTCTTGTGCAAGGCCAAGTTCCAGGTTGTGTATCACATGCTAGTATTGTTATTTTGACGATTATTATTTCAAGTTTTTTCTCATGCCGTCCTATGGAAGAATTAATTTTAGGTTGTGTATCACACGCCTTACAGCTCCTCTCAGTACTGTTTTGAGTATTTTGTGTGCAGTTAAATACGTGAAGATATGTGTATATTCGTCTATCTGTGCGTCAGTTTTACGAGATGGGTGTGTCTGTACACTGAGGGATGTCTCGCACTCAATACAGTATCGGAAACTCTGTAATAGTAATGGTAAACAGATACACCCATCTCGTAAAACACCCATTACAGAGTATGTCTCTTTATCTACTTACAACGCCTGTCTTCTTATTGTTACAATGATGCAAAATGCATTAACCTGAATGCATATTGGCTGATGTCTAGTTACCTAATTACAACGTCTGGTTTCGAATTGTTACATTGATACAAAATCCATTAACCTGACTACATATTGCTGGATATGTCTGTGTATCTAATTACGGAGCCTGGTTTTGTATTTTTTTAATGATACAAAATCCATTAACCTGACTACATATTCCCTGATATATCTGTTTATCTAATGACAACGCCTGGTTTCGTATTGTTACAATGATAGAATATCCTTTAACCTGACTACATATTGCCTGATATGTCTATCAACATTACTACGCCTGGCTTTGTATTGTCACAATGATACAAAATCCTTTAACCTGCCTTTATATACTCAGCTGAGCTACGACTCTGCAAATGACTGCTGTTTTAAGTTACTGTTACCACCTATCACCCTTATCATCGTCAATATATTTGTTATTGTTAGTATTACCATCATCAACATTCATTTTATGTTGTGTTGTTTCTTTTATTAGCGACTTGGTTGTTTATTTAGGATGTTAATAAACAAGAACTGAAGTGGATAAAAATCGTGTCGCTGTTTTCCCTTATTTAACTTTGGCTTTAATTAAATTTATCGTAGTATTTTATTACTATTGTTTCTCGTTTTGTCCTGGCTTTGCTGTTAATTTAACTATGTTAATGTTAGTCACACTGATGTTTTCTTGATGGCCTATGTTCTTGTCCTCTTTCCTGCCTTTTCGTTGGTGTGTTAGATTGCTCATTTTGCTGTATGTTGGAATGCTGTCTCTCTAATTGACCTTGTGACTGTTGTGTCAGTACTTTAAAACATGAAACTGATAATCATTATTATTATTATCTTCATCATCAATATCTTCATCACCACAGTGCCAATTATGACGAGTTCTGACAATGATATATTACAATTATAATAAACAGCTTTCTGGAATCTGTCCGCCATCGACTGTTCCACACAATAATCTTGATTAATATGTGAAACGCTACATTCTCTTCGGAATAATAGACAATTCACAGAGTGCAGATCTTAAGAATGATGAAATAAACAGGACGAAAACTAGTCCAGTTCAACAGAAGCAATAAACAAGAAGGATGAATTTTACGATCGGCTATATGATTTAAAGCCATGTTTCTTCTATTTTATGAGTTCGATCAGCGTATAGAACATTAACCGGTCGACAATCGTGTCCTGTTTTTCTACATTTACTATGACTTCGCATCTCACAACGACGCACTGCGCCACTTTACTTTATTCAAAAGTGTATCGGTGGATACACAATTTCATTTGTAACGTTAAAAATCTCCCAGACCAACTGGCTCACTGTAAGAGTCACGTAACCACGGCAACATAGGCCTGCTGTGCGCCGCGCATTGAAATTTGAGGTCCCGACGACGTCGAATGAAGATGCGACTCCGCGTCTTTTGGTGGAGAAGTACTGGCGTTTCGAAGGAACCTAATATTCCAACTTCAGACTGATTCTCCTAACACTTCAGTATCAATATACACTATTTTGTGAAGACTTTTTTGGCTTGATGTTTGGTAACTTAATGTTGCTACATAAAATGTCGATAAAATTTCGTGTTGAGTAAGATGGACATGGTTATGGATTGACATTTGTAAATACTGCCTTAAAAACGCTAAGACAGGCCGAGTAAAACCACGAAATTTTCTCTGTGGGTACAGCCTGTACTGCCACTACTGCACAGAATATGCAGTGTCACACGGGAGGCTTTTGTATTACTGCAGGTGATACACCGTGCAGCAGTATCATTTATATTACTACAGTTGATACACACTGCAGCAGGCTCTTTTGGTTTACTGCAAGTGATACACACAACAGCAGGTGCGTTTAGATTACTGCATGAGATAGACCATGCAGAAGGCTCATTGTGACTGCTGCAGGTGATACACTCTGCAGCAGGCTCATTGAGATCACTGTAGGTGATAAAATCTGCAGCAGTATCATTTGTATCATTGCAGGTGAAACCCTCTGCAGCTGACTCTAACAATAATGGCAACGGTTTCGTGAAGCAACCGACACCTATTTTGTAACCCGAGCGTAAGGCGTGTCGGAACCTTAAAGTGTTTTGTTCCTCAGCACAAAATCTACAACCTCGACAATCTTACTTCAGTGTCCTTTTAGAATTAATCCTCCCTGTGACTCTAGGATCCAGCACTAACTAAGGCGCAAACGTATGTATGCCCATGCTCCACTGAGAGGTGTAGCACAGTTAGAAGCGAAGTCACGATAAGCCATGGGAGTTCTATCAAATTCTAACAAGAGATTATTATATTGTCACTTTACACTGCAACGTGAAAGGAAGAGGCTTTCGTTGAACGAGAACATTTCGAAAAGATGATACAAACAACTATACAAGTTGGCGGAAATCATAGAGATATTTCAAGGAAAGGCCGAATTTTGCGGATCTAAATCATGAGGAAGTTGAACGTCTTTCTGGAATGGCCAGTTTTCTACAGTAAGCCTATCTCTAAAGAGACTCAATGAAATAAATTAATCTGTCCTCGCTTGTACCTTTACTGCTTTTTCTCCTCAATCTTTTACATTCTCTCTCTCATACTACTACTCCGCCCCTTCGTCCATCTTCATCTTCCTTTATTTGCCTTTTATTTATGATTTAATTACTCTTAATCAGCATGTCTGTGTTTTTCATCGTTTTCAGTATCGCTATTTTCCTCTTACTCTTCAACGTCTTCACCAAATCATCATTATTAACAACAACAACAACTTCAATGGGATAGTCAGTTCTTATTTCTCCAAAATCTTCATTTCATTCAAGACTTTCATTTTCTCCAACGTTCTCTGCCTCTTTCTCTTCTCTTTCTCACACACGCTCTTCTTTTCGTTAATATTTCTCTCCCACTTATTCCCAATTTCCTGACTTTCACTTTTGTATGTGTGAGTTCCAAAAAACCAAAAAATGACAGCACAATCAGTGGTGGAAATGCAACACCCGCAACCTTGCAAACATTACTAATGTTAGCACGCTATCAATATCGTGTTCGACACACACTACTGCCGACATACGACATTGCTGATGTTCAATACGAATATTCTTGCTGACGTAGTACAGGTGATGACGTAAGCAGATATTGCAGTTCGTTGTTTTCCCGAGGAACGTTTCCTGCGCCCCCTGACAGGTTTCAAGTGCAACCACACAGCGCAAGATGCAAGATATGAACGCACACACACACACAGTCCGGTGCTTCGTCGCACCTATCATGAAGAACCCACGCAGCAAGCAAAACCAACTGGGGCAGAACTATCCTGATTTCACTTAATGTAGTCGTATTTCACACACGCGACGTGGGCCTATTGCGTCCCACAGCTCTTCTGGCACGTTACGTCGAAGGATGTGATTTATTTCGATATTGAAAGCACTTCATACGATATGCAGGGTGAAAGGAACAAGATAAACTTTTCTCGGGCAAACAGCCGTTTCATATGAATTATAAAATCCAAAGTTTCGGAGAAGAACTCCATTCCATCATCAGGGTAAAAGGAAATTCCGCACAAGTTCTCGTTGTACGGCGTCTTGTTAAAAACAGCTCGATAATGTTACACAACAAACGTTCTGAGACGTTTAGTTTTTGATACGTACATCCCCGTCAAACTCGGTGATGTCACAACGATAAACGAATTTGATTGGTAGTAAGGAGAAGGTAGTGGGGGCGCTCTCACAACTATCGTTTTTCTCCTCCCACTATTACTCCGCTGCCCGTCTGAGTAGGCTAAAATAAACAAGCTGACAAGAAGGGGCAGTCGATAGTTATCAGATACAAGTATGACCCTATGAAGCCTCTATTCCTTCCTGAAACGTCAAGACACTCACAGTCCCAGTCCCGGACTCCTAAAGGTACAAGGTGCGAGGGTCAAGCACTACGCAAGTACTCTCGACATTTTGCGGTAACTGTATACAATGTTCTCATTGATATGCAGCTCGCTCTGTTTGCTTTCCTGTCATAATCTTCCTAACACTGACACTCCATTAAAACTAGAGCAAGATCAGTCACCCAAATTGCACATCGTCGGTTGTGTTACAATGAATTAATTTCCTTTTCTTGTCCAATCAAGTTTTCCTCGAGATAATAATGCTTAGATGTGGAATAATATCAGTTACTTTACAGTAACAAGAATGTTACTAACATTATTGAAACTTAACAATTATTCGTTATCTGTATTCGCGAACTAATGACGAGGTTACAGGCTGGACGTTCAACGACTTTCGGTTTGATTCCCAGCAGTGACAAGAAATTCATCACCCCTTCAAAGCGTTCGGACAGGCTCTGAAGAACGTCCGGCATCCTGTTTAGTGGCCAACTGTGGCGCTTTCCTCGTGGGTAAAGAAGATGGAACGTGAAGCTTACCATTAACTCATCTAGTTTCGAAATTAAGCATGAATTAAGGTAAACTTGCGCTCCCCATATGCCTTTATAACCTGTACAGGGACCACTTTGCTTGCAAGCTATGAATTTTAATGGTTCTGTTGCGTAACGTTTACTAGCCAGGAGCTTCTTAGAGGTGCCCAAAGAGATGGAAATCACTGGGCCGCATGCTGCCAGCTGGACATGTAATTGGCTACGGCGATCCAGTTGTGAAGTTATGGACCGCCCTCCCTTCAGACCCGATCTCGCACCACGTGACTTTCATCTATTGGGACCGCTAAGAAGCATTTGGCTGGGAAACACTTGGCAACGTGAAGCACACTGTCATCTACGTACATGCACTTGACACAGTTTACTTCTACGCCAGAATACAAACCTTGGTGTCACAGTAGGACAAATGGTTAGATGTCAATGATTATTATGTGAATTTTGAAAAGTACCATCTGCTACCAATATTTCAGGTACACACTGAAGTCTGATGTGTACCATCTGCTACCAATATTTCAGGTACAAACTGAAGTCTGACGCGTACCATCTGCTACCAATATTTCAGGTACACACTGAAGTCTGATGTGTACCATCTGCTACCAATATTTCAGGTACACACTGAAGTCTGATGTGTACCATCTGCTACCA
>Ga0131853_10017257_pt1 | contig 13150 bp, 7 predicted proteins | sample TergutLab28metaG_FD_92764 | JGI IMG/M metagenome (GOLD analysis project Ga0131853, IMG submission 92764) | Labiotermes labralis P1 segment gut microbial communities from Petit-Saut dam, French Guiana - Lab288 P1 (version 2) (version 2) | ecosystem: Host-associated > Arthropoda: Insects >...
CAAACAGCGACTTGTGCCACTTACAGCATAAACTGATTTGTTTTTATAACCGAGATGAAAAGTGTTTACAGCGCGGTACGGACTGGGTCTTTAAATAAAGCAGTCTGCGCTTCGTCTTTAAAGGGATAATCCACAACACATCCAGCATAGCAGAAAGTAACCTTGCTCAACCCGTGTGTAATAACAATCGATAGCACGGGGTCGGGTCACAGATAATTTCACGGGCATGAATCCGAAAAGCGTAACTGAGTACTGTTGATCATAAAGTTGGAAAACCCGTTCGAATTCTCATAATATTTAACATTACAAAAGCCACACTGTAATAACGGAATGAATTTTCTAGAAGGAAATTCTTTACGCATAAATAAAGTATGAGGGATTCACAGCCTCCATGTTAATTCATATTATATTCGAACAAATTTCCCTTCAATATAACAAAGGAACAGCCAGAACATTGTGTATGCTAAATCGCCAACCCATTTACTTTCTTTACAGTATATATTCTGTTATAGACGCAATTTAGAAATATAGAGGTTAGGGAAAATTACGACAAACAAGAGAGCATTGAAGGGTGGACAGAAATTGCGATAAAAGCCCTAAACAAAGGCTTGTTAGATACATACAAAACGATTTGAGCTGAAAGTTCTTTAAAAGTCGGCTTTGACTTTCTAACACCTGTCTCTAACGATGACAGTTCCCTCGTTTGAATGATTGAACATTGTGATGGTATTCACGGAAAGAAAGAAAGAGGAAAGTAAATATCGTAGCAATAAAGAATACAATATGTCTATGATAAAAATGACAGTCTGGTGGAAAGAGTCATTTTCCAGAGACATAGAAATGAACCTTCGATTTGGTTGATTTATAGCGCTAGTATGCCGGAACGAAACGGCCAATCAGAATTCGTCGATTCTGCCGTGTTCACGCTGTACTGAACAATGGAGTGCAGGGCGAAGAAGAGACGGACGTTGTTCGTTCATCTTGACTTTTGAGTGGAATCTTGTTCTAGTCGGCCACCGAAAAAAAAAAAAAACAGCCAGAACTCCAACGGAAATGAATTCTTCCAGAGACAAACCCAACATAAGACCCTGTCAGATAACAAAACACCTGGCCTGGATTGAAAAGACTCTTTACCCTGTAATTAGTTTACATTACTATCTATTTTGGAATTCGCGTCTACTCTCACACACGACTAGTATGAGAGATACTTACGGTGAGTTATGCACGCATGCACGCATGTACTATACACTTCTCGCGAGCCATTTGTGACCAGTAAGTTGGACGGTTGTGATGCTATTATATCCGAAGAGGCAGACATTTTATCATCGCCATGATTATCATCATAAACTTAATCATTATGATGGCTTCTTATAACAAAACCAACTAGATGCACTAATTTCTCAAATTTATTTTTGGAATAAAACTCTATGTGTTTCGGACAGTTCCTCTGCCCATCATCAGGAGTTTTTCACTGTACACACAGCAAACCTGTATGACATATACCATTGCTGTGTGTACAGTGAAAAATTCCTGATGGCTGACAGAGGAACTGTCCGAAATATGTACAGTTTTATTCCAAGAAAAAATTTGAGAAATTAGTGTATCTAATTGGTTTTACTATAAGAATTTTTTCCAAGAATAAATTTGAAAAATTAGTGCATCTAGTTGGCTTTATTATAAGAATTTATCACGATGCACGGTCACCTGAAATTCAAATTCATTATGATTGCCTAAGAATAGGCCTGCGAGGCCAACTGACTTATGTGCGTGGCCAGACACAGAAACTGCCTACCCAAGTCCCCTAAAATTCAGGTTATGAATGCATGTGGGGCTGCATCTCCGCACTGTAAAATTGGGAGTGTGCAAGCTTTTCTGCATTCTGCTAAATGCAAAAAATGTAAAAAACAACGGTTTTGTACAATTGCGAGCTCCCTAATTATGGGCCAATAAAACCCGGAACACGTACAAGTTGGAGTGTTGTGGTTTCAATAATGTTGTGAATAGTCTTCGGTGCGAATTGCAATAATTGTATCCTAATGCGCGGAACTGAGGAACGCCTTGGCCTATGTCATAAGCTCCGTCACCAAGAGCCGGTCGTGGGCTCATTAAACCGATTTCACATAAATGGGCAACACACTTCAGCAGCCCCCGAGTTCGCGGGTGATCCGCGCATTTGTGATATTTAAAAATACTCAGTGTTATACCACAAAACATATCTCGAATTGATTTTATATTTTAAATTTTGAGAAAAGCATGGAAGATTTCATTGAAAAACGTAAAAAAAATGTAACTGGGTTTGGGTTTGGTTTAATTTTTTTTTTTAAATTAAATACTATTTTCGACTAATCTTTTGATTAAAACTACACAAAAATGATTAAAAATTAAAAATTTTAATTTTTCATACAAACTTACGTTCATATACAAAAATGTTTGTCCTTTTGGTTTTGCTGAGCACAAAAACATTTTTGGGCATGCCACAAGGAACGCAATAGGACCCTGCATTTGCTAAGGCTGGAGCAGCTTTTCCCATTAGGTGTTAATGTTTAATTACGTTCATTCCTGACCTGACATAACAACTGCTGGGACACACAACACAGCACAATTAGACAAAGTCCAAACACTTATTCACATACGACTTCTACAAAGAAGCAGACAGAAGCGACACAATGGTCTGTCTGTTATTCTAGCACTTTCTGGTGAACATGGGAAGTTTATTCTTCCGGAACTGGAACTATAGAATATCCTATATATCAGTGATATATATGATGTAGCAGAACGTTGTGGGGTCTGGTGTGGCTGTAAAACGGTGTATCTAAGTCAGAGCTTCTCAATCTTGGTGAGACCGCGGTCCGGTATATTCTTTTTTTATAAGACGAGGGCCTGGTCTCAACAAATTTACTCGTAAATACATTTCCATTTTTTTAAGTTCATACATTAAACTAACATAAGTATTAATAATTAATTATGACATAATCATAAAGCGTATTAGTATACTTATGTATACGGTGTGGCATGTTAACAAATATAAAATTACATTTAAATTAGTTATCAATTTCCGCGACAATCCCTCGCGGTCCGGTATAATTGATGCCAGGGTCCGATACCGGGCCACAGACCAGCGGTTGAGAAACACTGCCCTAAGTGAACATGTTATTGTATTTAATGCTTTCTTCAAATAATTTCAGCGATATTTCATGAATGAAACACAAAACACAGTTCTAAAATTAGTTCCGAGGCAATACAAGTTTAAAGTAATCAGTGGGCTTCCAAGCCTAAAGCCAGACCTCTAATGTTTAAGGCAAAACAAACCACCAACAAAAATACAGTCGACGAATGAGATTCTAACATGAAAATGTGGCTATTACCTTTAGTCATGCGAACTCGGTGAAACCTAATTTCAGAGTTAAGCATCCGGCTTGCAAAAAGGAAATATCCAAAACACATTACATTATTGATAGTCCCTACACCTAATGTAAGACACCTTCGTCTTTGACGTTGCATGTAACAGTATATATATATATATATATATATACACACACAAACACACACACACACACACACACACACACAGTAGGGTCTCGTTTTACGACGGGTTCGTTTTACGACGGGTTCGTTTTACGACGGGTTCGTTTTACGACTGTTCGCTTTTACGACTTAGTCGAATCGGACCGATCACTCCCGACTAGTGGCACATCACTGTCGCAACTCAAGCGTCCTTTCTGTACTCAGTGCGCTTCGAGCTCTTTTCCGGTGTGCATGTGTTTCTTCTTATTCCTTTTCAGTGCAGCTCTATTAGTCTGACTGTGATTCTTCCACCCATGGCACCCATCAAAAAGAGAGAAAAGAAGACAAAATCAAAACAGATGACGTTACATTCTTTCTTTATGCCTTCTGAACCACGGCCTAAGCCTTCTTCAACAAAATAAAAAGTGATTTGATTGATATTTTTTTCAATTATCTGTAAATTTCTATATACCTAATTCATTAAATTAAAATTGTATGTCATAATGTAAAGAAATATTGTAAATTATAAAATTATTTGACTAATTTGTTTTGGTCCATGAAACTATCTCAATTTAAACCATTTAAATAGTACTCGTTTTACGACGATTCAATTAACAACCGAATATTCAAGAATGTAACCCCGTCATAAAACGAGATCCTTCTGTGTGTATGTGTGTGTTTGTGTGTGTGTGTGTGTATGTATGTATGTATATATATATATATGCGTTTGTGTGAGTTAGGGAGAGACAAAAAGGAAGTGGAAAAATCATGTATTTAGCTCCAACAGCAGCAGCAGCAGCAGGTTTGCCCCTTTTTAATAACCATCGACAGCAGAACTTGGCAGAAATTTGGAGTAGCTAGCTGACCGGACACGGAACAACACAAAAGAGACTTCGGGTTTAGCTCCAACCAGGGTAAAGACAAGTGCTTGATCACGAAATTTTATAAGCAGAATTTGCAACACCATGATTCATAGTTCTGGTTACATGGCACATTACCAATCTACACAGAAATTCCTCGCCTTAAGTACTAGTTACTTTCCGGAAGATACGGTGTTAAGCGGAATGTCGCGCACTTTGAAAATCAGTATAGACGTGGTAAAATATCTAGACCTGTATATAGACAAGGCAGCCCAATTCAAATCCAAAACTGCAAGACACTGTACCATATCGGCCGTTGCTTGACGGCACACCCGCTCAGTTATCGCCCAGCAGTATTCTTCCGCCAACCTTCATCTTTCACTGTCCGTAATTAAAAATTGTAATTATTTCAATTTTTTTACTTTTTTCAAAAAACTGCTTGTCTGAAATTGTGTAAATGTAAAGTGCTTAAGTGCTTGTATATACTAATATTGCCACTACAGTCCACAGTTCCAGGGTTAAGATAACCATACAAAAATACAAATGATTCGATACTTGATATCGTGTTGTAGGTATTTTCATTGTAACAACAGCAAAAGAGATGCAACGGTATTGTATCCAGTAACAAGAAACATGACGTTCCTCTGAAGCTAAATATTTATAACAGGGTGCTTTTCTGATTTTAAATTTTCGGTGGTCTTCCTCAGTCTCTGCGTACAAAACATAGCGGTATGTCTTTGAAAGAGACAAAGGTCGCTTTCTCACAGATATTGACAATCACTATTGAGGATCGACTTTCCGCCTCATCTGACACCTCTTAATCTGCAAAATTTAATAATCTTAGTGAAATAAACTACGATTGAATTTCTATCCCGCACCAACACAATTCAGCCATCACAATTACAAAGACATTGCAATTGATTTCACCCGTTAATTACTAATTATAGTAAAAAAAATTTGAATTATTACTCCGATTATGACGCAAAGTACATACACCTTCAAAGTGATGAACGAAAACTGTATTTCTATGAATGATAATGTACTTTCGCCCCAGTACGAAGAAAGCGTACGTGAAATGGCACAACTGTTTGACCTCCGTAATCAACTGGTCACCCGTAGAGAGAGAAGACGCGCTTGGCAGCGGTGAAATCATGCAGCGTCGTAATTGCACTTTTAGAGGTCATTAGCAAAAGGTTAATTTCCTGAGGGACATTCCATTCATGTGGGAAACGAGTAGGAGTTGCGCAGACGCAATGCGCATCGTGCAATTTGCACACATTAAGCGCGATAGTCGGCACAGCGGTGCTAGTTAATGCGTTAAGTTTGTGTAATTGTCTGCAGTGACTAAATAATAATTATATAGAAGTTAGGCATCTGTACGTTTAAGAAGTTTCGCACGTCTTATGCAAATACTCGGTACTGTGTTCAAAACATGCCTTCATTACAATTGGCCTCTTTTTATGATTATCAAAGAGAGCCTCCCAGAACGGTGAAATATTTGTCGTTTCAAACTCTTATGTCAGTTCATTTCACAAAATAAAATGAAGATGAAACCAAGTGCATAAAATCCTTTGAAGACAAGAATATGATTGACGATGTGTTCTTGAATCATTCCGGTATGCCTGAAGGCCTTCCATTTACAATCCTCAACATTCGGTCTAGTAGCTATTCAGAATGAGATGTTACCCTCCTTCATTTCGCCTAGACAGAATTTCAAACAATGAAAAAGAAAATATATTTTTCCTGGATCCTAGCTATTTGTCCTTAATAACGTTCGCTCTTCCTACGTAATTCAGAATGTTGTATGTCCCGGAATGAAATTTTAAACATTCCAATAAGTACACAATTAATATTCAGCCATCTGTTACAAGTGCTACGAGAATTTAAATTTTCTGAGCGATAAATAATGGTTATTGTTTAAAAAAAAAGTAAAGGTAAAGTGGTCCCGTTACAGGTCTGGTAGGGCCCAGAGGGTGGGTAGAGGTATAGCTCTACTCTTCCATGACCGCGGCACTAGAAGGTGGGTGAGTGGTCAGCAGCACACTCCGGCCGCCCTTTACCCCCGGGAAAGACCGGGTACCAATTTTACAGGAGGCTGGGTGGGCCCAAGAGCCAGTCTGGAGGTGAGGAAAATCTCGTCCCCACCGGGATACGATCCCGGACCGTCCAGCCCTTAGTCAGTCGCTATACCGACTGAGCTACATGGCCCACACTGGTTATTGTTACACACGATAAATGTAAAGGAAACATGACATGCAAATCGTACCTTATGATTCTTACAAGGATAAGGAAACGGAGACTTTTTGCTAACAGTAATGAATAGGATGGATAAAATATTATTTACCACACAAGTAATTTAACACAATTTTATGAGAGTCAAAACTTTCGATGTTAAGATTTTAATTTAGTCGCATATTATATGCAACTCTGTCAGAGAATTTAGCGTCTGTATCACCGTCTATTTACTTCCAGACTGATATAGCTCTTACGTATGTACTTTTACGGTATTTGATTCGTCAGTGAATCTTACACACGTAAAAGGTTCCTATATATATATATATCTTATCGTCTCCGGGATCATCAGAAACATATACTCGAAATATTCTAATTGTAAGAATTTAATGTTATGTTTGAACCAAAATATTACGTTAATTCAAATAACCGTCTCTAAAAATCTTTTTTTTTTCGCGAAAAGTTTTTGGTTAGTAACTAACAAATACTGAGACAATAGAGAATTTTCAGTTACACGTTACTTAGTGTACTCAAACCGTGCGGGATGATTCATAAAACCACATATATTGTAAGTAAAATACACACACGCACCTTCACGATCCAGGTCAGTCAGCATTTTATACGAAATTATTTTACACACCTGAAGGCCAGTCGATTCAAAAGATCAGGTTTGTGGTTTTGGAGGCCATATTATTACACTGAAAGTCATCACCCAGCTTTAGTATTGGAATCTTGGAAACAGAACGCAGAGAGAGTTGTGGATAACTTGGTTTGTGTAGAAGGAAGGTAACCAGCCTCACGTCCTCAGGGAGGTCATCCATCATGTGCAGTTACGAGAATTACCGTGCCGAGGGGAGACAGGTGTTGGTAATGTGAGACTTATGGTTCCTGGCGCCTCGCTACTGTAAGGCAAACATCGACAGTACCCGAAATGAACTACTGTCGTAATATATTTGTATGCATGGAAAGATATATCACGTGGAAAATAAAATCTGCCAGCGAATGCTAGAAAGAAGTAGCATATAGGCCTATGTTTGCCAAGTTTATAATATTTCAAAGTTATCCCTTTTTTTCCCAGAATTTCAGCTCTTTTTAAAGTCGAAGCGATGAAAACTGAATGATACAATATACCACTTATTAACAGCAAATTGGATAATTCACGTAAATAAACAGGAATAAATGACGTGGGTTTTTATAGTTCCTCTAGATAATATGCAACAGACCAGAATATCGGAATTAATTTAATACTGTAAGATTTTAGTGACACAAGGAGGTGTTGTGGGCGAATATATCTTGACGTTTGAAATGATTTCATTACGTGTGATCCCTTGTAAATAATCAACTTGGTGCACAATTTTACATGTATGTTTATTTCTATTCTCTACACGTTTCCGGCAGCCATGTGCCCATCATCAGGAGGATTATTGTATTAATGCGACACCTGGTTTATGTCACTCTGTGTAGATGACCGTCCGGTATGCAGCAGCATATGCTTGGTTGTTTACAAGGATCATACAAGGATGCACGCTCAACAAAATATAAAATTCATTACGTGTGTCTTGTCCCTGTAAACAAGGGCAATACGACCGTTCGAGACTTCCGGAAATATCCGTCCAACGGCACACCGATACACGGCAGAGGACTTGATTCTTATATTGTCACTTTGGACGTCTTACTACATATATGTTTCAAACAAATCGGAAAGAAAATATTTATGAGTTTTCAGTTTTCCATTCTGGTGTTTCTTAGATTCAAAAATTGTCCCAACTATACCATGTTAATATCAAGGAAAATAACCTGGTAACATTGTATATATTTACACTCATAACCTTAAAACCTTGACATGACTTATGGGGGCATGACCCTTGAGTAATCAGACAATACTTCATGGACATTTGTTTAAAAAACTCGTAAGTAAAATATTTTATAGTTCAATCTTTTTTATGTTATAACACAACCTAAATTGTTGTCTGTAAATCTTTCCATACGTATTCCAATGATCTCTGATGTTGGCGACCGTCAACTGTCACAAGAAGTCGTAAAAGTTTATATTATTTTGTGACACACTTCAACTGGTTAAATTTTACAGTCTATATATCAGAAAACACAAAAAGATGTATTTGTACTTGTGGCCAACGTAAGTAATCCTTCAATGTTTGTTTATTGTTTTCCGATCAACACATCATCATCAATGATTGTATATTCATTTACTGTTCACATTCACTGCGACATGTTTCGGCCGGTAATTAGGGCATTATCGGGTAGTGCTACAATGATAAAAAAAGCAATAATTTCGGTAGAGTGCTCTCCTTTGCAGTTCAGTACTAGCTAATATTTAGTACTCAATAATCACGACAAATAATTAAGATTTATTAACCCGTTAAACACTGAGTTAAATCCCATATGCCATTCGATTGTATTATTATGAGCTCACCATATTCTCCACGTTAGCAGGATAAGGGTTAAATATTAAATAAACAAATTAACCCTTTAGCACACGCAATGAATATAACCGTGGATGTAAGTGACGAAAATCAAATTACATTTCCCACCCAGCATAACATTCCATAATAAGGCACCGTTTTCATTAAAATCACAGACAGTTATTTCTTACGTCCAAAAATTTATTCAGCCCGTAACTTGTAAGAGGTCATTTGAGCGGATTCAAAACAGTATATGTCGACTTCTGAAATCGCATTTTAATTGGTGTTGTGTTCATGTGAATTTTCACTTCACGTATTTCCGGGCATTTTGAACTTGACGCACTGTTTAGAAAGAGAACTTTGGCGTCTTTTAATAATGGCGCGCACCCTCACTTCATATTATTATTAGCGTGTATCCAGGAAAAGTCTTGCAACGGAGATTATCCTCAGCTACGCTCACTGAAATACCGCAGTCCATAGTCTCTGTCATGACACTAACAAACAAAATGTCGTCGTATCAAATGCTGTGCAGTTACCTGGAGCATTAATGTGGAAGGCAACAGCGTTGGTACACAAAACTGACTTCAGGAAACAGCAAACCGTTTTCCGTTCAAAGGCAGTTCGAACATTTCATTCGCTTACTATAGGACACTCCCTTAACAGCCACATTGAACACTCTGGCGTGGGATTTAACATTAGCGTTTCTTCGTACCCTGAGATAACTGGTTTGTTGGTGAGCTAAAAACGACTCCACATGGCAAGATATTTGTGGCTCTTGGCGAAGTATTCTGAATACCATAATAATACAGAGAGGTGCGGAGCCGACTGACACATTTCAAATTTGAATATTGCGCCGACGCGATAGCTTGTCGTGGTTGGCGGGAAGGGGAACGGTAGAGGAGAGGACGCCATTTCATATGGTCAGTCGCAATGGAGCGTTGGAACGCGCAACAACGTGTTACCTGTGTTCGTAGTTTCGGCGACATCGCTTGGCCTGCTCGGTCGCCCGATCTCACTGTATCAGATTTTTTCCTGTGGGGTTTCCTGAAAGACCGTGTGTTCCGGAGGCGTATCGTGACTATTCAAGAACTTAAACAAGCCATTGTTGACGAAGTTACGGCTATTGATGAGGACCTACGGGAACGCGTGTACGGCAACTTCCAGACATGCTTGCAACAATGCATTGATGTAAACGGAGGTCATCTGCCTGATGTTCAGAAATTAAGCTTGTAATCTGTGGGTAATAAATAGCATACTTGGACGTATTTATAGACGGTTTCGCTTATTTTTTCCTGTTTCCATGTATTATCTGTGACCATCTGAAATGTGTCAGTCGGCTCCGCGCCACCCTGTATATACAATTAGAAGATCACTTACGAATATAGATTATGTATCTTTATCGTTGCACCGTGCATATTGTAGTTTATATGGCACAACAAGCACATCGACAGCCGGTCTCAACTGAACACCGTCCGACTCACACATAACACAAGGCATGCTGCTACACCACCAAATTAATATAATGAAGTAAATCAGTGAGTGTTTTACACTGTAACTTTATCAAGGAACAAAGTATGCTCCCTGAGGACGATCCTATGATCGAAACATGTAGGAGCGTTTTAAGTGTTTTAATGTAAATTTTAGATTATTAAAGACTATATATGTGCATTTTTTTGGCGTGTTACCTAAATAGATTATGTACTTTATTACACTTCATCGCGTTGTTGTGTGGTCCTCAACAGGACGGACGTATTTGAAATTGAACGCCAATGTTCAATCCTTGAGAAGTATTGCCAACACAAGAAGACACTTTTCTTTAGAAGGCTTAACCATAGTAACGAACAAAGGTATGATGTTTAGTCGAAAGTACAAACAGAAAGGGCCCGCTTGGAAAACATCGGCGTGGGTGATGAAAAACACAGACTCTTATCTGAAAGGAAACACAAGTCAGAACCATCCACTTTAAGGTATGGACTGACCGTCAAAATAGAGAATAATTAGCCGGGACTTCACAGACAGTAAAGCGACTCTCTTCAAGTAGGTAAAGGTAAAGTGTTCCCGTTACAGGCCCGGTGTGGCCCAGAGGGTGGGTAGAGGTATAGCTCTACTCTTCCACGACCGTGGCACTTGAAGGGAGTGGGTGGTCAGCAGCACACCCCGGACGCAGTTTACCCCAGGGAAAGACCCGGTACGCATTTTACAGGAGGCTGGGTGGGCCCCAAGACCGATCTTGACGGGCGGAAAAACTCGTCCCCACCGGGATTCGATCACGGACCATCCACCCCGTAGTCAGTCGCTATACCGACTGAGCTACCCGGCCCGCCCACGTCTTCTACTAGACCCGTATTTAATTCACAGTAGAATCAAGGGCTCTCTCGTTGCTATCATTTTCAGACCGGTTATGAAACTCGCACAATTTCATTTCTACGAAGTACAGATTGTTATTTGACCAGGAACAGAGCGGTCCGACAGTGAAGCTGATTTGTTCAGTAACCTTGTGGAGCAAACACACTGTGGCGCTTAAGAAGAGATAAAAAAATTGAAAATAAATTCTTGTATTAAAACTTGAATAATTTTGTTTCTTTGAATAAGTTTGGCGAACTTTTTGTTTTCTTTTGAAAATCCAGAATTTGGTTTTAATTCCTATGCAAAAGGAGCTAAAAACGGACGTGTCGTACAAAAATCGTCATTGAGCTTAGCACAACTGCAGGAACAGTTAAGATGATTGAACTGCATTTAAATACAACCCATACTAGAGACCAGAAAGGGTAAGGAATTATCAGACAATTTCCAATTCAAAATGGTCTGACACAAGGCAAAGCTTTATGGCCGCTGATTTTCAACTTCGCTGGTAGAATATATTATTAGAAAAATCCAAGGAAACCAGAAGGAACTGAAAATGGATGGCACACATAAGCACCTGGTCGACGCTTGTGATGTTAATTTGATGGAACATAGAATACCTACTACAAAGGGAAACAAAGAAGCTTTATAAAGGCAAACCATCTATTTCCCGTCGAACACAACGGTTTATTTTATTTTCTTTTATTTATTCAAACATGGCTACATGTTTAGGTCGATGGTGACCATCATCAGGCTAACAGTACAAAATCTCAAGGTAAAGTACAATAGAGTGCGAGTATATTCATTATCAGTGGGTCGGGTAGCTCAGTCGGTATAGCGACTGAGCTACGGGCTGGACGGTCCGGGATCGAATTCCGGTAGGGACGAGATCTTCCGCCCGACCAGACCGGTCCTGGGGCCCACCCAGCCTCCTCTACAATGGGTACCGGGTCTTTCCCGGGGGTAAAGTGCGGCCGGGGCGTGCTGCTGACCCCCCTACCCCCATCTAGTGCCGAAGGTCCTAGAAAAGAGTACAGATATACCTCTATTCACCCCAAGGACCTGCGTGGCCTATAAAATGTGTTAAAATCCCTATATTCATTATCAGATTGCCTTTTTCAATATTCCGTATATTATGTTGCATTTATTTGTCTTTAATATATGTTACATATAGTCACTACATTTCACTTTACCTTGAGGTTTTGTACTGGTAGCCCAATGATGGTCGTTATCGACAGAAAATGTAGCTATGGTTAAATATAGAAGAGAAAATAAGTGATTTGTTTTTAATTGTTTTGTAGGCACAACGGAATATCCTCCAATTAAGACTTATGTCATTACCAAGAGGTTTGGTCTAGAAGTAAATGTGAAGAAACTAATCATATGATCAAGTCTCGTGCACAGGATGCAAGACATAATGTCTATACGGACAGAGATAATAAATAACTCGTAAGTGTGGAAAAGTTCAAATATTTCGGAAGGTCACTGGCATATCAAAATTGTATGCATAAAGAAATTAAGGGCAGATTAACTTTGGGAAATGCTTAGTGCCATTCGTTACAGAATTTTATGACTTCTCTTATGCTACCAGAAATACGAAGATTGAAGCATACAGCGCTATAATACTGCATGTTGTACTATACGAGTGTGAAACTTGGTCTCTAATACAGGGTTGGGCAATGAAACGGGAAAAAAGTAAGGGGAGGTTGGGCTCACTGTAGTAGAGTGGGGAGGTGGGGAACGAGCCTCTCCCCTTCTGTAGCTCCTACCATTTAGTAGCAATGCAGC
>Ga0131853_10017258_pt1 | contig 13150 bp, 5 predicted proteins | sample TergutLab28metaG_FD_92764 | JGI IMG/M metagenome (GOLD analysis project Ga0131853, IMG submission 92764) | Labiotermes labralis P1 segment gut microbial communities from Petit-Saut dam, French Guiana - Lab288 P1 (version 2) (version 2) | ecosystem: Host-associated > Arthropoda: Insects >...
AGAGATTCTTTTTATTTTTAATCTTGGGTTGACCCCCGCGAAGTAAGAAACGAACGAAAAGCGAAGGATAACTGCAAAACGAAGACGCCGTCTAGTTCTTTGTAACCTACGAAATTAATTCTTATATGCCTGATCACACATATTTAAAACACGTCTTTTCTTGAACGTGTTAAAATCTCCACGAGCAATAAAAGACACTTAGCTACACAACAAACGGGAAGAGCTGAAGCCAAAGATAAACGTTAGCACGTGTTATGACAGAACGACCGTAAACTTCATTGCAGTAAACAAATAAAGAGTTAATTTGACAGTTTACAAGAGGTAACGAAGCCCTTGCTTTGAATTGATGTGTTACTCTTACATTTGGTAACCAATATGGAAAATAGCATTATGTTTTCTCCATTTTGAATGTTACACAATATAACCCAAATTATGAAAATGGACAAGGATGGAACACTATGCTGAAGACAGATTTCGTAAAATATTCTTTATATTAAAAACTGTTTTCTTGGATTTCAGGCCGTGTTGTCTGGTTGAAGCGGAACGACTTTTCAGATTATTTAGCTCTGTCCATTGCAAGGTCTAACGCAACGACAGAAATAACAGGTTTCTGTGAAACGTCACTACACTCCTATTATATTAACCTTTTAAAGACGAAACATAATCTGCTTTATATAAGGCATCAGTCCGTACCGCCCAGTAAACACTTTCCGCCACGGTTATAAAAACCTAACAGTTAAAGACGTATAAAGCAAAAGTCTCTGTCTGTTTTAAGACCCGCACAAAACACTCAACACAAAGGGAGCACCATGTAGAATTCTTGAATGTTAAACCTGGTGGTGTGTAAAGAAAACGTTAGGCTTTAAAGGGTTAACCCTTATCCTGCTAACGTGGAGAATATGGTGAACTTGTAATAATGCCAGCAGGTGGCAAATGGGATTTAACTCGGCGTTTAAATGGTTAAACACGTCACCCTCTCTGACATAGCACCCCGCATAGCCACTAACTTGAGAACTTGAAATGTGAAATAATTTTGTTTTGTTTTACTCAAAGAAAATCTTTAAACAAATTAAGTATTTTTCGACAAATTGCCATTCATCATTTTGTGCATCATTAACATTGTAGCGTTCCATACTTGTACATATCATATAAAGTTTCCATTACAAGATTCAACCGGCCAATAATGTTTAAGGAAACAGTCACTGCTGCTGCAGAGACGTTTGAATAAATACATTCTAAGAATAAAATTAAGATTTTCTTCGTGTTAAAGAAGGTGGTATTTTAATAACCACTCTGCTTCAAAATGCTACGTAGTAATTTTTGTCAATAGGTGTAATATTTTCTGTTCTTATGATAAATTATAATGTCATTTCACTCATCTTTGCGATTTAAAATATCATGCGAATTATATGTTTGCATTTAATTGCTTCTCTGCCTAAACTTTCTTCAATTATTTTGTGCCTTATGTAGAATATGTAGAAAAAGTAAAAGTAGAAATTAGAAAGTGTAAAATACACACTTGCTACATAAATGTCAGATTTTGTACACAGTGACTCTGAATATATCGCAACCTTCTGAAAAACGAAAATGGTGTGAATTGTATACAAGAGTTTAATTACTACGTCACATGAAACATCAAACTTATCAATTCTGAAGGTCATTCAGGCAATGTTTGTTGAGGAAGAATTGTTTCTGTTGTTGTTTTTTAAAACATGTTTAATAATTTTGCGTGCAATCTTTAACGTTAAACCAGGTATCAGATATGATTATCTCTTAATACCTGCATTTTATTTAATACTTGCAACGCCCATACACCCCATAGTACCCCATCAGCTACTCTTGACAGCTCAATTTAGCCCCTTTTCATCTGTATTAATTAATACCATCTCCGTTTTGAAAACTGAGTTTATAATTTTGTTTGTTAAATTGAAATATAAACGTCCCTTTCGTAGCTTTGAGCCGAATGTCTCCCGTCGTGAACGAGGCCGACTTTCATGTTTAGGTTACCCACAGCGATAACCAGTCTGTCTGGAGTCTGGATCAAAGAGCCAAGCTGTTGGACGTGCGTCACAGCCTTAAGAATAAAAGGGGGGGGGGGGATTTAGTAAAGAACTTTAAGTGGAAAATTGCCAGCTCAAATATGACTGGAGTATTCACAATAATTACTACGTAAACATTCCGCAAGCACGGCTGAAGATATTGCCTTGGCGCTTAGAAACCTTGAGGCGTGAAATTAATCTAAATTATGTTTAAAGATATATTTCCTATCTCAGAGTAGAAACAATGCATGTCCGTTCTAAAGACGAAACAATTAGTGTCGCAGTTCACTGTGAAATCTTCATAAAAATGCAGCGAAAATGCAACTATTTTGTGATATGAAGGTAAACTGTCTCATGGAAGGCCGGTACAAGCTCTTATGGCACCAGGAGGTTGAGACTTCCGGAATTTCTAGACAGTCGGCACATAAATGTGGTAAAGTTGTCAGCCCCACGTATCGACCGCTTTACCGCCCCCCCCCCCGCCCCCCGCGCCCCCGAAAGAGAAGTTACTCATTTCTGCTAGAGGCTGAGTCGACCACAGGGTCATTGTGCGACCGGAAATTTGAGGTTAATGAAAACTCTCAGTGACTCCATAGGCAATCGAACCCACAAACTTACGGCCTGTAGCGCAATGCCTCAAACAACTGCCCCATGGCGTTCACCATAATGTTAATGTAGGCGGTACAGTATAACAAACACTGTACTTCAGGCAGGCCCGTAGCTAGTTCGTGAACACAGAACATAATTTCATATATACTTATGTATTTACACGTGTACTGCATATATATATATATATTATATGTATAGGTGTAAAAAGCGGTTTTATAAGGACCACAAAAACGAAACTTATTTAGATAATATGATCTATAACAATTCACAAAGTTTTTTCATATATATATATATATATATATATATATGTGTGTGTGTGTGTGTGTGTGTATTTACACGTGTACTGTATATATATATATATATATGTATATACATATATTATATGTATAGGTGTAAAAAGCGGTTTTATAAGGACCACAAAAACGAAACTTATTCAGATAATATGATCTATAACAATTCACAAAGTTTTTTCATATATATATATATTTACACATGGAAATGAGTTGTTTTTAACCATGTCTTTTCAATAGTGGCAATATGCGGATGCGGTATAGTGTAGAACGTTTTTCAGCGGGATGATCAACATTTTTTTAAATGAAATATTACAACTTCCTGGTGAGTGGATCCGGATTTGTAGTGGGTACATTCCACCCACTTGCACTCCCTGGCTACGGGCCTGACTTTAGCCTGTTAAACACCAAAACTGCTACGTACCCCTTACTTTGACAATAAACATCTCTACTGTTTTTCACACAAAATACATTATTTCTCTTTCGGTTCTCAAAAGAAAGAGCTATTAATTCTTCAGAGAGAAATGATTGCTTTTTTTTGAGAGAGAGGTGATGCCTTCTCTGAAGCAGGAAATGGATTTATAAATGTTATTGGAAAGAATTTCAGACTTATATTGTTAAATTAATGCTTTTACAACAAAAAACTTTTAGATGACCGTCATATTTCAGAGACTTTTGAACAAAACGAATATGACGTCACAATTTGTCGTTAGGCAGTAGCGAATTGCAGTGTGAATACTACTATCTTGGAGTGCTTCATCCCCGTTGTGTTTCACTCATATATTACACCAAAGATTCCTTACACAAGACACATACAAGATTTCCAGGTTTTACTAGATTCGCTTGTGTTAACGAGCCATTATCAAAACTTTTTTAGCAAGAGACGTCAAGTGAAACTTATTTTTAAATAGCGGATTGAGATCTAATTCATTTAAGGTATTCGTTATAAAATGTTTGAAATAATTATATGAACTATATATAAAATTATGGTGTGTAGAAGAGTTTTTAATGGTACAGTTTTAATATAAATAAAAATCAATACAACTCAAGATTGTAGGCAATATATCAGATGTGCTGAAGCACACGTCCATCTTGTTCTCTCAAGGCGCTGTGAATTTCTGATTTTATGTAATTAAATTAGCCTGATTTCATAATAATTCCAATTTTAATAAGCGAATGTTCCTTAAAATGTTAGTTATTTGGTACACGTTCAATTCATATTGGTAATTACAGCCTCAATTTCTGTGATAAGAAAAATATTTGAATTTAAGGTGCGTCATCACATCAGAAGTAAAACCTAGCAAATTTATTCGCAATTTTTATGTTTATATTTAAAGCTATAACGCCAAAACCCCTTTTATAATTCTTAATTTATCCATATTTTATATTCTACTTCAATAGTTTCGTGACGAATAATGTACAGGAATGAGATTTCAATCCAACACGCAAGGATAATTTTCACTGGACTGCTCGTGATAAGGAAAGGTCTGATGATGGCTTGTTAACGAAACCGAAGCTAGTAACCTGCAAATCTTATAGATTTGTTGTGTAAGACTGTTTTTTTAAATATAAGTAAAGGTAAAAGTAAAGCAGTCCCGTTACAGGTCTGGACAGGCCCTGAGCGTTCCAGGAAGTTAAGATATCCAGATTTCATGACAAAGGCATCGGATGGTGGTAAGGTTGTCAGCTTTACACACCGGCCCTCTTTACCCCCAGGAAATATTTCTGGTACTCATTTCTGTTAGAGGCTGAGTCGACCTCAAGGCCATAGTGCGATCGGAAAGATTGTATTAATGAAAAATTCCAATGGCATCAGCTGGGATCGAACCAGCAACCTTTTTGGCACAGCACCTTAACCACTGTGCCACCGCGGTCCCCGTTTTTTTAATATAACAATTTCTATTGAACGGTAGCTTTTTGCATATAATCAAGTATTGTTTACTTGTAAGGGTCTTGAGTTTTTCATTACGTTGATTGCGAATGATATGCTCTCGGAAGATGCGCGAATCTCTAAACTGGCAGAAAAGTAATTTTAGCAACATTTCAGAAGAATCTGTAGCCCCCAAATTACCTTGAAGGTAAATAGGAAGATGAAGGTGGAGATATAAGAAGGAAGTTCATCCGAAATTATGGTATCTCTCTACTACAGCACATGGCGTCGTGTTTCATAAGAGAGTGATCTCAATTTGAAGGCTCTGAAATGTGTTTGTTCCACATCACAATTTTTTGTTCTTATTAACAGGAGGAACTTTAAAACTCGTGCCGTTACAGTGGCCTCTAATGATCTCTTATTCCTACCAAGTATCGTCATAATTGGGAAGGCGGTTCGACACTTGAAGAAAGGGATACCGACGTATATACAAAGAACACGGTGTTCTCATGAGGCTGATTTTTAAGAGAAGATATTACGCTAAAAGTATACACATACTTTCCTGAAATTTTCTAGTGCAGTTGTGGCTTGTGTCTTTCTGGTTCCCGGGTGTGGCATGGTATTTTCTGTTTCCCCTTAACGCTACCAAACTGTCGGTAGTGATTTTCCGGTGTAGGATTAACTTATGGCATACTAAACCATATTGCCCATTGTATCTACATATTTTGCATGTAGGATATCCCATTTCACTTACAGGTTGGCTCCAAACCTCCATCCTTCCTACACAAACAGCATTGGGATGTCAGTCATATTACAGGCAGACCCTCATATCCGTGGCTCCATATATTAGTATAATTAAGGAAACTATTCAAATAGGAAGGGGCAGTCACCGGAACTAATTTACAATTTACCTCTTCCGTGGCCAAATTTGCTCACCCCTTCACGAATGATATTTTGATGTTAACCCTTTAAAGCAAAGTGGTAATTACCTAAACCACAAACTGTGGGCTTCAGAGTTGTCTACGTTTTGCCCATAGTATGTGTTTGAGGGTTTAATATTATTCTCAGAATAAATCTAGAAACTTTAGAGAGGTTATATTTCAAAGAACAAATCAGTTAGACCTTTCACAAATTTCGATTAAAAGTGAATTAGCAAGGAGGCAGACCAAAGTTGTTTATGGCAAAGAAAGAAAAACTGTAATTTTTACATTTATGTAGTGAATCAACAAATGCACACAATGAATATGTTTTTCAACATATATTATTATCACCTACATGTTTCGGTCGCCTCTGCTACCATCGTGAAGGTGCTGTGCAAGAATATTGATAAAATATAAACGAATTGCCAGATTGTTACTTAAACCCACTTGATATGACAGTGCTTATCTCAAGCACTACTTATGGTTGTAAAATGTCAGTTTATGTATTGTTCAAAACACAAAAAGTTCATAATTTTTAAAAAACAAGTGACAATTGGTGTGTTTATGTAGTTTGTTAGTAACATGTAGTTGATATACGCCCTGCAAAATGAGTACAGATGTGTGCCACAGGACAGATTGCGACAGTATTGATTATGGCAATGACACAGAATACGTGTACATACAGATGCTTGCTCTTAGCCTTACGCGGCAAGCATTCTGTGTATTGGATAGGCTTTTTGGGTTGCACAGGTAGCGTATTGGTGATATTCCAGAGTATTAAGTACAATTACACTTTCCATTGCCATTTTCAATAAATCTTGGGATTACAGGGCCCTTTTGTTCAGAATTTCACGTCGGTGTTTTAGAGGATATATTTTTTCGAGGGTAAGACGTCGCTTGACTGGTTAAAGGGCTACCGACGGTGGGAAGGCACTATGTTCCTTCGTTCCTAAGCATTTTGAGACGGATTCCTAGAGACTTTAAGATGAAGGCTCCTCGTGACTTCCAAATGTCCGAAACCTCTCAATCAGTGAAGCATTGTCTTATCGCAGAAGAAAGAAATGTGGGAATCTTCCTTACCCTCAGCAGCCTACTTTTAAAAGACGAAACGACTCACTAATACTCACAAGTAACATTTCAAAACACCTAAATGGTCTAGAACGTTAAGAGATGTATACGTCTGGTTACGAATGTGGCTAAATACTGAAACAAATTTGTTTTTTAATAACATTTTTACTTAGGAACATTACTGATGTTTATTGGACCGTGCATCATTGTGATAACTGAAGAATAAAGACCAACTAGATGTCACTTGTTACTTTTATTGTACTTCTTATAGGCTCAACATGTTTCGGACATTACTACGATTACGCTGGGCTGCAGCCCGGACACTACTCCAGCCTAATCGCACCTAACCTCCAACCTACAGCAAACCAAGAAGGAAACGACCAATGTGGTAATCAACATCATAGTCGCGAGCTCCTGATGATGGGCATAGTAACGCCCTAAACATGTTGAGCCTATAAGAAGTGCAATAAAATAATAAGTGGCATCTAGTTGGTTTTTTATTCTTCAATTAGGAACAATACATTAGCTTTCCTCTCTCAACTTTTCAGTCAAAATCCTTCATAATATCCTGCAACAAAATCGGTAATTTTTACCGGCATATTCTTCAATTCGCTACAGGGTTCTGTTCAGAATACTTCGTAGCTTAATTATATAACGTTCCTACGTTTGATAGCTCAAAGCGATCTAAGAAATTTGTAACTCAAAATTTTAAGTTGACACAATAATCAGACACTGCAACAAGCAACATAAAGGAAAAGGCCAAATTGTCCTTTGAACTATGCACCATGTCATGTAGATGTGTGCGGGTTTAAGTGTAAAATTTCACGTATTTTTAAAGTAGGAATGTGGTGGAAGTAAGTGGTAGGCTTTCCGGCCGCTTCCACTTTGGCAGCCATTTATTTGGTAGCTGAGTGATCCACCGGGTCAGTTCGGACGTGAAGGTTTCTGCCGCTGCCCTGATTCGAACACCGATTAATTTGATTAAGGAGCGTAATATAGTCACTATCCTGACTAAGCTCTCTCGCCTTCACACTGTAATGAGTAGGCCTAAGATAAATATTTGGCAATCCCAGTGGTCGAGCGTTCTAAGGTGTAGTTCTGAGACTGCTTGATTGCTGGGATCGCGGGTTCGAATTTCGCTGAAGGCATGGATGCTCGTACCATGTTTCAGTTGTGTTTTGTGTAGGTAGCGGCCTCTGCGACGAGCTGATCACTCATTCAGAGGAGTCCTACCACGCCTGGTGGGCCCGTGTGTGATCTGGAAACCTTAAAATTAAGGCAGCCTAGGCCCGATTTGAGCTGTTTCTTTACATAAAATATAACCATGTACTGTCATCTGCAAAATGTGTGGTGGTGGGAGATATCCAACATTAAAGTTGGAGAATCTGATATTGTTTAGCGGAAACTGTGATGAAGGGGATTTAGTCCTGAGGTTAGGAGGAAAACTTCTGAGAAGCTGCGGACGGCGTTTCGTAACTGTTAGTGATTGTGTAGAGAAGCGGTACTGCTTCCTGCTTGTGCCATTACCTTCAGTGTGTAGTCTAATATAGCTACTCTAGATCGGTGAGCAGCCATTTATTTATTATTTTTGTTATTAATCTATTCTCTGACTTCCAGTGACTAACCCGTGCAGACTTTCTGCAAGTCATATTCAAACTCAACTCTTTTTGCGATCTAATAGTAATAAATTAAGTTATGGGATAAATATCCCGAAAATTTCGAGGTAAGCCTCTCTAAACTCGACACTATTTTATGTAGGGTTTGCACTTTCAAGTTCAACGTGGACGATTTCATTATAAACGTTAGGAGCTAAGAGTTTCAGTGTGGATTTATAATGTAGCCGCTTAAGGAGACATGTTAAACTAACCGGAGATGCGTTAAAAATAACGTTGGAACGTACATACGCAAATACGTAAATTCTAGGCGAATTAGAGTGTCTGTTACTACATAAAACGTGCTAAAATTTGGAACAACATCATCCAGTAATGAAAGAGTCTATTTTGGCGGCAATTTCAGTAATTTATCTTAACATTTTTAAATACAAACAACACATAGATCCCAAAACGTGCAATATTTTGAGAATACACAGTAGAAACAAATTTCTACAAGTTAAAATATGTTCTACTGCAACACATATTGGCTTAAATATTTACCACTTCTTATATATTTGACATCGTTGATCTATTGAAAGAAAGTGTCAGGTGGATTAACGAAATTTTTCAGTTATTTGGGTCAGAATTTGGAAAAAAAAAGTTGACTGCAAATATGTCCCTTATTACAATGCATCAGACAATTTTTTAACCGTCACAAATGCTGACTGCTAAAGTTAGTGCCTTAATGTTCTATTTTTATTTAAGTAGTCTTAGTTTTAACATAAGCAACAAAGTTATTCCTCGTTGATCATAATTCTTAACTCGACGTGATGCGAAAAATCTTGTTCATTATCAAGTGTTCAGCTTTTTTAAACAACCTTTATTGACCTATCGTCGTAGGGAGCGCCGAAAGCTGACAGCCAATGAGTAGCGTGACCTTGAACTTAAATCTCGTAAAACACTCATTAATTATGGCAGTAAACACACACCATAGGACCTGTAACTGAATCACGTGTTGTGATGAAAATTAGGACAGCTTTTTGGCGGTAAGTTAGGCGGTAGAAGTAGGAGCTAGAGGCGAATTTTAGGAATCTATGGAAAGTTTCGAAGGAGGGGAATACTTGTTCTTGATATTTCGCTGCGTGGGTAGCTACTAGCTGCAAAGTCTGTTTAGGCTGTATAGCAAACGTGTCATTGTATGCCAATAAGCGAAAATTCAGTATTGATAAAAACTGCGTCTGTTAGCAACATCGGTCGTGGTGGATGCGAGTATTGCGTAGGCTGAGCGGAAAACCTGGTAGGCTTGTGAAACCGTTTGAGGCAATTACAACACTTTCGAGAATGACTTTTCCCTTAATCACAAATAAACATTTAATTTCGAAGTCACAGACAAATTATTCTATGTCCAATTTAAAGACCAATCAGTAAACGTTTTACAGGAAGAAATGTTTCCGTCTCAGTCTACATGTTAATCTAAAGTTATTTTGTACAACAACCTTGTACATGACTTGCTGCAGGGGTATTATCCTGTATTTTTATCTGTTCCGAAATAAAATTGCAAGTGACATTGAAGAATACTCAGTATTAAATGTTTATTTTATACCAAAGTATGCACAAATAAGTGGTGTAAATTTATATTGAAATTAAAAATGGGTTCCTGTTTACACACATACACACACAAATATACACACACACACACACACACATACATATACATACATATACGTACATACACACACACACACACACACACACACACCTAACCAGGAATTACGTATGCAGCCACATTCACCAAGATTTTATCATAACAACACACTATTATATTTTATGTTATTATTTTAATACATAAATTTAGCTAACACAACTTGTAAACTCCCTGAAGATGGTGTATTTACACTCGAAACATGTCGGAGTAATTTAATATAAATTTACACCACTCATTTCTTCATATGCTGGTATATAATAAACATTTGTTATTCAATGTGCACGTTATGAACATTCAAATATACTCAGCATTCCTTTTCGTTTAGTTTTGCAGTATATCGTAAAAGTCGAACACCGCCTTTCTTTGTCACTTAAAGTAAGATATAAATGCATATTTATGCTGAGAGAAGAGTTGTAATATACGATACTCTAGCCTGTCCGGTAATATGTTACAGGCCTATAACAGAATTATAACTTCTTCTGATATATAGAGAGTTCATGTACTTTGTTTCCGGTTCTCTCGTTATTATAACATAAATCTCTCATGAGAGGGTTTTTCCTAGTAACAGAAGAAGGCATTGAACTTGATAAAAAGTTATTGTGTGAAGGATACCTTCTTTTAGTACGATTGTTTAAACCCCCTGCTCAAAACACACGGAGAGTTCTACTTTGGCCTGGAACCCCACTGTTCGACTTGAATCCTCTGTTCCCTTTCCCTCTTATCTATTTCTCTTTCATCTAAACTTCATTGTAACTCATTTCCTGCTGCCTTACGTTCGGTTGCATTTATACTCCCATTCTCTGTCATAAAAACGAAGTCTGCCTTATTCTAGCACCCGCCATACTAACTGCAAAGCAGAACCAACAACTGTGTCAGCCCAATTCTTTGTACTTTTTAACGCTTGTGAGCACAAACATCGTATAAATAATATAGGCTATAACATTTCTGTTTCTACCTCAAAGAAGGGACAGTGTATTCCCATTACAAACACCAGCCCTTTTATGATTATATGGAAAGAATATCGTTGCCCTATGAATCATACAAAACACTTACATTCCATATGCAAGATGCAGAGTTCTTAAATGGACAAGATGGCGGTGCATTTAATGAGCCAAAGCACGGTGTTTTGAAACGGCGGTTTACGAAGTAGAACGAAGTTTACAATTTTATTTCTTGCGTCGATATTAACATCACTTTACTCTACTGGGGTTCCGTTCCGTTCCGTTCCGTTCCGTTCCCGCTATGGGCAGATCACACAATATTTTTTCCTAATTTTCGTGACATGTCTAGCAGCACGCACTTCGACGCCTGATTAAGAAATTTAATAGAGGGCGCTCTTAAGTTATATTAAAATTCCCCTTTTGTAAAACTACATTTTTTTCCTCTTTCTTTCCTACAGTGCTGATTTTAAAACTTCGAAACCTTAAATTATAGAAATTGTATTCAAATTTTAGTTCCCCCTTCATAGAAAGCTTATTTAATCTCTGTAAAAAGATAGAACGATTTGGAATGTTTACTGAAATTATGGATCTTCGATTTGCGAGTCATATGAAAGGCAGGCAGACACAGTATGAGAATTGTAAAAAACGCCTTTTTTTTAAAGCAAAAAGTGTATAAGAATTAAACAATATAAATTTTATATAAACCACACAGTTCATATAACAGGCGCATATTTTTTTTATTCCCAGGGAGCTTGTAATTAGTACTTTAACAAGTGACACAAATATTTCAAATGCAGTTGTTGGTAATACAATTTAAAATTAAGATATTTCACATAAGATTTATGCACGTTCCCACTATAGTCTTTAAAATCTCAATATCATAAAATCTTTAAACCTTAAAATTGTCTTATTTTCAACAAAATGGGCTAAACTCATTTTGTTTTATAATTCTCATTAAGTCAGTCCGTGTGATAGCCGTGTATACAATCTGTAATAAATATGGACTTTATTAAATAGATGTATAAATGTTATATCGCGGATATATCGAGTATGTTTATTTTAAATAAAATGTCTATCAATATGAATATTCGCGAGTGTTTCCAAAACTTTCCACATGATTTCTGCTTTGAAATATTTGTTTGTTTTAATATACATGAGATATCAAACACTTCACTGTAGAATCTAGTCTGTTTATCTATTGAAAGTATACAGACACTCTGAAGGATGTGTTTGTGTCCTCTCACATCCGCCCCAAAAAATACTACTATAGCTCTGTCAGTCCATCAATCTCCACTCGCCCTCTTAAAAGGCATTACGACACTGCATACTGTTTATGACTGACGCACGTGAAAACGTGTGTGCGTGCCGCATGTTAAACCCAACGTACTAATTGAAGTCTTCGTTAAGCAGAAATGGCATTGCTCTCAGTGGGTGATTTGTTCGAAGTGCCTGCAGAACATGTCGCAAAAGCAAACCCATATGCAGAACGGTGCTTCTTTGTACTCACTGGCATTCACTTACGTCAAGGACATGACTTAAGTAATGTTCCTTGACATGACCGAAACAGTTTCCTGAAACTCATGCTCTAATTACCCGAATGGTTATGTTATGGAAGAGAATTTCGGAATACCTCTTCATCGTTCGTGTAAAACAGATATAAATCATAAATCGGAGCTTTTTCTGCTGGTTCTTCGAGGATATGACGCCGTGTAGTGTGGTATATATATCAAATTACATGGCACCGTATCTCAAAAAGCAATAATCATAATTTGCAGGTAAGGCAGGTTACGTAAGATGTGAAGTTACTGTGAAGATTGATGTATTTTGGATATGAATTCATGTAGCCCTGTAGAAGTTTATTGTGAATATCAATGTATTTTGTACACGAATTAGTGGAGCCCTATGGAAGATTTTGTGAATATCGATGGATTTTTTATAAGCAGTCGTGGAGCCCTTTGGAAGTTTACTGTGAATATCGATGTATTTTGTGTAAGAAGTAGTGGAGCCGTATAGAATTTTATTGTGAATATCGATGTATTTTGTGTATGAAATCGTGGAGCCCAATGGAGGTTTATTGTGAATACCGAAGTATTTTGTGTATGAAGTCGTGGAGCCC
>Ga0131853_10017259_pt1 | contig 13150 bp, 7 predicted proteins | sample TergutLab28metaG_FD_92764 | JGI IMG/M metagenome (GOLD analysis project Ga0131853, IMG submission 92764) | Labiotermes labralis P1 segment gut microbial communities from Petit-Saut dam, French Guiana - Lab288 P1 (version 2) (version 2) | ecosystem: Host-associated > Arthropoda: Insects >...
ATTTAAAAATATTTCACTGCACCTTAATTGTTATGAGGTGTGGGATTTTACCTAACTAGTGTCTCAGTCACCATAAACGCTGCTCTTGGGAGGGTAACAGAATGCTAAGCGCTAATGACTGTGGCAATCCCAGCAAATATTTTTTTTCTCACACAGCGATAGAATAAGGTTCAATAAACGGTGTAACATCTCAGCTGTACAGTCATCCATCAAACGACGGGAAATTGTACCAAGTAAAAAGTATAGACCTGTTCGAAATACCGCAGACCTTTTCACATATTTCCTGTCGTGTAAAATTATGTCCAAATTCCATATACATGAGATAGCGAAGCCATAAAATCCGCCATCATTCTTCTGTTAGTTTCATTAGAGAAACTTCTTTGGGAACAATAATTTGGAGACTTGGGGAAAGGTGCGCAGATAGTTTCGTCTTGTCATTTAAAGTGTTAAAATTCGAGAGTTGGTAAATGGTTTCTTTTTATAAAAATACATGACTTTGACTTTTACCAAAATTTGTCATCACATTCCTGTTTTGGTGAAAGTAGGACACAAGTTAACTCATATTCTACATGAAGACATACGAGCGTATTGGCGTGCATTTCTAGCATAACTGCTTAATATTTATCGCTGGTAAATGTATTTCGAATTGGTAATATAGGAATGATCAAATCAAATTTTTTTTTCCAAAATACTCTTCTCGCACTTTTTTTTGTGACATTGAAGATAATAAAACTTAAGCGAAAGGGCGCACCGTGAATTTTTAAACTAAAGTTTAATTGGAAAATGTATTGTCTGATGCACAACATTATTTTAGATTATATTACTTTTCATTTTTAGGCGCTCTCGCAAAATTTGCGAAAAGATTAGCTTCGTCATGTCTGTCTGTCTGTCCGTCCGTCTATCTGTCCGCATGGAACAACACGGCGAACACTGAACGGATTTTCGTGAAATTGATATTCGTGAATTTTTCGAAAATGTGTCGAAAAAATTCCAGTTGCATTAAAATCTGACAGGAATTATGGGTACTTTACATGAAGACATGTGTGCGTTTATGATATCTTGCTGAATTGTTCTTAGAGTAGAAATGTTTCAGACGAAAGTTTACCTAAAATCAAAATATGCATTTTATTTTCAGTAGATTTTTTTTCCCGAAAATCGTGACATTCTTGAGATAATGTGGAAATATATTGTACAGCCGGACAGGTCACAGGTGACGTAATACGCCGCATGCACATTGAATGTTGAATAACTAAGGCTACAGACACACACTCAGAATATGCAATACATATTGCATTTCCACGGCATTGTTCACGCGCACGCGGCTCAGTGATACGTGTTACGTACACTGCCTGACCTGTTAGTAACTAATGAAATAGAGCCTTCATTGAGAAATGAAATGTCTGTCTCAGCTGGTTGAATATATTCGTCTTTTAAGGAAACGAATTGTTACTACTGCGTGGTCGCATTTAATTTTCATTAGAAATTGTTACCAACAATGAATAAGTAAGTAAGTAAAGAAATAAATAATATTTTAAGATTTTGGGGCATGCGTCTCGCTTAAACACAGGGAAATTTTCCGTTTTTGGAAAGGAGTAAAAGGTTTACATTATTTACGATTTAACAGAATCGTATCTTAGTATGTCACTCCCTCTTTTTGTTATTGTCTTATAAACGAAATAACGAAGAAATTTTTATTACAAAAATGTAAGCTGACTAATGCAACAGACCTTTGACGTTTACGATTATACGTAATATTCCTAAATGCGATATACAGAATATGGACCTAAACGAAGTGGAGTTTAAATATACGAAAAGAATATTGTCGTTTCCAGAATTATTATATCACTTCCGCTTCTCTAATTATTGTAATTGAAATGTACAATGGAAGAAAACTATGAAAGTTATAGTAATTACGTTACTAATCTATCTATGCTGCTATACTCAAACCTTGTTTTTAATAACATAACTCCATCTTTTAAAGATCGAAAGAAGAAAGTTTGAACATATGTGTGTGTGTGTGTGTGTGTGTGTGTGTATGTGTGTGGTGTATACATTAAATGACTGCGTGAATATTTTTATTTCCGGTCACTGAGAAATTGACATCCGCACTCCAGATTTCACACTTTTTTTTTTTATAACTGTCATTTGAACATCATTTTAAGGTGACAAATGAAAACATCTGTTCTAACTTTTCTACGTGACTCTTCTGTGCTTATGAGACGGGAAAGATTAATTCAGAGCATTTTATAAAGTTCTACTCTGGCTCTTGCATCTTTGGCAGAAACACTCTTCAGTTATGTACTGACTTATTACTGAATATTCGTGGGGCAGATACTATCATAAAGAAAAACAACTGGATGTTTTAGCTCCATGCGTTTAACAGTAAACCTGAATATATGTTACTTTTATGACAAAAACAGTTATGACAGGTCGCAGGTCTATGCCATTTATTAAAGTAGGTTACACATTCCACACACACACACACACACACAAGTTGAATATATCAGAAGATTCGTATGGGATGCTTTGGTACTGTATTTTGGAAAAAAAAAGAAAGAAACAAATGTCTCGCATTCCTTGCCCTGAGACTCTACGATCAGATTTAAAGCTTACATAATTTATTATGTTCTCTTACAAACATAGTTTGTTGTCTGGTTGAGAGTACATAAGTCATTATATCTGACAGACCTGGTGGTACTCTTTGAAACGTGTTGGACTGCGTGTTTGTGTCGGTCTCAAGGCATTTATCCTATAGACGTAATATAAAACACGGTGTCTTTTTATCGCAATACTGAACCAGTTCTGCATATGAAGAATTTTGCCGCTAATGTTAAAATAACACAAATATATATGAAAAGAAATTAACTACAGAATATAACTCAACTTCAGCTACTTAAGTGCTTGCCAGTAAATATCCACTCCTCTTCAATTCCTGTTTTACTTTCCCATTCTTTGCCTTCTCCCTTTTCTAATGCTTCTGCATGTTATTCACAAGAATACTAAACCTCTAGCTGTCAGATAATTTATTTTCGTTTTGTTGCAAATAGCACTTGTTCGTTTTCCCAGCTAGGAACGTTAAACTCTGAGATTTGAGGCTTGTAAAGCGGACGGCATGAGCAGTGCTATGTTCTCAATTAGACTGAGGGCAGAGCTGTAGAAATCTATCGATGTTTCGGAGGAAACTTTTGCCTCATACTTCAAGTTAAAATTTTTTCTACAGTGAAAATGGAGGCGAAAGGTTCCTTTGAAATGTCTATAACATTTCTGCCAAATTACACCGCTGCATGCTGCAAGATACAGAGATCTTCGAGGTGAGAGAATATGAGTGGGGAAATGATCGTTGCTTCTTGTCAGAACAGTTTTTAGGTATTATTTTGTTGTACGAACATTCGGATTGTATTGAGAAAAGATGTGTTAAAATAATCTAAGCCATTCGCCATAATGGTTTAAGCCAGCTTAGTTTAATAGAATGACAGACTGCGGGCTGAAATAACAGGGAAAGAATCCCAGTTGCGAGCGAATTTCTTTTCTCTTCGTTTACTAGTTCAGCTTGGCTTTGGGGTCAACTTTCTTCCTAACTAAAATTTTTCTGACTTAGTCACTTAAGAATATAGGTTACTGTTCAGCTCCCATCAAATATGCAGGACAAAATGTGGTAATTTGTCTCTGATCCCCACTGCGCCTATTCAAGGCCCTTTTTTTATGCAGAGGGATTTTAATACTTTCTGTTATAGCTCTTGTATATTAATTTTAGGAAACTTTTCAAGCATTAGCTTCGTAAAACACGTGAAAAGTTTGATGTTTTGCTGACCGTGCATCTCAGTATAATCTTATAAATTAACCAAATTAATGCACAACATCTTGTTTTATAATAAGTTTATTATATGCCTCTACATGTTTCCAGCACTATGTGCTCATCATCAGGAGGTCAAAATTGTATTATACAGCCTCTGGTATCATCACACCTGTAGGTGGCCGTCCCGTGCACAGTCTTCCCTCAACCTGTGCATGAGACGGCCACCTACAGGTGTGATGATACCAGATGCTGTATAATACAATTTTGACCTCCTGATGATGACCACAAAATGCTCGAAACATGTAGAGGCATATAATAAACTTGTTATAAAAAAAGATTTTGTGCATTAAGTTGGTTAATTACTAAGATTACTAATACGTGAAAATATTTCGAATAATATATTTTAGCCTATGCAGGACTAGAACAACCAGCGGAAGTGAGAAAATTGACAAAACACTGGATAGAATGTGGCAGTGGATTGGAGACGTCTCCGAAATAATCGTTGTCTCGAACTGCATATCGAATGGGGCTGTCCGCATCATCAGCACGAATTGCAACAAAACTGCTACACCCAAATCCACGTAAGACAGCTCTAAGACACAGATCTTGAAGCAGGTATTAAGTTTGGGAAATGGTGTGTTCATGCCGTGCGCGATGGGAAAGCAGCATGCTATCCATTCTCTTGAGCGACGAAGCGTATTGTTATCTCAGTGAATACGTGAACTCTCAGAATAACAGGTATTGGTCTGCAGAAAATCCCATGTTAAACCATAAGTGTCATTATGTGGCGTTAAATTTGGTTTTCGTGATATAAGTAGCCAAAGGATTACCTAGCCTATTTCTTTGTTTCGTGCGACAAACATTCCCACCGACATGTTATATTCTGACACGACTTTTAATGTGTGTCCTGTTTCGAGGGAAGTTATATGATGTTCCAGCCAGACAGTGCAACGCCTCCCACAGCCAAGGGTTGCGTGCGCTGTGCAGAGGGTGTCGCTGGGGACAAAGTAGCAAGCAGACGATTGTGGCCTCCATTTTTGTCAGATCCGAACCCTTACGATTTTTTCTTGTGAGACACATTAAGGGACAAAAAAAATAGCAATAATCCTCACAGAGACGACGAGCTGAAAGAAAGCATTCAGCCTGCAGTGTTTACATTTCCCCAGGAAAACTTGGAAGTTTAACCTTTTGGCGCCGGATTTTTTTTTAATTTTAGCACATCCTATATATAAAATGTGAATAATACAGGAACCAAATATGTTAGAATTATGAAACAAACTGCATTTTGAAGAGAAAGAAACGGAGAGTATATACCATGTTTAAAATATTCAGTACCTACATTTGTTGAATAAATATATAAATGCAACTTTAGAAGTTAGCGGTGCGGTACGACCAATATAGTTGACATTAGGCGTCAAAAGGTTAAGGAGCAACGTGTTTATTAGGCGTGACATGAATCTGCGAGCCTCAGGAAACCACTTTCATCACCTTTAAGTACGGCAGGTGGAAACCTAATATTAACTTAAAAATACTAAACCAAAACTGTCGATTAACTTATTTAAACTTAGTTAGTAAAAACCGTATTAGTAAGTGCAGTACTTAAAAATCGTACGCACGTAGCCTCTTGACGTTTTTGAGTAGCGGCTAGCGCCGCGGTGCTTCACGTCTTTTAAAATTCTTTGTGAGATGACCAATACTATTGGCCAGATAAACGAAGGACCAAGTGTACAGTGAGATAAGCGTGATTTCTCTGCCAGCCGAAGCAGGGGTTAATCTTTTCATATTGTCCATTTGCTGCTTCACACGCTAGTAAAGACTGATCATGAAAGACGGGCGTTAGGATAGTATCTGTAACAGTAAGGAATAAAGACGTAATACGTAAAAGGAGAACAGCTCCAAAAAGTCAAGGGGTTATAGGAGCTCAGAAAGCAGTAAGTTTTGAAATCTTATCTATATAATCCTATAGGATTCTAATAAATATACCTCAAGTTTGACAGTATACATTATTTGGACTGTGTCTGTCTTCCCGTGATTACAACAAAAATTGAAAAAATATTTGGGGAGGGAATCTTTTCGCATTATCAAGCAAAGACCTACTGAGCTGGGCCCGATAGACAAAGCTATTCTAATGTTCTAGGCACAGAGCTTCAGAGTAGCGCATGTCCCCTTTACGTTTTGCCTGAACACGTGGACTGGCTCTGCCCTCGATATTTTGTTTCTTTTTTTCGTACGCGAGATAAAGAACAAAGCACACACAGTGAATGGTCACAGAGGTCAGAACCCTGGCTCTCCTATCAATAGTTTTGGGATACGCTGCCTCTGTGTTCAGAATGGCGTATGTTGGCGGTCCTAGCTTAGAGGAAGTTGTGCTTAAAAAACTGAACATGTGCTTTGTGTGCGAAATGTTCACACTTAAAGGTCTCTTTCCTAAAACTAACCGAAATGTTTACGTAATTTGAAAGCTACATTTCTCTGGGTTGCAGGAGTTCGTAAGCTGGGAGAAATCTGCTTACATCTCCGGAGAAAGTGCCACCTGTATAGTCGGAGAGAAGATACTATTTCGTGTTTCGTTTGTTGCTGGTGTTTAAACGTTTCAGCAATTTTGTAAATTCGAGACCCTTTACCTGTAGTTTTTCGGTGCTACTCTCTATCACGCTTTTGCAAACAATTTAAACTACTTTTCTCATTCTCCGGTGTGTTTTATGATTTAAATACACACATTTTCTTTGCTTTTTTTTGTGTTCTGTAAAGACAAATTGAATGTAATATATTCCGTATTTTCCGGCTAATTGAAAGATTTTTCCTAAAAAATCCCCGAAAATCATTCTGAGTCTTTGTGTCGGCAAATGAATACATACGTAAGCATGCTATTAAATCCTCCAAAATGCCTTGCTAACTACAGTGTGGGTCTCACCCTCTGTGAAGCCTTATTAGGAGGGAAGTTCTACTTTGCTGTTTTTTAATTATTAGGCTCCTGGCTACATTAAACTGAATCAAGAAAATGTATTTTTCATAATAAATATAGTAGGAATTATAGCTATCCAACATTAGAACAACAAAAAAACAGGTTACTATAGCAGTAATGTCCACTTAGAAGTCGACTGATCACGTAAGTATGTAATTGCAATGAGCGCCAACAAATGAACGCAATAAACATTCCACATTTTGCTTGTTTTTTTCACGTGCCACTAAAATGACGCAGAAATAAAGATTTATGTAGCCACTAGTCAAGGTTTACATGTTTGATCCTTTGGGGCCCATAGCACATTGCCAAGAGAGAACGCAGTATTCAAGTTGTGCCTGCGGCCTGTTTACTTATCCTTATTTTTCATTTAACGTTTATGCTCTTAGCTAAGCCAAAAATTTCTCTCCTAACATAAAAATATTTTATCTGCAAGCAGTAAGAAGTTGTGTAATACAAGTGTTATGGCTTAGTCATTGGGGGGATTGAGTTATGTAGGTCTACTGCACGCAGTAATGCTTTGAAGTTTGTGATCAGGATATTTATATTCCATACTTCTACATTGTTGACGAAATTGTCTTGCAATTCTTGGTAGGTATGCTTCAGTCTCTAATATCTGCCATTTCTTATTTCAAGGCTTGCGGTTTGACTAAGCACTAAGCAGTAAAATTGGTTTCCTGAGTTACGTACGAATAACAGAGGGATGTCATTGAAAGGAATTATATATTCTGGTACAGCAAATTAGCGCTGAACAGTACAACTCGTGTGTAATCTAGTGGGGTCTGTTTTCTTATGAACACTTAAACGGAAACCCACCGTGACGCGTCGGAAGTGGATAAATAATGTGCTAAACCATGGAGGGCAGAAAGAACGGAAGAAGGGAAGGAGGGAGAAAAGAAGAAACATGAAAGAAAAGACTTTATAGATCTAATGAATAAGTTGTGATTGTTGTTATTCTATTAAGACATTTATCTATCAGTATGTCATTTATGGCATAGGGTGAAAAAAATTTGCTCTTCAAGCATTCCGTAATGTGAAGCCAATATTAACTCTGTTGAAGGATGGCAACGGTATCTCTGACATTTGGGGAAATACGTCGACTACAGTGAAATAGGCACACTGTCAGACTGTATTGCGACAGGCATAATAAGCAAATGAAATTGCAAGTAAAAAGAACTCCGTGTTTCCGTGTCTTATGCTGCACACAGTTGTGGCAGAGTCATGAGGAAAATAAATTATATGAGAAAGAATTAATCCTCTTTTCTTGTTTTTTTGATGTACTGGAATTGTAGATCTGCCTGTAATTGAATTGCACTTTTGACTAAACCACTAATGGCTCGTTACGTGGTCGTAAGTGACCTTTTCAAGATTTGTGGAAAGAGAAACTATAGAAAAATTCTTCGGATTCGCCAGTAATTATTACAGACGACGTTCTTCTTGGTCAATGTGCCACGAAGTGGCGCCAATAATGATCTATATAAGATACAGCTTGTTATAAAATTCATCACAGACGTTTCTAATGTAACTTTAAATTGTACCTTAGGCTCCTCTATATTTATCGCACCCTACATAGGTGCTTTTGGTGCAATCGGCATTAAGAAAACTTTGCCAACTGCGGTCGAATGCGTGACGCATAATGTTCTTTCCCGAAATAGTCGGGAATTCGTGCCTGACAACCCACGTGCGTGTACGTCATTATCTTTCGATTCAAAGGAAGTGTGGAAGAAGCAATATTCAGGTAGATACTTGAGGGTTGTTTGACCGTACATCTTCCTCATGAAATAAAGTGAAATATCAACTTGATGAAACTAGGTAATTTAATTGATGTATTCTTAGCTCGACTTGTTTCGGGTACATACGCCCATCATCAGGAGCATTAGGTGTTGAGTTACAGCGTATGGTTTTCTGCACCGAGACCACCACCCATCCAAAAACTCAGTGCAGAAAACCATACGCTGCAACTCCACATCTAATGCTCCTGATGACGAGCGTATGCACCCGAAACATGTCGAGCTAAGAATACATCAATAAAATTACCCAGTTGCATCAAGTTGGCATTTCACTTTATTTCATTCAGGTAGATATTTGAGATGTATTTCTCGCCTTGAAATTATTTTAAACGTATTTAATTTCTAGAATTTTCATCGCTTAATAAGAAAACCAAATGAATTCATCTTACCGAAACTAATTTTATTCGATAGTCGAAAACCGAATTATGTTATTTTTGGACGCTTTTAGTTTCTGAGAATAAACATGTAGCGTCAGTGCTAGGCTAATTAATGAGTATGGAGTATTGCTCGAATACTTTTGACAGCACTACGAGAAATTGCTGCTGTAGTGCCACTTTATCAACCAAAAAGACCCACATTGACTCACCTGGGACCGAATACGTACATTCGCGGAGAGTGACCGGCGAATAATCGCCTGAGACCTGCACAGTTCTACAGTCTTCAAGCGAGCACTAATTGGTAATGAGAGTAAACGTTTAATTATACCAAATGGTCAGACAACAGAACGATATGGATGGGAATATTATACTTCGGAACTCCAAAAATATTTCCCTTCTTCTCACTTAAAAAATGAAATACTGTCACAGACAAAAAAAGTAAGCTACTTCTTTTGGTTTTTCAAAGAGGAAGAACAAAACTGGGGTGAAAAATATTGGAAGTTAAAGTACAAGAAATTGCGTCAGGATGAAAACAAATTAAAAAAGAGGAGCTTCATAATTTGCATGCTTAAATTAATGTTTCGTAAATATAAACACTTTAAAACCATCTGTAAAGTGGGACTTGTTGGACGCATGGGGAGAGAAATGTTTACAAATTTTGGTGGGAAACCATAAGGGAATTTGAAACTTACGAGACCTCAACATAGATATAAGGCTATACAGCAGCTGAATTAGAGAAGAGGGGCTGTGGCTACGTGGCATGGATTCACGTGACCCAGTTTTTGTGCAAACGCAAAAATGTCCTGTTCCCATAAAATGTGGGGAATAGTTCGATAATCTGAGCGACTTTCAGATTGATGGAAAGTATTCCACTCCACGGACTGGGTTGTGGATGGTTGAGAATCTTCATACACCTGCCTGTTTAAGTTTCGCCAAAGGTAAATGTAAAGGTACATCTGAAGTTGCACCTGAACAAACCTTAAGACATATGGGGGAGTGCAGGTATGGCTCCACTCATTCTTAATCTCTTCACTAAGTGGGGACACTTCATCGTCGAATAAAAACTTCTCGGTATCCCTGCATAGGAGGGTTTTGGACCGAGAGCCGGTTTGGAGACATGGAAGGCTCCTGCTGCTCGTTGAACTGCTATTCCTTGGACGTCCAATCCAAAGCCCCATTATCGCGGCTCACTTCAGGTTAATAGGAGACAAATATTTATATCGACATCTAGTACAGTAATTGTTTAAACTACAAATTTTGAATCATTTAATTTAAGGTTTTTATGTTTTCTACCCAAGAATTACTCAGTGTTAAACATGTTGCTAGAGATAATAGCCAGTAAACTTTAACGGGTTAAACTGCCAATGAAATACTGGTCCTTTATACTTCCCTGGCAATTTTATTTAGTACCATATTCCATTCATGCTTTACAATTTTGCAAGTTGATACCATAAAACAACCGAATTTGTGAAGAAGAAGAATGTCCAGAACTTCAGATCCCAAATGTGAATTCTGTGTGTGTGTGTGTGTTTGTGTGTTTGTTTGTTTAATACAAACGATAAGGATTCTCTCAAGAGTAACAAATATGCAGTCTGAAAGTGTTACTTCATTTGAATATAATACCATTAATTCAGCAAAAAGAACAATATTTATTCAACAGATTGTACATAAAAATATACATTGAATCTGAGACGCTTGGCTATTGGAACAGCTTGATACAATGACCCTAATACCCCGAGGCTGACATCTTTTGCAATAGGTAGTGTTTGAAAGTTACGCTGGTCAGACATCACCTGCTTTATTTGGATAACAAAGATAGACAGAGAGATTACCTGTACGCGTACTCATCGTGATCCTTTCTACAACGTCTTGTTTTGTAAACTAGGTTCTGTGCTTCTTATCATTCTTATTCTGTCATTCTCTTTAATTGTTTTAACTCCTCCCCTCTGTTCGTTCTCTCTTTACAAAACATACAACAATGTCGTTCCACAAACATTTCCTCAAGGCCTACAAGAGATATAACTAACTCCGTGTAGCCAACTGAATTTTAAATTTTACTGAAAAAAAAAAGTTATTTTTCAAGGAATGACAACAGTGACAAGGGAAGGTTTAATATAAGCAAATAAGACATTTTTCTTTAAAGCACTAATTGAGGAAATGGATGTTAAAGAGTTTTCCTCTCTTTATACTATTATGCTATATTTTTCTACGTTATCTCTTTTCATCGTTGTGTCCGGTATTCAAGATTATATGGCGACGAATTTTATAAGATTTTTAGTGAATAAATAATTGCAAGGCTTATAAAAAAGTGGTCATGTCCTAATATCAGACTTACTAAATACCCTAAATCCTGTTCCTTTGGTTTCATCTTAGGCGGGAGACTCTCTAAAAGCAGAAGAATGGATGATAGACACATCAATATTTGGTTAACGCAAAGGACACTAGTGATGGCTAAGTGGAATGTAATTCATTCACAGGAGAAGTAATGATTCTGTGACTTGCAGAGGACATTAATATTCTTACTGCTTCAACGTGCACATAGTTACGTCTAGAATGGATTTTCCGTGGCATTTTCAACAGGTCTTTTCAAGTACTCCGCAAATATACACATATGTACTGTATAATTTTATAAAATATAAACTATCATTGTGTTTAAGCAGTAACACCATGAAGACTCAGGGGGAAGTGAAATGAAGTTTAACACACTTTTAAATCTCTGTACTGAGTAGGTACGAAATTAGTTTCACGATTCGGCCGCTTTTACCCCACACCGTACCCATTTAAACTCTAGATGCCTAACGTCAACTATAGTTGACGTACCGCACCGCTAACCTCCAAAGTTGCATTTTATATATTTATTCAACAAATATATTTACCGAATATTTTAAACATGGTGTATACGCTCCGTTTTTTTCTCTTCAAAATGCAGTTTGTTTCATAATTCTAACTTTTTTGTTTCCTGTATTATTCACATTTTATATACAGGGTGTGCTAAAATTTAAAAAAATCATTCCGGCGCCAAAAGGTTAATAGGACATGAATATAACGATACAGTGATATGTAAAATTTCATCATCTGTTGGAAATAGAATCCTTGTTGCACGACTTCTAAACACACACTGTACTCAAAGAGCTAACCGTCTTATTTCATAACATGTACAAACATATTAATGGCTCAAACTCACAACTGACTTTCAGATCTGCTAACACGCTCATGCTAATGGTGCGTCCTAGTTAACTGCAGTATTCGTAAGTCTTTATGTCATTAATTTAAGATATGTTACAGCTGTCACTCGTACTCGTCCTGTAAATTGCAATAAAGAGGTGGAGGTCTTGAACTCTGAGTTGTGATTTCGAATCTCGCTGACAGCCATGAACTTTGCTTAAGTTATTCTTCGCTCCAACTCGTTTAAAACTTTCAAATAATTTACACACGTCTATCTTTTCTGATTATATAAAGTAATGAAGGGAAAATGGATATTTAATAGTAATTTGGTGTGAGGGACTCTTGTCAACACAGACATTTACGAGGCTCAAGATAGGAAGAAATGATTTTAAACTGAGTTGTAAGCTGTCGTCACGCTCGCTCATTGTGTTTACAAAAAACTGCAGTATCATTCTGTTCTCATGTCTGCAGCCTACGGTCACAGTGAAAGCAATTACGCAAATTTGTCCAGTTAAAGTAGATAAGGAAAATGACAGAATCCCTCTTATTTGTGTTTATTTTACATCTATGTCTCCTTCTTGTGACTGCCAAATTACAGTACCCAGGCCTAAATAAGTGCTTTCATATTACATTAAAAGAAAGTAAAGTACAAAAAAAATAGACTCTCTAGAAATACATTACAAATTGCGTAAAATTCCCTACTGTTATATGCAAGATTATGTTTTCATGGAAGCCCAAAACATCAAGTAGGTTTTTATAAAAATTAGTTAATTTAATTTTGACTTGTTACTTGGTAGTCCTTTAAGAAACCAATTTAAAAGTCATCCGGCTACATTCAACAGCGTGACTGAGGAAAAACACAAAATTATTTTTAACATGCCCACGCAAACAATATTGTCAATCTTCTGCCGCTACTGGGACAGATACTACTACTACTATTACCACCACCACTAGTAGTAGTAGTAGTAGTGGTAGTGGTAGTAGTGGTGATAGTGGTAGTGGTAGTAGTAGTGGTGGTAGTCTACTACTACCACTAGTAGTAGTAGTAGTAGTAGTAGTA
>Ga0131853_10017260_pt1 | contig 13149 bp, 13 predicted proteins | sample TergutLab28metaG_FD_92764 | JGI IMG/M metagenome (GOLD analysis project Ga0131853, IMG submission 92764) | Labiotermes labralis P1 segment gut microbial communities from Petit-Saut dam, French Guiana - Lab288 P1 (version 2) (version 2) | ecosystem: Host-associated > Arthropoda: Insects >...
GCAGCTGCAGTCTGTTCCCCAAGAAAAGATAAAGGAAGAGGTTGTCATATTTTATTGACAACCAGTGATCATACAATTGCTTTTATATTCCATCCAGGGAAGAATTTGTGGGTTAGAGATGAAGCTCTGGCATCAATTGCTGCAGTAGAGAGTTTGGATTTGCCAGTGTCCGATACTGATGCAGCTATTGAAAAGGAATTTGACCATAAAGAGAGTGAGTATGGTAACACCATTTATTTAAATCTCAATCGAAGTGTTTTATATAGCTTTTAGTATAAAGTGATGTTCAGTAGGCTGATGGAAGTTTCTGAAGTGCTTTACATGTGGGAGACTCTGAAAAACTTGTGTTATATTTTGTGTATCGCCTTTCCTTTTCACGTAATATATTCTTTCTGGAATGGTAGATTTTGATGATTGGTAGTGTGATGGTGACTTTAGAAGGTGAATTTAGCATCTGCCAATTTTGCTACATTGTTCATTGTGATGGTGATGATCCTGCAGTACAAGGTTGACTGAAGTGAAAGTAGACCAAGTTGTGACCTGTAAAGATATTTACAATTATTGCACAGCATTCTAATATCCAATACAGACAGCCTGGAGTCTCATATTTCTGCTGTTTATTCACTGTCTTCAGGCTTTTTTACAGAACGTTATATAGTCACTAGGACATTACTTTATATGTAGGATGTTCTGGTTTGAATATTGACCAGTAGTTTAATATATGTGCTGAGTTTTTATTTATCTATTTATTTAATAATGCTAACATATTTACATGTTTACTTACTGCTTTGAAAGGTAAAGGCTGTCCCATAGGATGCTCAGCAGGCACTTAGAAGAGGTAGAGGTATAGCTCTATCCACGCTCAACCTGGGTGGTAGAAGGTGTGGGTGGGCAGTGCCATGCCCCAGCACTTTCATTTCTTTATTTATCACTCTTTAATGTTTTGAGAGAAGTGGATGTGTGCACCAAACTGCAGATAAGGTTAGATGACTTTATGGAGAACAGTAGTTCTTGAGACGTCAGCAGGCACTCAGATAGTCAGAACTCCTTACCTCTTGTGGAACCAGAGGCTTCATCACCATGGTCATGAGTCTACCATTGGATCCTGTACTCAGCCAAATAAATCAAATTCACCCTCTCATCCCTTATGAGTGATGAGTTTTTATGCTTTTGTATCATAAAAATTATTTTGTGAAAGTGTTTTGGCCTAATGGTATGGAGCATAGCGTATAGAATAAAATATTGTCCTTTACAGATAAAAGTCAAGTCAAGGTGGGTGAAGGGTATACAGCCTTACTATTAAAATTTTGTCACTGTATGTTCTGGCAGATTAAACATATGAATCTTTCTTGTTTCATTGCTTTTCTGTGTGCTGTCAGTGGATTTTGGGGTGTCAAGTAAGTACAGGATGGATTTTGCATGAGCATTTTGCAGCATGCTTTTTCTTGTCTGGTGTGTGTAATATGTTACGTTTGTAACAGGCAATAAACGATGATGTGGAACGCCTTAAACATTATGCCATTATTAGTAGCGCTCCTGCTTTTTTATATCAAGATCTCTCGTTTGAATTTTAATCTGGAGTAGAATAAAGGCACCAGTATTCGGCTGTGTAAGGTGGGAAGGGACATCAGTTTGTAAGGTTCTAGCTAAGAATAAGGAGAAGTAAAAATCAGTGCAGCAAGCTCTTTGGTTCTTGAAGACTGTATTGAAATACTTGTCAGTATGCTTGGCTCCAGTTTCATTTTTGCACAACACTTAACCCTTTAAAGACTAGCTTCCACTATAGTAGACTCACCTTGCAATGCAAGAAACGCTAATGTCTACTCTAGTAGACCTTCGTTTGGCAACACTGACAGCCCTCTCTTTCTATCTGACTGCACAATGTCTCAACACTGAATCACCCATGAAAGCAGTCCTGTGTCATATCTGTGTGTAAGCACGTAGTCAGCTACCAAAGAAACCCTAATTAGCCATGAATGCGTAAGTGGCATAAGTCTTGAAAGCATACTGTGCAGTTAGTTACATCTTGCATTTGGTTAGTGGACTGGAATGTTTTGGTAATAAAACTTTTGGGTATTCTACTAACAGGCAGCTGAGTAACAGTTCTTAGGTTGGGAAAGGGAACATTATACCTGATCTATACATTATACCACCAAACAGCTTGCAGAATTTCCACTTCATTCAATAGAGATTTTTCTGTTTGCGGGTTAGTTGTACTGAAGTTTTGTTGACAATGCAATATGGTGATTTTTCGTGTGCGAAATGGGCTCATGTGCTGTCTTGAAATGAAATACAAGAAATCGTAATTGATTCGGACAGCGACAAGGATAAATATCACGCAACATAAGAGTTGGAGGACGAAGAGGAGCCACACCCACCTTTGCGATGGTCTTCCCTTTCACAGCTTCGCATTCCATTCTATGGACAAACGTTGGTACGTGCTAGGTACTGTCACATACTACTCTTTGTACATTTCACGGACAATAATAGGAATGGAGTTGACAGGACAGATGACAGACTCTGGAAAATATGAGACTTGATTGAAATTATAAGGACGAACTTTTCAAAATTTTACAACCCTTCCGAATATTTGGCAGTAGATGAAGTCATTATGAAATTCAAAGGAAGGGTATTATTCAAACAGTACATTCCGAAAAAACGCAAACGTTTCAGCATCAAAATGTTCAAACTATGCGACTCTACTGGATACACATATGACATGAATGTTTACCTCGGTAAAGACAGACAAAAGGCGGCACAACATCTGACAGCAACCCACACTACAGTGACTAATCTGACAAGGGGTGTAGAAGGATTTGGCCATAAAGTGTATATGGACAACTTCTTTTCCTCCCCTGACCTGTTTGATGACTTGGCCCAGAAACAAATTTCTTGTTGTGGGACTGTGAGACTACATAGAAAGAACATGCCCAAGGACCTCAAACTCAGGACACTGAGACTGAAACGTGGTGACATTCGAGTAAGGACCAGAGGTGACTTGACGGCTGTTGTGTGGAAGGACAAGAGAGACGTGTGCCTCCTGACAAACATTCACGATCCACCCAGAGAAGGCAATTATCGCGATGAACACGGGAACGCGATAAAGCCGGCAATTGTGGCAGATTATAACTGTCACATGGGGCATGTTGACAATTTGGATAGGATGGCCAATAGCTACATGGCCAGCTGCCGAACATGGAAGTGGACAAAAAAGCTCTTTTTCCATCTGTTAGACCTGGCCATTGTCAACAGTTACATCCTCTTATCTTCATGCGGTGGGAAGAAAATCTCACACAGATTTTCGACTCACCATTATCAGAGAGATGTTGGCACGGACTGGGCATGAGCCATGACCATCCATGCCTGTACGGAGACCAGCCTCAGCTTCTGATAACACCGGAAGACTGGACACACGTCACAATAATCACTGGCCTGGCCGCAGTAACATGAAACAGCGATGTCATGTGTGTTCAGTGGGGGGCGTAAAGCGAACAGTGATATTCAGATGTGTCAAGTGTAACGTGGTGCTTTGTGTTGATCGAAACTGTTTTGAAGATTGCCATACAGAGACCAACTTGTAAGACATCTATTCGTCTGTCCTCCATAGAAACAGTTGAAGCCTTTGACGGCAGTGTTAGTAAAAGAACATGGATATTTACAAGTTCGTTTAGAGACTTATCTTCTCCATTATGCAGTAAGGAAATTACAGCATTTTTAAGGCATTCTGAGCAATGTCTGTTTCCTTCCCCACAAAATGCTTTTTGTTTCACAAATTTATCCTGCTTAGTTCTCGAAATATTCAGGTTTTGCTATTATCATGCGCAAAATTTAAATACCCCGCAGAAAAATTCGGCGAGCTGGGACTTACAGTTGGGATTTAACTCAGCATTTAAAGGGTTAATGTGTTAAAGCATATGGAACATGGTGGATATTCGTGGTGTTGGTGAAGATCCAAGCCTGTGTCATTTGGCACTGGCACGTCTCAGAAACATTGTGTTCTCTATTCAAATGCTTGTTGAATGTGTTGGTCTCGTTTTAGCACTGTTAAATACTGGAACAGTCATTTTCATGTATTGTACATATGTGAAAAGTAATTATGTAAGAAAAAGTGAAGAGAAGATATCACAGTGTTTACTAGGTATGAGAAGAATGTGATAAAAATGCTGAGTGCTAATTTTCAAGTTTATTCTTAATGGCACTTAGAATGCTTGCATAATATCAGGAATCGCATATGCTGGGGTATGGTACATTTTAATTGTTGTGTGTTCAAGATATAGGTTTGTTGCTTCTGCTAGCATTTGAGGTCTCTGCAAAGACTCTGCAATGATCTCACTGTAGCCGTTGGTCACACGTGAGAATTGTTTGTTTGTAGGATACAGTGCTGGAGTAGGAGCAGCCATTGCCACAGGCATAACTAACAGCCTATGAAATTTGTTTCCACTTTAGAAATATTTTTATTTGATGCTCTGTTTTTGAAGAATATAGAATGTGTTACAGCATCAGCCTATTTAAAATTAAGTTCTTTGTTCTTCATTGTAATGGTGCTGGACTTGAGTAGAGGTTTTCAGCATGCTCCCCACCCCCTCACAGCTGACACAGTAACGGTTTTGTGAATGCATGGAATAGAAGGTCCCCATTGTGACAAGCTCTAGGTCCCATGTGCTGGTCATTACTTGATCTTATTATTGAAAGTATACAGAACACACTGTATGGGTGCTTCCATCTCAGGAGGTGATTTCATCATGTTTGCCAGGTAAGCAGAAGCTCACATGATCAGATCTGTATGTAATGTGCACACACATGTGCCAGTACACTGTATTTATGAAAGTGTAAGATGAGAATGCAGTCATAATTTATCATCAGAAAAAGTGGGAGTTGCCTTGTAACCATGCACAAAATTGAAGTTACTATGTATAGGTATTTTCCTGAAAATTAGAGACTGTGATTAGAGATGATCTTATATTCAGGTAAATACAGTATTTTTTTTTTGTTTGTGGTGTTTATTAATTTATGTTTTGTTGAATGGTATTGTCAGGAAGACCTTAGTCGAAATGATTGTTCCATCAGCTGACTTGTGTACTGGGCACCTGTCCGGTAAAGCCAGAAGTATTGCCACTTCACCCAACTTGCTTAGTACATTCTATGTATCATAAATTGTCACTCTCTGAACTCAGAAATATTCACACTTGTTTCAGTCTCACTATTAAGGTCTTTCAAGTTGCTTTTAGAGCAATTGCAAATTAAATGGTATCGTGGTCATTCTTACTAACTTTCAAGCTTTTGAACAGGCTTTGTGTGCCATTGGCATAATTTTTTGGTGTAAGAAAAGGAATGAGTTACTGGAATGAAAGGGGTTCCAAGTAGAACTCATAAAATGTACTTTCATGCATGGCAGAGATGTCGAGACAACCTATTTATTGCTGTATGCTTAAGCTTATTTTGATTTTATTTTATTTATGTGAAGAACTTATTACCTAAGACCATATTCTGTAGACCAGGGGAGCACGAATGCTGGGCACCCAGGTGACAAAACTGTTTATGGTGGCTCCTAATATTTTCAGCATAATTATCACAGTTTTTTTCCATTACATCAAAAAAATGTGTATCAGTTTACATGCAGCAAACAGTGACAGTGAGAGGTTTACAGGTGACTCCAGAATTGTGGGTCCTCAAGTATTGGAATTTCTTTCATGTCAGTTTGCTGATACCAAGGATTTGAAGGTGGGGGCCTACATTTTTGGAAAATTTGTTCACACATGCTGTAGACATTAAATTTCTCAGATACAACGTCAAAGTTCGCACTGTCATTGCATTTGTAACTGTTAACTTACAATAAATGATTAAAGAATATCTTTGCATAGTCACCAAATTGTTATCATACATTCTACAGAAATAATACTTTCCCAGAAGTTGCATATTTTTTGGACTGTGTTACTGTACATTACTTCAGGATCCTCAAATAAGTATCACTCCCACTCCACAAGTTTACATATGTGCCATGTTGTTGTAGTTAATTGTATGAAATTGAAAAGTGTGGCATTGGGGTGGTCTTTAGTAGCATGATATCTGTACTGAATTTCATGAAAATTGGTCAAATGATTCAGAAGTTAAGAAGGGGACAACACAACAGTCTGGTGGTCTCATAGGCCTACATTTTCTCTTTAAGGAGGATGAGTAGGTTAAGGAAATCAAAGAACATTCTTACAAGATGCATAGATTCTATTTTGTAATACATGCATTTTGAAGAGAGAAAGTATTTATGTTTGATTGTGTAGTAGTAAATGTTTTGGGCCTGAAATTGCTTACAAGTGAAGGGATTATTGTTGTTACATTTCCAGTGTCTACATTTGTTTGTAGTTGTGGATTTCTAGCCAGTGGCCTGTTAAAATTTGATGGAAATCACATATTTGGGGTTTGTTGACAGTCCAAGTAGCATCTTAAATTTTGAGCAGTGTTAAAAATGTCCTTTACTAACATGTTTCTGAAGAATATTGTTATTCTGGGTAATGATGTGTCACTAGCAGATGTGTTTGTGTGTACCACAGTGCAAATTCAGCATCCTGAGATACAGTGTTTGGTTAGTTGTCATATTGCAACAAAACACTTCATTTGTGTGACTTTTTATGAATTTTCTGTTACCCTAATAAAAGTTGCATGGTTCTGTCATAGTTCTTACTATACAAGATGGGAATTTCCCATTTCAAGTGCCACTAACATTGTTCCCACCTAACAATTTTATTGTCACATTGATGTCACTGGTGGAAGAGGAATTAAGAAATACAAAGATGGAGGTGTCTGATGGAATGATATTTGTACTGCATTGCACTTACAGCAGCTCTTTATTATTGATGTTCATAGTTGGATCAAGGGAAGGACAGACATACAGAACTTGCACACAGTATTCAAAAGATGGAGCACTGTTGCTTCAGGACATTGAAGATTAGGCAGGAAAATAATAGTAGTCTAATAGGATCTTCTCAAATTTTTGTTTGCGGCTGGATGAATTTTATTATTTGATCCTGTGACCTGACTGTCAGAGGGGAAAAAAATGGTATGGTGGAATACAACATTAAGAATTTAAGTACATACTAATTGTAACTAATTTATATTTTAAATTGTTTATATAATTGAAAACTTCACAATAACAATAGCAAATAGTGGGGAGGAACTTGTAATAGTATCTTGATCTATACTGTTTAAATTATATTGTGGACAGTTACAGAAAGATTTTAGAAATGAAGGCTGTTTCTTCAGGATAACTGTTCCATAATAAGCTAATCATACTATTACCAAATGTTTTCTGTTTTCTTTTATGGCTGGTTTTCTTGGAATGTTTGTACACCGTTTGGCAAGTCAGATATTACAGTTACAATCTTTGGTGTTAACAATTTTTGGATTGGGAGAACCAACTTCAGCTGGCCAGAGAGTAGGTCTCGTTAGAGATGAATTTGGACTACACAAGATGATAGTTGTGGCTTCATCTTTTGGAAAGGTAAATTGAGGTTGTAATATCCCTTCTCCTGTGAGTCATCTAGAGAATGTGTGCTCTGTGAAGGAGAAGGGCCTCTCAAATTTTCCTTGACCATCTTTCTCTCCATTTCTTATTAAATTATACTTTACTTGCATAACTACATAGAGCAAGTGACACTGAGAACAAAAATCTGTGCAAATCACTGTAGCACTTTCATTTTTGTGTTCTTGCTCACTGTAAAAATATACAGGAATGAAGCTGGGACCCTCTGAATAAAGTATGGTATGGAGGCCATGAGAATACTGGGCCATTGTAGTGGTTTAGCTGTGGATTAACATTCATTAAGCAACATTATATAAGAGTAAATAAAGTATAGAAACCTGCAATCTAATTACAACCAATCACCTGAAGAAAGAAACAGATAGATAAGGGTTCTGTTCATGTGGCATTTGGTACTGTGGCAATGTGTAAATAAATGCTGATGTTTCAATACAATATAATGTCCTCATTTGCAAGTGTTAGTAAGTCCTCAAAGGATTCTTTGACCTGTTGACCTTTGCAAATAATGATGCTATGTTGTCTTGAAATGTTAGGATTTGATTGCTGATAGACGTGGCATGATAGTCCAGAACAGAAATGTCTGCTTCTCCACTGTAAAAACCTTAAAACTCACTGAATAGATAGTTTGAAGGCAGTAAACAGTACCCCAACATGTGAAATTTCATGTTCCCATCGTAGTGACTATGAAGATGCTGTCATCTGGAATGTGATGATGTGTAGTTTTTTTGATAGGTACCATAAGAATATTTTTGCAGTGTATCTCGTAGAATTTTTTATTTCCATTTGTCATTTAATTAATTTTGTCTGTGCTTTAGATTTTTGGAATAGACAACTTGAGTGGTGAGATAATTTGGCAGCAGCGACTGGAAAATGTTAAGCCATACGTGGATCAAGCCATGGGCAAGAAACAAATGCCGTTTTTTGTGCAGAGAACTGCCCGTCACTTCCCAAGTCCAACACAGTGTGCTTTGTTGCTCAAGCATAAAGTACAGCCTGAAGTTCAGAGTGACCTGTAAAACAGTGGTAAGTGATTTTGTAATTACTTATCTTTCTCTGTGCTGGCATTGCACATTTTCCAGTTAACATTCACCTACTTCATATTCTTCTCCCACCATCCACCCACCTCTGTTGTAACCTGCTGACACTTTTTAAGGTTACTGAAGAGTGGTTTGGACCTGTCTGAACCCTTTGACACTGAAGATTACAGAATTGTAACATGCAGTGTGATGCTAAAAATGCCGAACACTTGGCCAATTTTGGTCAGTCTTGTGCAGCCCCTTAAATTCTGGTGTGCTGTGTTGTGCTGCAAGTCACATTGGGCATTTAATTCCAGGGCAAAAGTTAAGAAAATACCTACCCCACCTCATCATATTAGCTCATATCACGATTATACACTTACATTTTCACCATGGTGGGTTATCTCACTCTTTTATATATGTCCACAGTTTAATTGCTGTCTATTATATTTCCCCTTGCACTGTTTTCTCCAACTTGTCTTTGATTTATTCAGCACCATAATTTTTAGTGTTCATAATTTTATCCTGTAATGTATGCAATATTGCATGTCTGTACTGCTGACCTGTAATTTTACCTGGTTTTATTGTTTATATTTTCCAGACATTTCAGATACAAGAAGAACAGCGGTAAGATGTACCTCCTTTTGGAGAACAAATATTTTCCAGATATATTCTGTGTGATTTCTTATAACTAAACAGCACCCTTTATTCAGTACACATACAAGTCTATTAGACACCCTTTCATGGTACACATATTACATTTTACAAAGTGAGAAGTTATTTTTCCTCATACTGCATGAAATGTGTACTACACTGAAGAATGTAATAAAATTTGTAAAACTTCATGGCATATATTTTGTGTAATGTACTAATGTATTGCACAGTGAACCCTTTTGGAAACATTTAAATATGGGCTCCACATAAATTAGGGGTTACATTGTACCAACTAGAATAAAAATTGTTTGCCTGGCAGTGTTAGGTATAGACCCACATACCAGATTTTGTTGTAATATGTTCAGTAATTTTGGAGAAGATCGCAACCTTACCATTGTGGATTTACATTGCGCTCCTTGTGCAAACAGTGTCGCTTATGTCCGTGTGTTATTCTTATCCTGTTGTTGTGAACTGAGTTTGTCTTATTTTCTGATTGTTCATCGGGTGACAGGTGAAGGTGTGCTGTTTGTGTTCAACCCCATTACAGGGCAGCCTCTTGCTGAGCCTGATGGACTGATAAGACTTGGTTATAAGGTTAAACAGTCATTGCTGTTGCATGAAAGCAACAAGGAATCCTTGCATTATATCTTGTTGCTGGATTATCAGGATAACTTGCATGTATACCCAGAGAGCACTCACTGTGTGGTTGTTAGTGTTGCGGCTACCACTTTCATCTTCATGGTTGATGTGGATACTGGTGTTTTGGTGGGCTACTCTCTCGCCTTGAGCACCAAGCAGGTTAGTTGTCATTGGTATGTATCTGACCACACAACATGTACTATTATATGCTGTTTGAACAAAGTGCGTGATGTCATATAAAAAAACTGGTTTCAAAAAAGAATGGGCTTCTTGTCATATGTTAATAAAATACAGTTTTTGCTTTCATGTGATGTTGGGGTTACAGTGAATTGCTTGGAGATAAAATGAGTTGTATTAAGTTGCATTATTGCTCATCCCCTCAGTACCAAATTTAATACAAACCTGTTGTGTAATTATGAAGGTGTAGCATGCATGCATGCAGAGAGACATGAACTTTTCAGTATGTTTTCATTGTATGTACTTTATGTAGATAATTTATTTAGAAAAAAAAACTAGGCTACATCGCTGAGAAAGCCTGCTGGTGTCTGTGACACGTGTAGTTAAGTAATTATCCTACAGTATTTTAAGAAACAGGGTTTTAATAAGATATTATTTTGTTTGTCAGAAACTGGTAGCAAGTCACGTGTGGGAAATAAAACTCATGCAAGGTTCCCAGCCTATCACGGCTGCTGTCATCAAGAGTTCCATTGAGAAGGTCCATTCACAGGGAAGGGTGCTGGGTGACCGCAGTGTTCTGTATAAGTACATCAACCCCAACCTTGTAGCAGTTCTTACTCAGGGATATGATCCAGTGCATAAGCGTAAGTGGATGCAAAGCCTATGGTACCACATATGAAAATTATATCAGAGAATGTACAGAATTGACAGACATTCATAATGTTTTGACCCACAGATTTACATAAAGTTTTGAGAACATCTACCCAGAGATGAAAATTGTGTGGGTTTTAGGGCTTTGGTTAACATTTCAAGAGTTTCAGGAACTTCTTCTTGAGCTGACAGCCATTGAGTTGGTTTCAGTACACCAGTGCTTTAGGCGTTGACTTTCACCATCAGGATTCTGATGATTCTTGTATCAGAATCATAATGATGAAGGTGGAGTCAGCCTCTGAAATGCTGGTGAATTTGAACCACCTGACATGGTGTTAGCTTGAGACTTGATTGAATTTTGTTGCTGTACAAGCTGTAAAACTAATTTCAAGAGTCTACATACAATTGCCTCTGATTGGATTATTTATTTATGGTTTATTGATATGTCTATTTAGCGGATTTGTATATTGTCACATGATAGGATGATGACTGATTGATGAGTTGTAAAGGATGTGTAAGGAATCATTAATGGCATGTTTCAAGGTAATCTTCTGGCAGTTGCATGGATGGACTGAGGAAAACCATGATTTCAGATGGGCATGACACAGATACAAGTGTTACTGCATGAGCCAACTTACTAAGTGGTTACAGACTATTGCTTGGTGACTTTTCTCTCATTGTTTCAATTGTGTGCTTATTAAAGATGAACTTGATGTTTAGCTTGGTCACTGGGTACAAAATTATGGATTATCTGAGTTACCATCTAGGTCTCTGTTACCTTAAATATTTGAAACAACAAGTCATGTGTGCGTTCTGGGACTATGTGGTCTCTGCTGTGCACAGGAACTTCGCTTTGGTTTGGACCTTCCACCTTCAGGAACTGAATATGAATACCTCTGTTTTTTTTGTGTGTGTGCTTTCACCACTGCCCTTAACATCATACTGTTTCTTATTGACAGGTAATATTGGTTACTCTGTGGTACAAAACTAGTGCCCTGGGCCTTGAAGGAGCTAGGGTACAGAAATTTCTTAAAGCATTTTTTAACAACATTCCACCTTATAGTGCCATCACATGTATGAAGAGAATAGAGTTATATCTGTAAAGGATTTAAACATACAGTTCCCATTCCACCTTATGGAGCATGAAAGAAAAATTTTGAAGTGTAATATTTAGGGCATAACTGCAGTACAACCCATTGAAACATACAGATAATATTTTTGTAACAAGTTAAATTTTGTGTGATCCAGTTGCCTCAGAACCTTGACATATCACAGTATAAACATCAAGGAATTGAAATACATATTTATTTTTGAAATTCCTATGATAGGATATGTTTCTCCAATTCAGACACATGTTTGTCTGAATTGCCATTCTTTCCTGTATCTTCATTTCCTTCTTCCTGTATGTACGCTATATATATCATACCTGTGATGTCTAAGTCCTTTTAATTCAACTTGTGTTGCAGAGTTTTTTAACATCTACTTAATAGATGCAGTGTCTGGTTCAATGGTGTTTTCCGTTTCCCATAAACGAGCACGAGAGCCAGTGCACATCGTCCACTCTGAGAACTGGCTTCTGTACAGTTACTTCAGTGACAAATCCCGACGAACAGAAATTGTGACTCTGAAGTTGTACAAGGGCAAGATGCAGAGCAACACGACAGGTAAAACCTGAAATACTTCATTATCACTTTGGCTTGTAAGATTTACAGCTAGAGACATTAAATGAATATATAACGAAGAGATTGTGTCTTTCTATCTCCATGCTTCTTCTGTGAAATAAATGGATAAATTTCAGTTGTTTTTGTTTGTCCAGTGTTGGCAAATTTAGGTGACATTCGGCTTTCTCAGCATCACACTGTGTGTGAACTAAAGTTGTTTTTTCACACAAAAGAGTTAAATGAGTCCTTAATTGCTGAGTCTTGCGTTCAAATTGTCCTTTCCTTGTCCCATACGATTGTTAAGTCTTGGTTGATTTTGCCAGTGTTTACAAGTTGTAGTGTGGTTGTGACATTTATTTCTGTAGTATCTTTACCTTAAGTAGGTTTTTGGTAATATTAACCTAAAAGTTTAACACTTATGGTACTATAAGACTTTCAGTTAACCATTTTACATTATACCTTACTCCTCACCTAAGTTATGTATCAGTTTCATGCCCGATTCATCATAGCCTCCTGCACTTTAATGATCCTAACAGCTCTGATTTGTCTGCATCAGTATTGCAGGTGTCATAAAATATCCTCCAGTCCTTATGTGAAACTCCCTTAGGTTCAGATAATTCCCTCTCTATTGTTTTACAGCACTCGCAGTTTACTTCTTCTTTTTCCAGTAAGATGTGAAACCATAAACAAACATAACTAAAACTAAACTAAACTCCGTGGCCTTAGTCCGCACGCGAACTATACCGACAGAGCGGCCGCCGCCGGTCGGTGAAGTTAGTGCCAACTTTTGCGGATAGAGGGGTGTTACGTGGTCAGCGCA
>Ga0131853_10017263_pt1 | contig 13148 bp, 11 predicted proteins | sample TergutLab28metaG_FD_92764 | JGI IMG/M metagenome (GOLD analysis project Ga0131853, IMG submission 92764) | Labiotermes labralis P1 segment gut microbial communities from Petit-Saut dam, French Guiana - Lab288 P1 (version 2) (version 2) | ecosystem: Host-associated > Arthropoda: Insects >...
AGACCGGTACTGTGCGTAACAGGTGACATGTAATAAGAAGTAACTTCTATGTCGGTGTTCCCAAAACTCTGCTTTGCAAAGCCAAGAATTCTAGAAACATTTTCCAGGGGCTCAGTCAATATTTTCTTTAATAAATTTTACTTATAAAAAAATTCTTGCCTTAGTAAAATTATGTTGTTAAAAGAAATAAGAAATCGTTGTACTTTACAATGTTGTTGATGTGATATATTTATGAAACACCCTGTAGAGTAATTGTTCAGAAGTGGAACAGAATGGGATTGCTGAGTTTATGGTGCACAAACGAAATACATCAGGATCAATTTCACTGCAAACTAAATAACTCCAGTCAACTTAACTCTGCCCTGTGTGCTAATTAGAAAATTCTTCGATTTTACATTACCATAAACGTGTTAAATGATATTTGAGTTCTAATATGGTCTGTATGCTTTTTGTTGATCTGGGTATGAACCAGGATTCTTCAAAAACATAATGGCCACACAGAAAGAAATGTTAAGAAGCCACAGCTTAAAGGTAATCTTCACCTGAGCACAAGCCAGCTAAATCATACAGGGGCCAGTTAAATGAAAACCTTAAAGAATGAATAAATAAGACCCATCTTTGTGCCGCTGTTAACGCGCCATGTCATGAGCATGGGTTAGAAAGCACATACGCTGAGTGTAGATATATGCGATTGTGTTGAAACACGACACAGCTCTGCCAAATATGTCTGCACTAAATTAGCTGGTAACAAATTTTTAAGGTTTACATCTGCCTTAGCTACATATGTTGACAGTTACATATAATTGATAAAGTAACATGAACTTCCATTCACCATTACCTTACAACTATTTGGTACTGGATTAATTTGTTAGCCATAAAGAATGCTTAACCAAACTGAAGAAATCTGTAGAAAGCACTGACAGTCAGCAGAAGGTGGCTTAGACAAGGCATGTGAGCACAGAAGCAGTGTTAGTTGCGGTGCTATGGTGACAAGCATCACCAGATGACGTCACAACACTCTCATCACTTTTGCAACTATGCAATTCGTTTTCAGCCAACAATTGCAAAAACTGCAAAAATGATGGAAGGATTGTGACCATTGCAGAATGCAAGAAACTTTAATGTCAATATGGCAGAGCATATTGTTAGACAAGTGAAATCCTGTAGTTCTAAACATTGGTGTGTCCTTACTGCAGGCCTTGTGTTTAGATCTGCATGTCCATTCCATACGAATCCCCGAAATAGAAACGTCACTGGAAGTCCAAGCCTGCTGGAATGTGATGCTGCAATGGGGACTAGTGGTTCGCAATGCTGAACACGAAGGCTCTACGTTCGTTCAAAACATCCGGAACCACAGCCACAAAAACGCGGCATCACTTCCTGGAAGGCCTGGGCTCTCTACTGCCACAGAAATGTTAAATGCTGCTTACAAACATCACTGCTTTCAGAACAGCTGATGACTTTCAGTTAGTGAGGTTGTGCCCTCTTCCTTCATTTGAATGTAAGTCCTCTGAATTTATTTTCATCTGGACACAGTGACTGTCATCTGCTATATATATGATACCCATTTCAGCTTATTAGTCAGAGATAAACTGAAGTTTGCTCGGAGAATCAAAGAATATGTCTGGTAATGGACACTAAATAAAAATGAAACTGTACCGGAGTATTATAAGACCAACAGTAACAGATGGCTGTGAAGTGTGGGTCTTGAAAGGAACCATAAATAACATGTTAATGGTATTCGAAAGGAAAGTGTTAAGAAAGATCTTTGGTCCCACAAAAGAAAGAGATGGTACATGGAGAATCAAAACAAATAATGAATTACATGGATTAATAAGACATATAATAAATCACATAAAAGCACAACGATTAAGCTGGTTTGGCCATTTACATCGAATGGCGGAGGAGAGAATGGTAAAAAAAGTACATAGGTGGAAACCGACGTCAACACGACCACAAGGGAGACCAAAGAACAGATGGGAAGACGACATAAGAAATGATATGAAGAAACTAAAAATAAAGAACTGATTAGCTGCATCCAGGATTGCAATAAGTGGAAATCATACACTGAGAAGGCCAAAACATTCAAAGATTGAAGTTGTAGTGCCTGAAGAAGAAGAAGAAGAAGAAGAAGAAGAAGAAGAAGGAGGAGGAGGAGGAGGAGGAGGAGGAGGAAGAGGAAGAGGACGGGGAGGAGAAGGAGAAGAAGCAGGGGGAGAAGAAGAAGAAGGATAAGGAGGAGGGAGGAGGAGGAGGAGAAGAAGAAGGAGAAGCAGGAGGAGGAGGAGGAGGAGGAGGAGGAGGAGGAGGAGGAGGAGGAGGAGGAGAAGAGACATTAAATTATTTGAGCTTTCTATTATGTTATTACTACCCTACATATTTGTACAAGAAATGCAACAACCAACAAATGCCCTTTATAAAATGTTATATATGACAAATCTTAAGCTCCTACACTTTTCAGCACTGTGGTGCCATTTCAGGGAATATTTCAGAAGAAAGCAATACAAGTCGAACACGCTAATATAGGTAGGCATGCACTGTCCTTATTGGAATGATTAAAATATCAAAATTCTAAAATATATAAAATTTATTTATCTATCGTCCATTTGTTACATTTATAACACTAGGATAAGTCAAATATAGCATAAGACACGAAATAAATATAGCAACTGATAATATTTTAGTCATTCCAATGAGGGCAATGCACCATCTAGATTAGCACATTCAGACTGTATTCCTTTGATCTGAAAGACTCCCTGAAGATGGTACCCTGGTGCTGAAACATGTTAAGAGATTAATGTCCGCCATTAATTGTATTTTATTAAGTGCATTTTTTGGTCGGTGTATTAATTACTTTTGCTCTGTTAACAATTTCAGGATCAATGTTTACGGTGTCAGGACATTCCAGTAGCCCTGTGTTAAATGCCAAAACCAGTGTTATTTGTGCAGCTGTATGACATATCTATTTGATGTTGCACCACTCACCATCACGCTCAGAAATGTGTCAAGTTGTCACTGGGGCCTCAAAGTGACGCACAGATCCATTTAAGGTAAACATGAGTGAGTTCTACAAATGTGAGTCAAAACTTGATCATCAAAACAAGGTCCTACATTTTCCACGCCATTTATGAGAGCACAAGAAAGGTAAAGCAATCCCTGTACAGGCCAGGACAGGCCCTGAGGGTTCCAGGAGGTTGAGGCTTCCAGAATTCATGACAATAGGAACATGAAGGCTGTAAGTTTGTCAGCCCTCTGCACCGGCCACCTTTACCCCCAAGAAATATTCCTGGTACTCGTTTCTGTTAGAGGCTGAGTCGACCCCTAGGCCATAGTGTGGCCGGAAGGATTATGTCGATGACACCTTCTGGAATCTAACCAGCGACCTTCCAGTTTGTAACATAGTGCTTCAACCAACTGCGCTACCAGGTGCCACTGTATGAGAGTGTACTATTGTAAATGTGGCTGCTTTGATTGTTCTTGCCTGACTGAATTCTTTGGAACCCTCTCCAAGAACATTCTGTGTTGAGAACAGGTACTACATATACAAGTACTGGTACTTAAAACCCAGGAAAATATTTCACACTGGTTGGTAAGGAATTTTTCATCTGATGTCCTGGCAAATGCAGGCTTCCTGCACAATGTAGCCACTGTGCTCCAAGACATGACAAAGAGAGACACTATATACATATAATAGTGGCTGGGCATGTTTATGATTGTGCAAGAATGGCTGTATCAGTCAAAATTCATGTTACTTCAAGTGCAGTTAAGCACACAGCACCTGAACCAGTGCTGTTACTTGCAATAAGCCTGTGTGCTGCACTGACATGGCTATAACAATCGAAGTTATAGGTGTTTTGAGGCCAAAAGGAGTGGAACACTGAAGATTCAAGTCCTCTGGAATGTGGCCTTGTGTTGAATGGTAAATAAACACCAGTGTTTCCAAGAAATTGGCTGCTTCCATCTTCAAGATGGTTCAAGAAGTGTAAACTTCAAGATTCAGGTCTTCTGGATGCAACAATGTGTTGCTGGATTAGGACTTCCAGATGTTTCGACAGAACACAGTGCCTTCATCTTTATCCCTGAAGAAGAAAGCACTGTGTTCCTTTGAAACATCAGGAAGCCCCAATACAGCGACACAACATAACATCATGGAAGACCTAAACCTCAATGACAACAATGTGGAACCAGCGCACATCTTGCACAGGTAAATAAATCTGTAGAGGAAGTATAAAATTCACATTGTTCAAGATCTATATTTTCCAATTCCAGGGTGAAATGACATTATATTACATCACAAAGCTACCCAAGTTGTGTGGGGCAACAAAAGGAGTAGATATGAGCCTGAAGGGTGATTGTCCCTCTCGCAGAAACATCAAGAATGCGACTGGCAATCAGAAAATTGTGTTTGACAATGTGGTAACAAAATTTGAAGACGCTTAGTTCAGAGCAGCAAGACTTTTCATTTGTACTCCGCGCCAAATACCAGTCAGGCAATTAAATCAAGAATGGGATGGTTGGGGAATGTAGCATATATGGGGAGAAAATAAATGTATACAGGACTTTGGTTGTAAAACCTGAAGAAAAGAGGCTACTTGGAAGACCCAGGAGCAAATGGGTGGATAATATTAAAATGGATATTAAATAAATAGGATGGGAGGACATGGTCTAGATTTTTTTCAGCTCAGGATAGAGGCCAGTGGTGGGTTGTTGTGAAAAAGGCAATTAACCTTCACGTTCCATAAAATGTGGGGAATTTCTTGACAAGCCACATGGCTATTAGCTTGTCAAGAAGGATTCTAGCTTCATACAGTCAGCGAATCAAAACATGAAACTAACGGCCACATCTGCCTCCCTACCTAACTATGCATATATATATATATATATATATTTACATACAAATGTACATTCATACAAACACGCAAATACACACAAAAGCGTACATTAAAAATACAAACAAAAACACAATTGGAAACACACAAAAGTACAAACATAAAGATATAAAAAAGCACAAACACACAAACACACACACACATATCCATACGTAAGAAGAGTACGAAAATGTGTTCTATTCTTGGTTTCTGGTTTTTGTCCAGAGCTACTTTACTGTGAGTGTTGTGTGATAAGCCATGCTGGCCTGCCATAAAGTGTTCTTATTGTTATGAATGCAATGCAAAAGCTGCCACAGACATTCCAAAACTTGAAGCTAAACTGCATGCTTGACTCAGTACTGGAAGAATAACTTCACAATGAATAATTCTAATTTGCAATGAGAAGGCAAAACTTGGCATGATTCGGAAACTCCATCTAGACATTCACGCTTTCTTCAGTCTCCAAGACCGTGGATTTTTTCATGAAGGATTTAGTGTTTTGTCCCTTGCTTCTACTAAATCACCAAGATCACATCGCTCATACTATTTTTCCCCAAATCCTACAATATTGTCATCATTTCTGTTGTAATGTTCCACCTGCTTGGCCAAAACCAAACTGATATTTCCTCTTTCCATTCAAATCTTGCATTTGTTGATAGACTGATCTATCAATCAATCGATCAATAGCTCAATCTATCTGTCCATCATTCTTTACATGAAACATCGCCGTTGGTGTAGCAAACACAATATCTATAAATATTCACAGTCACAACCCACCATCTTCTAAATAATTTTTATTAAATGTCTCAAAACTATCTGCAATATAAATAAAACCATTTGCAAGTGAGTTGGTTGTGACTGTGAATATTTATTGATATTGCATCAATCACTCAATCAATCCTCAATGTTTCAGTCACATCACAAGATTTGAATCAAGAACACAAATGTCAACCACTTTAGGGTCCTAAAATGATGTACCTATGGTAAAAGAGTGAAAAATAAATTACAGAAATCAGGCACATACAATTTTGATATGGTTAATGGATCATAAACATACAGCAACCACATATTATGTATGTATGTATGACATTGAAATTGACAATTGAAGCATTTTTTTGCGTTTTGTTGACTGTGCATCCTAATATAATGGTAGTCTTATTTTACCAACTTGATGTATAAATTCCTTATTTTAATACATTTATTGCATTCCTGTACATGTTTCGAGCACTATTATGCTCATCTTCAGGAGGACAATTATATTAGTAGAGCATCTGGTATTGTCACTCTCTTTGGGTGACTGTTCAGTACGCAGGTTACGGGAGTCCTCTCGTAACCTGTGTACCGAACAGTCACCCAAAGATGGTGACAATACCAGATGCTGTGTTAATACAATTGTCCTCCTGAAGATAAGCATAATAGTGCTCGAAACATGTACAGGAATGCAATAAATGTATTAAGATAAAGAATTTGTACATCGAGTTGGTAAAAAAAGACTATCAATTTGAAGCATGTCAGTTATATGAAACTTAAAGTTAAATCGAACACATTTAATGTCTACTAAAGCTCCACTTAAGTAGCACGTTCTGCAGAACTTGGCTCTCCACCTGTATATTGAACTAGCTGATATACCCTCTCTGATACTGCACTGCTTCATCAAATACAGTATTTCAATGCATCTGTAGTTATTACATTATGACAAAGTGTGTTTTGAAGTTTGATGAGGCCTGTGATGTGTTAACTGGCACATTTCCTTTACTACGGCTGTAAATTTTGTGCAGACTGCCCATTAGACATATATTACCTTCAAATGCACCTGCATGTTATGAGTTTTGGTTCTTCTATCAGACTTCCAGCCACTGTACTGATGACAGAAGCTTTTAGGCTGGCAGGTCAGTAGCAGGCACCCAACTAACTCTTACAGTGTTGCGGGAAATGCGTGAAGAACCAAGGAAGAAACCACAAAGCAACAGACAAACCAAACAACCAGATTCAGGTTTATATAAACAGAGATATAGGAAGGCAATATAGAATGTCATGCATAATTACACTGAAATGAATCAACCAATGTCAAGACATGTATAGAACCGTCAGATTATTTACATCATGCTCATTAAATCTGAACCACATTTTAAGTGTTTTGTAACTAGAACTGTTCTCACCTGCGGAACTCGAGCAGAGCCTTGGTGGAGAGCGGAACACCAGAATCAGGCCAAGAGAGAAAATGGAACTGTGTCACAGTGCGTGTTTCACCTGTCTTGAGGTTCTTCAGGTAGAAGCTGCGTACCAGATAGTCATCACACCAGATGTGTTCGCTCACAAGGTGAACCTGGAGACAAGAAATACTTCACTGACGGCAGGCAAAGTCTGATCCTTTCCACCATTCAATAACATCATTTATGAAGAACCTGGGTCTTCAATGACGTGAAACCGTGTTGGCAGGTGAGTGGGCCCTGACATTTTGAATGATTACAATGCCTGCAACCTCAGGGTCAAGCACGACACATTGTCACATCCTGGAACACCTGAATTTTCAGTAACTGTGCTCCAAAAACATCTAAGTGCACACCACTTATAAACATTTGAATCCTGGGCACAGATGACGAAATAATATTGAAGCAGATCTTAGAGAAGCATCCAATTGGTTCAGGACAAAGTTAAGTGATGGGGTTTTGTAAACATGCCCCTTCAAAACGGTACTGTCAATAATGGTTACTTCTCTATAAGCTGCACCAATAACTACAGGACAAAAATACGCAATTGCACAGCGGTAACTTTTCATCTCTCCAATTTCAGAATATTCTCCTTTACCATGTGCAGCCACTACTATGTGCTCATCATTTGTTCCAACTTTGACCCTTTTCTCCAAAGAACCCTGAAAATGAGGAAGCTTGTACAGGGTGGAGCAGAGGAAACGCATGTTTTTTAAATGGCTAGTACTCGGCAAGGGTGGGGTTGATGACGTTGGGCGTGAGCCGGTGGATAGCTCAGAAATTGCAGTTTCAGTAGTCATGGCACATTGGAATGTAGAGCATCATGTTTGTCGAGCAGTTTTTTTTTTAGAAACAGTGAGTCCATTGTTACTGTCCAACAGCTTTTCCGTTGTAAAGTTAAATGCTGAGTGTCGAGGTGCAATTCCAGATCGAAACAGTATACTGCGATGGGTTGAAGCATTTAAATGCTTTCAACAGAAAAGCCATTGGACAGTAACTACGGAATTACCGTTTCCAAAAAAAACTGCTCGACGTCAAACACACAATGCCCTATGTTCCAATGCCCCATGGCTACTGAAACTGCAATGTCTGAGCTGTCTGCCGGCTCAAGCCCAACGTCATCAACCCCACCCTTGCCGAGTACTAGCCATTTAAAAAACATGCGTTTCCTCCGCTCCACCCTGTATAATAACATCTTTCTCAAAACTGCTGTGCTGGCATAACACACGTTACCTTTTAACATACTGTACATCATGCTTTGAATCATCTGACTTCATTTACAATATGCTTTCCTGAAGCAATCAAAGTCTGATATTTACTATTCACATGTCAATACAAGTTTCAACATAACATGCCATCATCAGACAACAATCCCATAGACATAAGTATTGAAAATAATCACATGAATGATTTTAATTCTTAATTTTTAAATCTATAATAATTTAGCCTGACAATGGCACTTTATACTGAAACTGGCAGCAATGTGTCAATAACAATGCATGACACACTTGGTGTGTCTGACATAACGGTGTGTCATAGCAAGTTAGATGTTATATCGTGTTTCGTAACACCTTAAACATTTGTTCTCTGTTTTAAAATTTGGAAATTCTGTTCTTGTGGGCTATGATTAAATATCACTGGGAAATACATAAGTGTTACTTCAAAAGAATGTAGCATACTGAAACTGGCAGCAATGTGTCAATAACAATGCATGACACACTTGGTGTGTCTGACATAACGGTGTGTCATAGCAAGTTAGATGTTATATCGTGTTTTGTAACACCTTAAACATTTGTTCGCTGTTTTAAAATTTGGAAATTCTGTTCTTGTGGGCTATGATTATATATCACTGGGCAATACATAAGTGTTACTTCAAAAGAATGTAGCACCTACAACTGCAAGAACTGAGAGGTTGAAGAAGAAAGCCAGGTACAACAGATAGACAAACAAACACACGCAGTATGTGGAGGGCTTGTGACTGACTGGAAAGGTTAACAGGCCAACTGGGGAGGTGTGGGTGGGATTGGGTTGGGTAGCATTGATCCTGAAAAGGCATGTAATCAGAAGTGTGTTAAAGGGCCATTCACCAAATGGTCACTGTAACGTACAGCAACAGACAACATGGGGAAGAAATGAGAGAAGAAGTGGTGGTAAATATAGGTGATAGCAACACACAAAGCAATTTCTCCCACCACAACCAGCATGCACTGTAGCCAGCCACATCGTTTGCTATAAACAACCACATGGCATTATTTTCAAACAATGCTTTTTACTTCATAAATGTGATAGAGTTCGGAGCCCTCCTCAGGCCAGTAGCGGTGGCACATGGCGGTCCCATTCTCAGTCAGCCGTGTCAGCATCACCATCACGACGCTACCCTGCTCCCACACCATCTGCCAGAAGTCAGGAGCAGTGTGGGGCAGAGGTCCTTGAGTTGCAATGTAGGCCGGATTACGCGGGTCATGATCCGTCTGTAAAAACAAAAACGTTGTGTTTTGGATCATACAGGTCCAGTCCACCGGTATGTGACGCTGTGTCATTGAGGTTCCAAACATTTTAAGACACAGAATGCCTTCTCACTGAAGGACAAAGAATCTTTTCAGGGAATTCTTAAGCCTTTAAAGATGAAGACTTTACATACCTTTGCAATGTTTGGAACCACTCATCCAGTGAGACAGCACATCACATAAGACCTGAATCCTGAATCACACTGCTATGGAAACCTCAAATCTCGCGCACAGGCGGCATTATTTAACTTGCTATGTAAACAACAACTAAATGATTAAATGAATAAATTTATGAATATTGACATATGTGTATGTATTATCGTCAACCACAATGAATGTACGAGTTTGATGGAATTCATTACCACTGATTAACACAATTCATGCACCAAATACAGACCATTTTATTTCAGGTATCAATGAAAACTGACAATCTCATGGCTGTTATATGGCTCATATTTGTGACAGTCTGTGCTGAATGCCATGACACTCTGTAGGACATCCATGAACAAACGGGTAATGTGACAGGTGTTCACAGAACATTTCAATAGTCTAATGTCTATTGTTATTCCACTACACAAGCTGTGTGTAATGTTCAGTTAGGACTTTAACAATGTTATGATCATTTGACTACAGTTAAAGAGTATAAAGTGAGACTTGGTCACACTTAGTGCCTTTCTATAGAATAGAAATTGCCAGTCCTATGACTATATTATATTACCTGGCAAAGCATAAATTTTTGCCTGAATTTGTGACACTTCTTTGGGAATGATATTGACACAGGTATCACACGAACATGTGTGTTGCTCACATCACATCCACATTCTGACTGCAGGCACCTCATAAAGAAATTGACATCTGCTTATGTGACATATGACCCAATGGCAGTAACTGGCTGTGGCTGCCATACAATATATGTCACTGTAGTTTAAACTACACATTTCAGCCATATTCTTATAATAAAACCAACAAGATGCATTAATTTCTCAAATTTATTTTTGGAATAGAACTCTATATGTTTTAAACAGTTTCTCTGTTTGTCATCAAGAGTCTAGCACTGTACACACAGCAATAGATATATGGTCATACAGGTTATGCTGACTGCTTTTTAGCAAGATGAGGATGTTTAGCAGGATCAGGATGTTCCATCCTGATCCCGCTAGCAAGCAGTCAGCATAAACTGTATGTATTGCTGTGTGTACAGAGCTAGACTCCTGATGATGGACACAGAAACTGTCCAAAACATGTAGAGTTTTATTGCAAAAATAAATTTGAGAAATTAGTGTCTCTAGTTGGTTTTATTATAAGAATATATCATGATGCATGGTCCTCTGAATGTCACATTTCAGCCAGTTTACAGCACGTTTCCTCACACGTAGATGGCCCTAGTGGAATAGAATGGTCTCCTAAAAAATATGATATACAAGCAATTTCAACCCCACATTAATAATCAAGTACGATGCACATTCTCAATCACATTTTACTTCCTACTCAGGTATGGCGACAGAAGCCATTTTAGGTACACAGCCTCTGTACATCTCACACATTTTAAGACTCATCTCACACACACACACACACACACACACACAAAAAACAGACAGGGGAATTAACAGAAATTGTTCAACCTGACAGCTCTTTCACATTTCACCTACGTTACTTCCAATTTTAATCTCTTAACAAAATTTACACAGCAATCTTATTTGTCAATCAAGCTTTTGAAGCTGAGATTCTCAACCTCTGGTCCAAGGTTCTGTTTCCATCTTCAGGATGGAATATATAGGCAGCAGTTTCTACACAGATGCTTCTACCCGCATACAAGACTACACAGAGTCACATACCAGAAGACAGCAATCTTCGGTGACTGGTGTTACCAGAAACATAACAAGGGTGAGGTGTGCAAGGCATGGGCCTTATGAGTGCAAGACTGAGTGGCACAGAGATAAGGTTGCAAATTATGCATCTTCTATCGCAAGCACTAGCCAATGACAAAATAACAATAACACCAATTATTATCCATGTTTGTTACTATCATTTATGTACCTGCCTCTTTACCAAAATAACTACTATGAAAGTATTGGAGGAGGGGGGGGGGGGGTGTGTCATGCAGGTGCAAAATTGGCTAGTTATGGTTTTGAGCGTTATCACCCTAGTCTTCCAAAGTCATGTTTGCATACAGAAAACACGTCAGGCAGCTAGAGAGACTATACGAAGAAGTGACTCACAATTGTGGATGCGTTGATGTAGTCAGATCCCGAGATGTTGGCAAGGTCATTGAGCACGACCCGAGCATGGTCATATGGCATAATTTCTGTGTAGCGATTCTTCTTTATATTCTCTGCCTAAGAAAACAAGTCAAGCTGTATGAATTTTTAATAATTTACCGTTGGAGATTAAGAATGCTGCTGGTAACCAAAATATAATTTTAAATTCTTCTAATAAAATTTTTACGCACTTACTCATTTTACACAATTGAAGAGTGCCTTAGTCAATCGCAAATTGAGAACTGTATCACAACATTTTATTACAGCGGTATGTTGATTTAAGATTCTGTCTATGTGCATTATGTAAGTAGTCTTGAATTGTTTTTAAGTTCTGTCTAGTTACATTATGTAAGTATTTCATTGATTGTATATTCTGAACTGATGAAATTTCCTTGTATAAACTTGATTTGACTTATTTATGTATTATAATCACAAATCACTATCATATCTTACTGTCAAGACTCATTTTGTGCTATGCCTGTTGTTATCTAATGACATGGTCTATATCTACTCTGATGGATCTCTGGAATATTAAATAAATGATTAAATGATTATAGACCGCAACCATGCGCTATCAGAAGCCATATGTCTACGCCATCACAGTAGAATATGACTTACTCACTGAGACAAAGCAGTGGCATATCGGCTTAAGTTTTGAGTTTTACATTTTAAATTCCATGCATTGTAATTCAATTTCTGTATTTTAACCAACAAATGCACACAATTCACATTAGATTCACAATAATATGTATTTTAAAAACATGAACTTACTTTTTGAGCTACTGCAGTGGCACAAGGCTCTGCTTCATATGCACACAAAGCAATCCACTCCTGTTCCAGACGGTCCTTGTTCTTCAGATGGTCCTCCATGTAAGACTGTGGACAGACAATCAAGTCAAAACATGAAGTGCTAGTTTACACTTCATAAACCTCAGAATATGATGACTGAATTTCTTAGTTTGCTGTCCCCAGGTCATCTTTCTGATTCACTATAAAGAATAATCACAATTTATTTATATTACCCTTATCTTAATTGGCACTGTATGTTTACCTGACTGATGCATTTGAAAAATTACATTTGAAACTTCGGCTCAAACAGCGAAAAGCCTTCAGACTTTCAGCACAGTTTTTTTGTGACATTAGAAGGACTAGTATCACAATCATCTAAGATGACAGGAAGACTGAGGTACCAGGTACCTATAAAATGTTAGTACCTCATTACCAAACCAAACGGCATCACAATAACACAGTTTTCACACCTCCCACTTAACCCTGGAATTCTCAATAATCACCAACACATGCACA
>Ga0131853_10017265_pt1 | contig 13146 bp, 10 predicted proteins | sample TergutLab28metaG_FD_92764 | JGI IMG/M metagenome (GOLD analysis project Ga0131853, IMG submission 92764) | Labiotermes labralis P1 segment gut microbial communities from Petit-Saut dam, French Guiana - Lab288 P1 (version 2) (version 2) | ecosystem: Host-associated > Arthropoda: Insects >...
GCCATAATCAAAGCACTGGAAACAATAGAATCAATGAACACAACGGATAACAACCCTTGCACAGCTACAGTTTTCACAGACAGTAGAATAACACTAGACTCACTACATAACACGAACAACCACTCTTACCTTATTGAGATTAGAAAAAGATTATCCAGACTGGAGGGCACAAAATGGAAAATAGAATTCTCGTGGGTTAAGGCCCATGCGGGAATCTATGGTAAAGAAATCGCGGACAGACTAGCGAAAGAAGCAGCAAGAAGTAAAGACGCCGAAACTGCATTTAACAGAATCCCAATAAGTACATTATACTACGAATTAGAAGAAGCCAAGAAACAATGGCAAAAAGAATGGGAAAAATGCACAAAGGCAGCAGTAACTAAGGAGTATTTCCCCACTGTCCAGGAGAGGCTAAGCATGAAAATCAGAGTTACACCTAATATAGCGGCGATGACTACAGGGCACAGGAAAACCAGGGCCTATCTCCATCGGTTTAAGTTATTGGACAACACAACATGTGTCTGCAAACAGGGAGACCAGACCGTCGACCACCTACTGTACCAGTGCGTACTCCTAGAAAAACAGAGACGAACCCTGAAGAAAAACATCGTCCACCCCGGACATTGGACAACAAGCAAACAGGTGTTAATCATGAAGTTTTGGAAACCATTCATAACCTTTTTAGAATCAACAGACTTTGACTTACTATAACAAAGCTGGAATCAAAAAAGTTATTAAAAATGTAAAGTGACACAGTGAAGGATGCTTCCTGATGTACAACCAAATTAACTCTGCATGTAGTATTACCCAGCGTAATGGGGCATGTTTTAATAAATAAAATAAAAAAAAAAACCACCAAGTACTCAACACTCCTATTTGAACAAGGCATCACACAAAATCTCAACTACCCACAGCCATCATCGACATCTGCTACTTTCTACAAGAATTTTAACAGTCTCAGTTATTCATCTTTTATCTTTAATTGTACAAAAGCTGAATGTATTAAAGAAAGACAGGAATTGTGATTATATTTGTTAGAAGCAAGATCTTATTTCCAACAATGCAATGTGTATACTCCTTTGAATATTTTCAAAAAGCCAGCCTGATGGTGAACTTTTGGGTAGAAACATGTAGCTGTCTAAAGCATATAAAAAATGTTGTGTTAAATAGTTATTTACTTATTCCTTTCTTGATGTTCGATTGTTTCTTTGTTTGCAAAATCTCAGACCTTCACATACAAAAACCAGAATGTCACATTGAAGTATTAGTGTCTTTGAAGCTACTTCTGTTTCTTGCAGGAACCGCTGCAGTAGCTGAAAGTGGCACAATCTGCACCACTGATTTCATTGTAATACCGAATCCTTATCAAAATGCAATGAGCTTGAACACTGACAGGTTTTGTGGCAATGCATTGCTACCAACAAGAAGTAAGTATTCCATACATTTGAGTATATATTCTGAGGCAGCTGTAGCAGTTTGGTAAGACCGAGTCCCTTGCAGATGTGACCTACTGTGCCAGTTCCCTGTCACAGATAAACATAGAGCATTCATTGGTGGAACAATAAGTGGTAGGGGAAGATGTAGTTCTTGGAAGAAACCCAGCCCTGGTAGCACTTACTCCACCACAGATCGCACACTGACTACAATTATGAGAAGCTGATAATTGCTTGAGAAATTGTACAGCCAATTTCTGTCAGTAAATTTACTGTGTGTAGTTTTGTCAATGTGATATCCTTAAAAGACACTGGCACAATGGGAAATGTCACGGACAACCACACCCATAATGGACCAGCATGCTTCATGATCCTAATTTTGTTGCTGCCTCCTTATTTTTATTTTTTTATCATTTATCTTTTTTTAAACCTTAGATGATTCTCATTTGTCAAGAAATCTTGAACCTGGTCACAGTAAAACATAATTAAAATAAGCTCTAAAGTAGTTACATCATCAAGTTTTCAGAATTTTTACTGCTTGGTCTGGTAGACAAATGCCAATAATCTTTATGAACCTATCAAGTAATCTGAATACCACTAGATAGGTTGCAAGAAGGGCCACAGAAAGTGAAAAAGAAGAGATCCTGTCCCGGACCAGTGCAACACAAAAATCTGGAAACTTAACATAGGACAACGTGCATGTGTTTATGTATTAATACACATTTCTTTATTTTCAGCCTATTCCCAACCATACGTATTGAATGTGGTAACAGACAATGCTGAGCTACAACCAAATAAGGCAGATTTCGGTAACAGAGGCTTCAGTCTCAATTACCAGCAGTTACCCTGTATGTAAACTACAGCCTCTAGTAGGTAATTGCAGAAACATAAAACTATCCTTATATGAGTAAGTGAAAGGTTAATATTTGCTATTTTGTCATGTATGGCATTTACAAATAGTGTCAGAAAGTGGCAAAAGTGGAAGATGCATTTTAGCATGTTTTTGAATGCCAAACTTTTTCTTCAACAAAGTTCTTCTGGATGTTTGCACTGCTTAGTGCATATTGCTGCTCTGTCAAGTTAAGTGTCTGGATACATATATGGCCGTATTTCGCAAACATCTCAAAGTTGTTCAGGTTAGGTACTGTATTTACCCAATTATAAAGTGACCTTCCCATGTAAGATGATGCCCCCACACTCCCACAATCTTCGGTTTTCAGGAATCTACCTGTTCTTCACAGAACATGTTTTTAACTTTGAACACAATTATGTGGGAACCCCCCCCTGCTCACCCCCCCCCCCTCCCCCCCAATTTTTCAGGTGATCAGCAGGAAAAAATTTGTTTCATATTTAGGTACATATGGTATATTTGTAGAAGTGTGTTTAAAAAAAACACCCAGTGAAATTTCTTGGACTTTTCTAGTCAGAACAGCAACAAAGTAATAACAACATAATTTACGTCAATATGTCATTTTGTTACAAATGATAACAAACCAGTACAGTTACACCCTATTTGTGTCGTGCTACACAGTTCTCTTTGGTCACAGTACCAAACTGGAATACTAACAATTCCACACAGTAAAATGTTCAGTATCTACTATACACAAGCCACACTTTCAGTTGTTCATGACACTACACCCTCCATGCCTCTGAATAGTATCTTTCATGCTGTCATACCACGGCCCTACGGATGTGTGTTGCAAAAGGTCCTTGAATGTGCTGCAGCCTTCGATGCTACTCAGCACACCATACGCAGCCAGGTCTGAGAGGTCGGGTGTATCTCCGCCCATGAATTTTGTTCCTTGTAATTTGATCGACTTCATCCAGTGATTGCACGCGTCATACAGTGAAACCCGGACGTTGTCCTTCAGGTTGTGTCTGAAAAGTAGTAAAATGTGGTAGTAAGAAATCTGTCTGTATTTAATTAATCCTTCAATGACAGCCTCTATGCACTGCATGATTGTGAGTGCATTTTAGCATACTTTAACATCCCTCTGTCCTTGACAGTAATTAGAATTTGAAGCCACGTGTCACTGAAGCGATAATAACGAACGAAAAGTTCATAATATGCAAGATATTTTTTGGCAGAAGTGAAGTACTAATTACTGTGTTTCTCAGATCATGCAGCAGCATCACCTGCACAAATTTCTACACATGGTGCATGTAAACGCTACGCTGAACATTTGTAAAATCGTTGACCACCTAAGTGTTACAGTGGAGGCCACGCACAGGCACTCTCATGACTGTCATTACTGTGTGTCTCAACTCATAACCTTGCTTATATCCCTTCCTTGTTCTTTGTTGCACCTATGTTAACTGTAACTATGTAAAAACCTGTTACCAGGGAGTAATATTAACAACATCCCTCATGGCTTCAGTGGTCTAGGGGTAGCGTGCTACCTTTAAGTACCCAAGTTCGTGGGTTCAAACCCGGCCAAAGCCGTCAGGATTTTTCATGGCGAAAAAATCCTCAGCACGCCTTCCTTCGGAAGGGAAGTAAAGCTGTGGGTCCCATGTCGCAGATTTGCGGCATGTGAAAGATCCCTGAACTGACATGGAAGTCACAATCTCAGGCAAAATTACCGGTCATTTCTCGCCCACATAATTCCACCTTTCACTACTAGGATCTCTCGCGTTGTTGTGGACGTGGGGGTACCTGGCAGTGAATGTGGGAACGTCCAAACAGGCGGGGGGGATAGGGTGAGTGCAATAAGCCTACTAGGCTGCAGTACATCTGTGGCATTAGCCACGGGCCCTACTGGCGAAGAAGAAGAAGTACAACAACAACGTCCCTCAGACTTGCCATATGCCTGAACTGTTATGTAGTCTCTTGCCAAATGTAGAGTGCAAACAGATTATATTAGAGAAAATTAAATATGCCCAACTAATCAAATAACTGAATTCCTACTCCTGAATCTTCCCTCGGCAATTTATAATTAAATTACTCATTACAGTTTCTGATTTCACAGAACCAAAAGAATTCCAGTTTGTATTTCTTAAGATATATTTTAATATCATTATCCCATATATGCCTATATTCCAATGGACTCTTTCTATGCCTGCTGTACTATCTGGCCCATTTTGATATTCTTCATTAAATCATTGTAATACACAGTATACATGTTATTTATATGATACAGAAACCTGACAGTTACAAACATGGCAATGATGTGAATCTTTGAGGTTGTATCAAACAAATTTAACATATACAGAACATGCATTTGCAAAAATAAAATGAAGCAACAATATTACTATTAACAGATCTGTAGAACAGAAATATACGTAACAGGAAAGTAGGCTTCATGATCTCTGGTTGAAACTTATCTTCTTACTTACTGTTTAATGACACTGTCAACTGTTACAGTTAAATAGCACAGGTGATAGAGGAATAAATATGGAGCACTGATGGAATGATACTGAGGGGGGAGAACTAAAGTACTCAGTGAAAAACCTGTCCCAGTGCCACTTCATCCAGAACAAAGGCTAGGATCAAACCCAGGCCTTTTTGGCAAGAAGCTCATGACTAAATGCCTGAACCATTATAAGATCCTAGTATGTCTGCAGTAGTCTCACTTCATTTGTAAGTATGAAGTGGAAAGAGGAATGCTACAGTGGATGTAAAGACAGGCTATACTGAAATTATCATTATGCAACAATCACAACCAGCCACTTACTTTTTCTTTAGCCTCTTCCCGATGATCCACATCGCATAAGCACCAACATAGATCACAAGATACCTCTCCCAAGCTGAAAAGTGTTTCTCCCATTCTCCAACCTATAAAACAAAAAATCCTGGTTATTTTGAAATACACAGTGTGTCCCTTTTATCATGTCCCTCAGCATGGCAGTGTTAGTGCACATGAAGCACGCACGTGCAGGGACATCATCCCATTGCAGGTGCTGTGGTCAGGGAGACACAGTAAAAGACACTACACATTATGTCTGAATGAACAGTAAACAATGATAACTCTACTCACTGTTGTGAAATCTACTCTCTTGTCCTAAGGAACGAAGTATACGCAAGCAAACTACATAAAAGACATATAAAGGAAAAATGTTTACAGAAACATAAAATAACTGCAGAATTTCAAATCCTTACTCAGTATTTAGTTATTTATTTGTAGTTTGTTTAGTGACATATTACTAGCTCATACAATGTAGTGTAAAATGACTGACTGATTAGTCAGTAATGAATTGGAAAGGATGAGGAAAGAAGTGGTGATGGTCTAATTACAGGTATCATCCCATAAACTTCCTGGAGGGGACCAAGGAAAATGAAATGTGAGGTTGAGTGTCACAGCCAAGATTCGAACTATTCACTTCCTGAATTCTAGTATCAGAAGTGTTGCTACATGAGCCAACTTGCTTGGTCAACCAGGATTGTCCGGATCAACAAAATGTCTGACACAAAAATTCTGGTGTTGGGGAGACACATGTGTATATAAAGTTGTGTTCAAATGATCTTGTAGCAAAGAATAACAACAGATTGTAAGTATAGGGAAAGATTTTGGTAGGGACAAGAGGATTAAGACTTGTCAAGAGGAGGCTATACAGTAAGGATTTCTTGCCTAATTTGTGACCTTCCATCTGACGGCCGTTTTTAATATCTAGCTTACTCGAATGTGCGCTTAACTTGACATGAAATTAAGTGAAAGAGGAGCACTTATCATATGTTAAAATTTTATTTATTTATTTCTAAGTAATTTTGTCAGTGACAAAGGTGCACAAAACCTGATGGCACCTATTTACAGGTTCTCACTAAGGAACTTGCTTTATGTTACTTTTATGACACCTGGAATTTTGAGGTGGTGCCTACATTTCTGGAAAATTTGTGCACTGAAGGTGAATGGCTCAGACCGTACAGTGATAAATGGCAGGAAGATAAATGAGTAATGACCTGGAAAACATGCTGAAAGCAGCAGTTGAGGCAGGACTGATGAAAAGCATGACATAGTTCAGTCACTGACGTTCACGTGACCATGCATCGTGATAAATTCTTATAATAAAACCAACTAGATGCCACTAACTTCTCAAATTTATTTTTGGAATAAAACTCTACATGTTTCGGACAGTTTCTCTGTCCATCATCAGGAGTTTTTCACTGTACATACAGCAATGGTATATGTCAGCAAACCTGTATGACATATACCATTGCTGTATGTACAGTGAAAAACTCCTGATGATGGACAGACGAACTGTCCGAAACATGTAGAGTTTTATTCCAAAAATAAATTTGAGAAATTAGTGCATCTAGTTGGTTTTATTATTAGAATATTTCTGTCAGTATAGGTGGTTGTCAGGAGAAAGTTTGAATGTAGGAGGTATTGAATATGGAGCAAGAAGCTACTGGCTTGACTGTGACATTTGTTATTTCATAAAATTGAAATCCTGTTACTTGTGAAAACCAGTTGAAAGCCTGGACTGCCTCCTCCCTTGTACGGTAGACATTCGGAGAAAGCGTATGGACCAGGACATCATCCACCCACTTTCGCCACTTCCGTTCTTTCCTGTGGGTGAAACAAGTTTAACGGAATATATCAGTTTAAATAATAAAATATTGTTCATGCAGGTACACAAGGCATGGTACCTTAAAATTCTCTTTAGTTGTTAATTAATGAACTCTACACAGCAGGCAGAGTCCTTGATAAGTTGATTGATGCTCACATAGTTACAAAATTCCCCACCTACCATGGACATTAAAGGTTCATCACAGTATTCACATCAGCATGCAACTGATTCCTGTTCTTGGCCAGATGAATCCAGTTCACAATGGCATTATCTCACTTCTCTAAGATCCAGTTAACTATTATCCTCCCATCTGTGTCTCTCCCAAGTTGTCTCAACCCCTTTTGGCTTTTCTGACTGATATTCTGTATCAATTTCTCATCTCCCCCACATGTACTGTATACCCTAACCATGTCAATAACCTTGATTTGAGGACTCAATCACGGAACCACAAACACAATTTTTGTCTATTAGCTAGGTGAGAAAATGCACATGTCAACAGGCTATTAACATGCTTGATCTGCATATCTTTATTCTTGCCATAAGTTTGTGTTGGGGAAGTGTATTTCTGAAGTTGTGCAAAAGTTTGCCGAAGGGTACAAACTCTGAAGCTTGTCATCACGTGGTTGTATCATGGCTCAGGCAGTTAGTTGCTGACCTCAGAGGCCTGGTTCAATCCCAGGCCAGTTCCAGTGGGATTTTTGGTGGACAAAGTGGCATTGGGACAGGTTCTTCTCTTAGTACTTTGGTTTTCCATTGTTGGCATCACTCTACTCAATGCTCCACACCGATTCTGTCCTCTGTTACAGATGCAGAGTCTTGGCAACTGAGAGCATTGTTCAATAACATACCTAATGAAATGAAGATACTTTTTTGCAGAACTCAGTAAGTGCAACATTAATAAATATGAATGGCACAATGATTCAGGACAGAGCAGCCAGAGTCTTTCCGAAGAAATAATTCTGTCTTCCTAGATGTGATATTCTCACAGATGCATTGCTAAGATTCAGGTCTTCTGGATGTGATGCTGTCATTTGGTGAGTCATTCCTGATATTGCAAAGGATCACAATCCCTTCATCTTCAGAGTAAAACAGTGCACGAAAAGTGTCACTGTTCTTTGACTGCTTGACCCTGAATATGTGATCTTTCAAAATGTCAACAGCTGTTCACCTGACAACACAACGTCACATGCCAGATTCCTTAAATCTTCATTATTCTGTCTTATTTGTGGCAGTAGAGTAAAGGAGAAAATAATCTTAGCACGAAGGACCTGTTCAGCATTTGGACTGGGTACTTCTGTGTACAAAATGAGCGACTTAATAGATTGTACATTTGGCCGAAGATGTCATATGTATTTTAAATCCGAGCAGATGTGCAAAGTGCAACAGTTCTGGCACATTTGTTGTCATTTAATTATCTAAAAAACTGAAAGATATATGACCAAAGTGTGTACCAGACATAAAAATAAGTTTTCATTTTTTGTAATATTTGTTCAGATGAAGGTTTAGCAAGTTCACTTGAAATGACTATAGGAACACATGTATGTGTTCGAATAATATGTTAATATGCTCCAATTTTAAATAAAATTAGAGAACAGTACATTTTTTTTTGTAAAATAACCCAAATATCGAACAAAAGCCCATTCAGTGGTTCTCAGTTTTTTATATGTGGTCAGACAAATTTAGTAAAACTCTTATGCGCTTTTTGGAACTTTGGTGTTGTGTGTGTGTGTGTATATACGCACGTGCACTGTGTCAGAAACTCTGGTGCCCAGCGTCAAAATGATAGAATGTGGGCTGACCAGTCCCCTTCTTCCATTACTTGCTGTAGCCATGTATCTGTAGTTGGGAGGAAGGAATCATGATAAAATGAACTGTATGGAATGCAATTTTACTGTTGTGAACAATATGTCTACCACTATACTACCACATACTACAATTTTTCTTTTATTTATTGTAATACAGCCCATACAACTTACAGCACCGATTCATTTGTTTTGCCTTCTGGAATATTCCCTTGGTACATCAGAAAGTAACGGTTCAAAATATCAGTCTTTAGTTTTCCATCATCATCAGTGAATGATATGCTAGGGTAACACTTCACAACTTCCATCAACCCTTGGCCCCTATCGTGGAGATACGAGGCTAATGCTGAGATGATCATTGAACTGTCATTCATTTGCTGAAATAAAGACAATTGTTGTAATGAATACATTAATAGAAATTCAAACTTCATCAACTAATCACATTATTTTAGAATTGTGTTCCAAAAACTCAGCTCATTTGCCAGTGGTGTAATGATAGGAAATCTTGCTACACTTCTGGGTCTGTTATAAACAATTATGTATGATCACTCTACATAAAAAATGTTCTAACCACATTGTTTACAATATATATATACTCTTACAAAAGCTCTATTGTATAAAGTACAGTGTTTTCATTCTAATATGACACATAAGCAGTGAACTAGTCAATGCTGGCTCACTATGACCAGCATGTTTACAGCATCATAATTTTAAAACCCTGACAACACTTGGTTAACGTTTACATTTTTTAAGCCACTAAAATACATGTATCTTTGACCTTAACCAAGACAGGAAACTTATTCTTGTTCCAATTCAAAGCTTTCATTCATTATGCCATTACAACCCCTCATGTACCATCCTTAGTCTTAGGGAATAATATGCATTCTGTGAGTCACTTACCTGATAAACACCTTCAACATACGCCAGAAGTATAGGAACTTTTTTGTATTCGCTCCACTTAATCTGTTGTCTCATGACTGGATTTACTTCAACTATATTGTAAGAAAAACCGTAATAATCTAGAACAGCTCGAACCTTGCAGCAGAATGGGCAAGTGGCATACTGGAACAATGTTAACTTCAATCCCGTACTGTCAGTAGGTACAATAACCTGGACGTAAACACGAAATCGCATGTCAGCTTTATTACATATTGCTAGGAGATTCTGGGTTGTAATAATCATGACTGGTCTGAACTTCACTAATACTGGGAATGATTATCATCAAACATTACTGCACTCAATCACATGAACGGTAAATTCACGCAAGAACATCCCCGTGTTTACAGCATATCAATAACCAACACGTTAATAACTTGTCGGTAATACTGATTAAAAAATCAAGAGGACCACATCAATATAGAAATACCTCTCTAGATATCTGGAAACTTGGTGCAGTTTCCATTACAGGGCTTGTTTTGCCCATATTTTCATTTAATATGGTGGATGATTGCTCTTGTGCCTTCTTATAATATGCATAACCGGCACCAACAACTGCACCCATGCTGATACCTAGCAGTCCAATCATTCGCACACTGCCTCTTCTTGAGTTAGATGTATTTGTCGGACTTCGAGATGATGCCAATCGCACACTCATTAAGTTATTTCTGTGGAAAACATACCTATCCCCGATTCTATAAACAGAAGAATATGCATTTCGAAATCCTCGAGCACAAACTTTCGCAACTTCCACTACTGCCATGTTGCCATGGATTACCAGCGCTGTAGGTTGGCAACGCAACGGCGTTCCATGTGCTGCCCAGTGCTGCCATTATCCGAATCGAATAGCCAAATATCCGTGATATTCTTGGCAACCTGTCTTAGCGCGTTGTTTAAATTGGTATATGGTCACCTAAAATTCGTACATCAGGTTCAGATAAACCTGTTCCAAAACTACCGTGAGTCCTCACATGTTATTTAATTGCGGACTATAAACAGGAAATTTGTTTGCCCACATTTTCTCATCCCGAATCGTTGTAACCAGTCCCGACAGGTTGCAACAGTGGTATTCAAACGGGTGATCACGAGAGGTCGAAATCGTAAATGTCGAGGCTCACGAACATCGGGACTCCACTGTATTAATATTTTCATGACAAATGTCAGTTTTTTGCTGCAAGTGGGTATCAATGCAAAGGACAGCCGACACGGAACTTTCGGTAATGCGCCGAATATGTCAGAGAATTTCGAAGGTACAGGCAGCATCTTTCAACGCTACGCTTAGGTTCTTGAATGTCATAATGTAGAACGAAACAACGTAGAATGGAGAATTTTCCATAGAATAATTAATTAGAGTATTCTAGAAGTATTCCTTAACATTCCTAGCTCACTGTTTACTTCAAAATTTAAGACTGTAAACGCATATTTATTGAGCATATCACATTCCGTTATTACAATATACCCAACAGAAAAACAGTACGAGTCATGAACATAGCATAAATAAACAATAGCATTATTATGTTCCAATTCATTGAACCCAAGACACTTGTTATGCACAAGACTTCCTTGTTACGAAGTAAAAACTATTTTCTAGCACTCATTTGTTCCTAAAAATAAAAGCACCATTTTTCATCGACATATCGCGATCTCCTAAACCCCATTCCTCAGCGTAACACCAGAAACCAGAACCATCAAATAAAACATCCACTGGACATTCAGCTAACTCGAATAGTTCGGAAAGTTTAGGTTTCTAAAGTAACTAAGCTGTTGGTTATAGATAATGTTGTCAGGCTCTTTGATGTGTGTTGGACCGTGCAGCATTGTGATAACTGAAGAATAAGAACCAGCTAGACGCTACTTATTATTTTATTGGACTTCTAATAGGCTCAATATTTTTCGGGCACTACTATGCCCATCATCAGAAGCTCACGACTATAATGTTGATTACCGCATTGGTCGTTTCGTTCTTGGTTTGCTATAGGTTGGAGATTAGGTGCGGTTAGGCTGGAGTAGTGTAGGGGCTGCAGGTTATAGCATGACACGAGTCGAGCTATAACCTGCAGCCCGGACACTACTCCAGCCTACCCCCACCTAACTTCCAACCTACAGCAAACCAAGAACGAAACGACCAATGCTGTAATCAACATTATAGTCGTGAGCTTCTGATGATGGGCATAGTAGTGCCCGAAACATGTTGAGCCTTCTAGAAGTACAATAAAATATTAAGTAGCAACTAATTGTTTCTTATTCTTCAGTTATCAGGCTCTGTTCACACTCACAGCCTGATATACACTCAGTCGTGATCGGACAGAATGACACACACCTATTAACATTTCGTTGCTGATACAGAGATAATAGACGCTCGTGGATAAGACATTACTGTAAGAGGTTCTCACAGCGGTGTGTCTGAAGATTCAAATTTGCGGGATGTTAACACCATGTTGACTTATAAACAGCTACCGACGTTTCGGAGAGTCGTAGTATCTTCGTCTTCAAGGTCAATTCGTCCCTATTGTTGGACTGTTTGACCCTGAACATGGAGGTCCTACCGAGACGTCGGCGACTTTACCAGTCGACATTCTGCAACATCCTGGACGAAAAATACCACAGCAGAGCGGCTTTACTGAAATTCCGTATGTGAAATAAATTGTACAAGCGACAGAAAGAAAATGGGTGTATCGACATGGGGTTAGAAATACCTACACTGAATGCGTATTGTAGCACTCAATTATTACACCAACCACTGTACATATATAAATTTATAAAATTTACACATTAAAACATTAAAAAAGCTCCGACATGTTTCGGTCCTAGGACCATCATCAGGGAGCTATATCGTCCTTGCTAAAGTTACAGTAATAAAAGTCATATTAATTTCACTATTCCAGTTGGTTTTGTGGCAGCATGCCGTGTTGTGTTGTGTTGCCAAAAGTGCCCTGTTATTGAAGTGCGTTCTGTGTTTCGTGGCGTGATCACAACACAACACGGTATGCTGCCACAAAACGAACTGGAATAGTGAAATTAATATGAATATTAATACTGTGACTTTAGCAAGGACGATATAGCTCCCTGGTGATGGTCCTAGGACCGAAACATGTCGGAGCGTTTTTAATGTTTTAATGTGTAAATTTTATAAATTTATATAAGCGCAGTGGTTGGTAAAATAATTGAGTGACTTGACAACATGCACGGCGTAACAACGAAAATTAAAAAAAATGCGTATTTTAGCACTTGCCATGGAGCTGCCATATTGAATTATCAACAGGAAATTCCCAACACCCCTCAGGCCTAGATCGCTAGTTCAATTGTTTCTAGTTCTTCAGACCTCTAAGTACGTAGGTGGGCTTATAAGTTTTGCCTCCACTGTAATATTTTTATTTACATTAGACATATCTGGATAAAACCGGTTCTGTGTAGTCGCATGGTATCTCTCTTCCATCACACTTCACCTTGAACACACAGATGCTTAC
>Ga0131853_10017267_pt1 | contig 13145 bp, 4 predicted proteins | sample TergutLab28metaG_FD_92764 | JGI IMG/M metagenome (GOLD analysis project Ga0131853, IMG submission 92764) | Labiotermes labralis P1 segment gut microbial communities from Petit-Saut dam, French Guiana - Lab288 P1 (version 2) (version 2) | ecosystem: Host-associated > Arthropoda: Insects >...
ATTTCTTCCTAAACGTAATTACGTGTGACGAAACTTGGATTTTTCAATATGATCCAGAGACTAAGAGACAATCCATGCATTGGAAGAACCCCCAATCCCCTAGGAAGAAGAAAGCGCGCATGACCAAGTCAAAATTCCAAGCAATGATGATTGTTTTTTTCGATATCCAGGGGGTTATCTACATTGATTGGGTGCCTGAAGGTCAGACTGTCAATCAGGTTTATTATAAAAATGTTTTGATGACCCTCCGTGAAAGTGTGCGATGAAGGAGACCAGACATGTGGAAGAATGCCTCATGGATTCTTCATCACGACAACGCGCCAGCACACAATGCGCTATCTGTGAAGAGGTATTTGGCAAAAAACAACATTCCAGTGATGGAACATCCACTGTACTCTCCGGACCTAGCACCGTGCGACTTTTTTCTCTTCCCGAAAATCAAGTCTGCACTCAAAGGAACCAGGTTCGAGTCCGTGGAAGCAGTGAAAGCAAAAGCGACGCAACTCTTGAACAGCTTAACACAAGATGACCTGCAGCACTGCTTCCAACAGTGGAAAATTCGCATGAAGCAGTGTAGGGATCGGGGAGGGGACTACATTGAAGGGGATAACATTTCGATTGTCTGATTTTTTTTCAATATTGCCACACCTCATATGCTTAACATCACAGTGAACATGCAGCTTGTCACTTATTTCACAAAAGTGTAGATGTTTGTGAAAACATTAATTCATTAATAAGCTTATACTGCCTTCAATGTAATGAAATTTCATTGTAACAAACATAATCTGTCCCATAAAATTGTCATACTGTCATTTTTACAGTAGTACCTTCTGCAAGTTGTGTCATGGTTGAAAAAATTAATTTTTGGTATGAAACAGCAGCAATAGGTACAGGACTATTTGCTATTTCCATTTTCTTCTGTAGAGTCTACAAGCTCAGCATACTTCACCGAACCAAAATGGTCAATAGTGTGGTGTGTTCATTTGACTTGGTTCATTAATCCATGTAATGGACTGGAGAATCTGTATGGAAGCTTACAACAATGTCACATTAAGATCTGCATGCTCTAATCCTTCAGGACCTGAACAAAGCATGCTTTAAATGCATTTTTCTCTATTCCATGCTACTGGATCATTTCCTACTACATTTATTTGAGAATTCTGAGCAATTTAATGTTTACACACAAAATACAGTGCTCCAGTCAGCTGTACAATCAACAGAATATGTTTTTGCGTCGTTTATTGTAACAATAATTATGCAACACGAACCAATGAAATGCGCACTTTTGCAAATTAATACTTTAATTCAATGTTTCAATTTTTGGTGTCTTCTACATGTTTCGAACCATCCTGAGAATGAACCCATGAGGTTCAAAACATACAGAAGAGGTCAAAAATTGAAGAACTGAATTAAAGTATTAAATTGAAAGTATGCATTTCATTGGTTCATGTTGTATAAAAATATTCTGACATTATTGTCAAAGAAAACAGACTTCCCCCTGTTTGATCCTTACCAGCCTACTGTTGGATGATAGTTGTCAAGGCAAAAAGGGCATATTCCCCTCGGATCTGGCCGTAGTATTGTCAGGAAGACGTAACCCCCATCTTGTTACCTTGTCAAGCATGTCAGTAGCTCATTCTTTCAGCACCCCTTTGTGTTCTCATTCGCACTGATGCACCTCCATAACTTCAACATCCGCAACTTGATGAGTCCCAGCTTAAGTAACATCTCCAATGGGTCTCAATGGACTGGCCCTTGCAATCTGCAAATAAACAAATGTACACATATGGCTACAGTACATACAACTTATTTTATCAATCACTGCTACAGCAAGCCTCATACATCTGACTGACTATTTTTAAAACAGTTACTATGTCATGTCAAACAACACAACAGAATTTTACTGTCCTTTGTCTTCAAGCAGCAATTCTGAATTGTGGACACACACATTACAACAGGTTGCACATGAACCCCATACAAGTATAAACAGCATACAATTTGTATACTGTTACACCCCAGCCAGAAGGACCTAAGAATACCGTGACAAATTGCATTTTCACTCCCATGTTTCTACATAAAAACTTGCTTAAACATTGTGATAAATGCCAGCTACGAGACTTAAACGGTGGGTGGCAAACATGCTAATTAATTTCTCATTTAAGTTAATCAAAATGTCATTCTCTAAATGCTTCCTGAATGACTATAGGCAGTTTATAAAAACAAGATACAAGGTATTAACTGAGACAGAATCTTTCAGTGCCCACTTTTAAATACTTTTTTGGGTGATGATTAAAATCAATGATGAAAATCCATCTTGTCTTTGTACAACACATATCCTTCTGGCAACATCATTGTTAGCTTCTGACACCAGAAAGACATCTATGTCTCATCTACACTGCATATTTCTGAATTTGTTCGCTGTCTACAATGAGAATATGTAATCATTGCCAAAGTCAAGTGTAATGAATTGGACACATCCCTACAAAAGACTTTTCTTTAAAAGTGCCAATACTCTAATGACTCTCTATTAGAAGTAAAGATGTACTTGCTGCCCAAAAAATTGCCCCGCTGCCCAAAAGAAAGCTAAAAAAGACACAGTGAAATGAAAATACAATTATCAACAGAATAATGGGCATTACTGGGGTGTATGTTGTAGGTAAATATTTAGGAAGTTCAATATACTTGCACCTGCCAACATATCCACACCTTCCATATTACCATTTGCGGTGTGGCTGGAATAATTTCCAACACACTCAGGAACACATGATACATAATTTTTACATGCCGAATACTAAACTCGCAAATGGCACAGTTTATGTACTATCCTGCAACCAAGTTATTCAATAGCATTCCCTCGAACATCAGTCATTTAAATTACGAAAAACAGGAGTTTTTAAGGCACCGTTTTAGAAGAGCCTATTATGCTCAAACGTCTGTACAGAACCTGCCTTCATTAAAAATATCCGAAGAAACCTTGCATTCTAAAAACTGGGTAGTTCCATAAAAAAGTACCACAAAACTGTTCATGATTAACGTAAAACTACGTATTTGTATTTAAATAAAGTGTCAGATTAGGCCCTAACATGTTCTACAATCTTCGCTTACTCTTATTATGAATGCATGGAATGCGAATAAATTAAATTTTAATCTTTACACGGAACAGCCACCATTTTGCATTTCTTGAAAACGCTTTGCTACACATCAATTAACAGGAAATTACATGAACATCCAATACTAGGGCCACGTATTGTGTAAACACCATGCACTATACAAATACGTTTTAATACACGTAACTACCCATGAATGAATAAACATAATGTCGCCACCTTCTGTAAAGCGAATTTTCAGTGGCAATAGTAGCTCGTTACGTGCTGCTAAAAAAGTTTTGTTTTGTGCAAGCACATCATTAGATTTACTGTTTTTTTTTTTTTTAACTGACTAAGAATTCCAAAAACCTTACCTTGTTTGTTTCTTCCGAATGCGAACTTAAACCCTGATTTCCAGAAGTGTATTCCTTTTGTACAAGTTTCCATGCCACGCCCACGTGTCCTGTTTATAGCAACGCAGACGACATACAACCGGTTTTTGAAATGCGAATACACTACACTTTGCCCTAGGTTACAGACTATAGATGGCTAACAAAACTACTGCCATCTCTTCTCATCCATGGTACTAAAACGCCGATAACGCGACAATGCGGAACCTGTGCCAAACGTTTCTACTAACTCCAGCTATGAAAGTAGCGGTAGATCCGTCGGTGGAACAGCCACCTACTAATTTGGCTTATGTTTCATCACGTTATTAATTACCGAAATGTTTTCATCGCTTTTGCTATCATCATCGGGGTACCTTTACAAGAGTACGAAGAATACAATAATCTGCCACACTGAATATCAGGAACCACTCAATGTTATAATAAATGCCTCAAATACTGATTAGTTCACCTACACACTTTCGCAGTTTACTGTATTCTTAGTACTCTTGTAATGCTACTCTGATGATAATGATGATGATGATGATGATGATGAAGACGACGATGATGATGAAGATGACAAAAGCAATCGATACATGTTGGTAATTAATAATATTTCATAAAACAAACTTCATACATGTGCATTTGTTGGTTTCTTTTATATAACTTTAAATGTTCTCTAATGCATGGAAATGGAACATATTAAGCCAAGTACTATGTCAACATTTCATGATATTTTGTATTTACCCCCACACTTACTTATGTCGTTTATTGATAGGCATATTTTGATGCTAACTATTGCAACATACATACAACTGCAACAGGTTAAGTACCAAAGGCACAGAAGAATCTTATATGAATGAATCACAGTTACAGAAATTGCACAGCAATATATGGTAGATGTCACATGACAGCAACAGTAAGAAACAGTGACAACAACACAGAAAAGCAAAGAGTAACACAACACATGACAGTGATGATGCTGCAGTAGTCAGCATTGAAACACACACACATTAATGAACTGGAAATATATAAGTGTAGGTTGTTAATAAATATATTATAGAATAGTATTAACTGAAATATATGTATGACATAAACTTCATTACTCTACCCATATGTCTTTGCTGGTATAAAATCAGTAAATCGTGGAATTCTTGCCATTGCAGAGGCACATATCCATCTGTCGGATAAATGTGTGTCTATCTGAACAAGGACTTCATTAACGGCAACTGAAATTCCCTGTACTGAAACATATTTGACAATGAGAAATACATGTCATGGACACAAAACTGATATTCATAATGAGTAATTGGAGGTAGGAGAGGAAAATCTTGAATATTAATTTCTTTTGATCACAGACATTTGTATTGAGATTTGCAAATGTACATATAAATATACATATCAATCACTGCTTGAAACATTAAACAATTCATCAACACAGTAAATGAATGTGAGCTGAAGTATCATTTCATTGCAGCTTAATGGGAGGCTTATCAGAAATCAACACACTTTCAGACTGCCACTAATTATTCATTCATAACCAGACATTTTATGATGCAAGGGAATACACTGCAGAGTAATGGTTACCAACCAGTGAGGCAAACAACACAGTACAAGGAGCCTCAACCCAGAGTAAGTCAGTACCAATTCACAGTTATCACACGTCGAAGACATAAATAATTTTAAAACACACCTGCTATAGACACACAAGTCACTGAAGCTGGCACAGGTACATAACACTAATCATATACAATTGCCGAGATCACTGGCTGAAGTTCAAACCTGAACAGTGCATGAGCCAATTGAAAGTAATGCCACTTAATTTCCATTCACACATATAACTGTAGTGTGGTACTGTTTATGAAGTGATGTGTGCTGAAGTTCTGTGCCTACTGTCAGGCACAAAGTGTACTGGTTCTCTCGACCAGTGAAACAGGGCATTTGTTTGCAATTTTATTATAAAGCTTTAATTTTCTTGGTATCAAATCTGACATGGCCAAATTAAGTTCCTTTAACAGAGAATGCCTTGCTCTAGGCTTCGAGGAAGAATTTTGGTCATTGAAGCACCTGTATTCCCCATCAGAAGCTTCTAAGCTGAGGGAAAAGGTATGCAGTAGTTTGATACAGAGGATTTTCCTTGTGGAAGACTAAATAAGGAAGAAATCGCATGAAAAATGTCGTAGGAAGTTAATGATTTCCTGATGTTTCAGATCTTTCAAAATGAAGTATGTCTGTGTGTTGAAGGAGGTCATTTCCAACACCTACTCTTACAGCGCGTGGGCCGGGTAGCTCAGTCGGTATAGCGACTGACTACGGGCTGGATGGTCCGGGATCGAATCCTGGGGGGGACGAGATTTTCCGCCGGTCCAGACCGGCCCCGGGGCCCACCCAGCCTTCTGCAAAATGGGTACCGGGTCTTTCCCGGGGGTAAAGTGCTGCCAGGGTGTGCTGCTGACCACTCACCCCCTTCTAGTGCCGTGCTCATGGAAGAGTAGAGCTATACCTCTACCCACCCTCTGGGCCACTCCGGTCCTGTAACGGGATCACTTTACCTTTTACCTTTTACTCTTACAGTGCGGTAAGTTATAAATGTACATACATACAGAGTTTCCTTAAAAGAATAGTAGGAAGTATAAAACAGTGAAAGTGGCAACACTGGATTCCCTAACTGAAATAGTTTTTTAACACACCAGGTGTACCCACCTAATGGTCGATCATTGTATGTGCCTGTCGTTGGCGCCGTTGCACGCTCTTGATAGTGTTTACAGACAAATAAAAAACCCATTGTGTCTTGTGTTCATATAGCCCAGGTGAAATTCTTGTGTTTTTCTGGTAAAATAAAATTGTTTCTTATTTTTCCCTAACTAGGTTTTCTTCAGTGGACGCCTTAAATCCTACCATTCTTTTATGAAAACCCTGTACATAAATGTTATGTATGTAGTGGGAAATGGGAGCCCGTTAAGCTTGCTGTGAGTCTGGGTTAGGTTTTCAACTCAACTCTCTGTAAAGTAATAGCAGAAAAGCCGCTCTGTATCTTGCTGTTCGTTTGTGTCGAATTCAGTCAGGATGAGGAAGTTTCTGTTTGTGGTCTGTCAGAGCTTTATGGGGTTTGGTTGTTTGTGGCAGCCATGTGTATTTAATAATTCATTTAGAGAAGGCTGTTTTATATATACTCAATTATATGTAATTGAGTAAATCAACAACATGTACGGTGTAACAACGAAAATAAATAAATAAATAAATATATATATAGTTCACAAGCTCGCATATTGCAAATATTTTCATATGATTAAATTACGTTCGTGAACTAATTGGGATATTAGAACGCCATGAGTTAAATATAATAGTCATCACTGAAGAATAAGAACCAACTAGATGCTACATATTGTTTTATTACACTTACGATAGGCTCAACATATTTCTGGCACTATTATGCCCAACATGAGGAACCAACAGCAACCCAAGAGCCGGACGGCCCATGTGGTAATCAGCACTATAGTCGTGAGCTCCTGATGATGGGCATAATAGTGCCAGAAACATGTTAAGCCTATCGTAAGTGTAATAAAACAATAAGTAGCATCCAGTTGGTTCTTATTCTTCAGTTATCACAACGATGCACGGTCCAATACACATCAAACAAGAGTCATCAGTGTCACCAGCTAATCAGTATTTGCAAGTACATGACGATTTGTCCCTTCGCAGTGGATTATAAATGTCGAAGCGAAACGTCACAACGCAGCAAGCCGTAAGAATAATTCCTTGTACGGATGTTCTGTATTTGCCGGCACGATTTCAGCACAAATACTTTTATTAATGATTTCGTGCAGGTATCCTTGTAACCTCACGACATGACGACCTCGGGATCCTCCATATTGTCTGTGAGATTTCGAAAGTTGCTCCGGCACCGTCTTGTTGAGTCGAGGGAAAGACAAGAACTTTCGATTGTTTAAGGGGCGTCGGCAGAAGATGCTACGGGAAAACGTGTCGGCGTGCATTACCGATATACGGAGCCTGCGGATGTTTGACAACACGACTTGATGATCACAAACTTCGGATTAAGTACATAAACAGGGGTATCCATTCCATAAATTAAGGTCTATATCTATAAACATCCACAAGTGTTAAGTATTTCAGCTGGTCATCCGTCGGAGGGTCAGAATAGTACGGTCATAGTTATCTCTTTTTGTACATGGCGAAACAGACCCTAGTAGGCCAGGACCTCTCCATTATCGAGGCTTCAAAGGCACACCACACTCGGTAGGACTCCCTTGGAGGAGCGATCAGTCCGACGCAGACAACACACATCACTCACAAGAGACAGAAATCTATGTCCCGGCGGGATTCAAACCCGCAATCCTAGCAGGCGAGCGGCCGCAGACACGCCTTAGACCGCGCGGCCACCGGGATCGGCGTGTTATCGATATTTTACGGCAAATAGAAAAAAATACGGTTTTGTCTGTCTTCGATGTTTCCGTTAACAAATAATTGTTGTCCATGTACTGTACCACTACTACTCTTTGCCTCTTATTCTCTTGAGCACAGATTTTAATTTCCTGTGTTCGGTGTCGGTGATTTGACGTCGCTTCGATTTTAATACCACGTAAAAGTGTTAGTCATTATGTAGTGCATAAATATTTATATAGGGTCATTATTTTATTTAAGAACTACTAATTTTGCAATTACCTATTGGCTCGTGTATTGTATTGACGTAACCAGAGTAGCGGCAGAAAGTGACAAACAGTAAAGGTAAAGCAATCCCATTACAGGCCTGGACAGGCCCTGGGGGTTCCAGGAGGTTGAGGCTCCCAAATTTCAAGACACGGCACTTGAAGGTGGTAAGGTTGTCAGTCCCACGCACCGGCCGCCTTTATCCACCATGAAATATTCCTGGTTCTCATTTCTGTTAGAGGCTGAGTCAACCCCAGTGCCATAGTGCGGCCGGAAGGATTATGTCAATGAAAAATTCAAGTGACACCATCGGGAATCGAACAGTAATTTGTGAAATAAAATAGGGGAAGTGCATGCGTTATTATCCCAGCTGTAGGTGTGTAGTTCTGACTGCCGTTTTGCCAGTCTGAGTTCCAGAACGTTTGGAAACACGGTCTGGTGCCTATGGTTGTTTGTTTAATGCTTGTCTGTTGAACTGAGTCTCAGGCGATTAGCTGCGTCATGGTCGAGCCAGAAAGCTAGTTTCCAACATCAGGGTCGACGTGGTTATTAGCTGTCCATGACTGATTTCCCAGTAAGGTTTTAGTGTATTTATTTGCCGTAAAATCTTCAAATTTTACTTTTAGGCCTACGTGGTGGGTTGGGAGTTTTTTAATGGATAAATACGCTACACAAAAGTTAGAGATCGTAATTACATAATCATTTCATGTTCTGTTCTTACCCTCGTAACTGGTATAAAGGGAAAGGAAGGAAGGACGTAAGACCGAAGAAATGGAAGTAACAATTCCATGATGCAAAATTCCTTTCCAGAAGACACATATCATTAAGGCAATAAATAAATCTCCCACCTTTAATGATGACTAGACTTCCCTTATGGAGCCCGTCACGAGACACTATCCTAATCCAGATGAATATACGCCCTATTTCATTGGTCACTCCCATCTATGCCTAGGTCCACCAAGTGCTCTTTTTCGCAAATCTAGCGAATAAAACAAAATAACACATATATTTTTATAAATATATATATATATGGAACGAAAGAAAGGTGGGATGGTAGAAACAAAACGGGAAGAGAAACCTCCATTCTGAGAGTTCTGTAACACGTTTCTCATTTCTATGGGATACGTACGTGTGAGGTTTCCGTACATGGGTGAAATTTTTGCCAGCGCTGCGTTCATATGTCAGAGGTCGGGGTCTTGGGATGGATGAATTATCACGACAACTTTCTAACCGCCCAATTGTCAAGCGCGTTAATTGTCACTGACATACAGTACGTCAGTAGGCCTAGTCTTCAACACAGGAAGATATCTGTCGCTTCCTGGATGAGTCGGCAGAACTTCCCCGCTAAATACGTTGACCTGCAAAACATGAGCAAAAAGCATAATTACTTTCACAAGAATAAATATCCTACACAAAGCGATGCTCTTGGATGGGTTACACAATTCTGCGTAACAGTTATGTTACGTCACAAGTAAGAGTTACAGTGACAAAGCTGCTCTGTCACGTGACGATCCTGTGGCTACACCGACTGCAGCACAAAGAGTAAGAGTGAGAAACGGAAGACATTAGCTACAGATTTACACACAAAGGTAAAGGTTAAGTTGCCTATGTAGGTCTACCTAAGGGCATGCAGTGAAGTTAGCCCTAAATCCGGTTTCTTTTATGTTATACGCTAAAATCAGAGTTAACGTTGTCTCTGTCCGCGTCGTGAAGGCATGTAGTGGGAGTAGAGGTAGGTCCCCACTCATTCTGAACCTCGGCACTGGACAGAGGTGAGCAGTTAACTTCACACTCCGACCGCTTTACCCCCGCGAAGGGACCTCGGTACCCATTGAATAGGAGGCTGTGTGCGACCCAGGGCCGGTCTGGGACGTTTTGGAGAAGAAAAAAAAATCTTTCCCTTAGTGTGATACGAACAAGGAACCCAGCAGCCGGTAGTCAACTCGCTATATCATCTACGTGGCCCCAGTTCATCCGGTGCGTGGAAGAGAACCTGACATTTGGTGCTTTCGGCCCACCAAGTCACCAGACCTCATACCGTGCGACTGCTTTTGGTAGGGCTGTGTAGAAGTATGTCGTGTTGGTGACACTATTGCTAAAACTAAACTATTCCTGAACTGAAATGTAGGATCACAGCAGCAGTGGCAACAGTTACCAGAGACCTACTGGAAAATATGTCGGAAGAAATCCAGAATTGAATTAACGTCTGTTTTCTGATTCATACGTCCGTGTGGAGCGTAGGAGACTGCCGGAGATCCGCTCTCTACATGTGACTGTACCGTCAGTAATAAGTTTCAATTGTAATTTCTGTGAATTTTTAGTATCTATTTTTTGTTGAATTGCCCTGGGTGAGTTTTGCTGAGCTGGCATATTGCTATTTTACATTCTTACAATTTATGAAATGTAAGGGGAAGCAGATGGTTCCGAAGACTCTGTTCATTCGGATCTAGGTCCCATCTATTATCCTACCGAACGAGTATCGGCAGCTTTGTCCACGGGGATATAGTATCCGGAGCATGACTATGACGTATAGCGGATAACGTAACTTTGTGGCGTGTTCGCTGTACCACTGTTGTAATGGTAACGAAACCATGCGTTCTGTGGGTATTTTTAATCTGCGTGTCACTGTCTACAGTAGAAAATAAATGAGTGTTACACAATTAAGTGTTTTTATGGTAAATTTATGTCGCCTGCAATCATAAAATATCCCTAGGCCTTCACGTAAACTGCACGATATTTTTGTTCGAGTTTAACCAAATCTGGAGTTTCCCGACAGATTTTCCTAGAGGTCACCAATATTAAATTTCACGTAAACCCATCCAGCAGGAGCACTGATGATACATAACGACAGACAAGGCGAAGGCAAAGGGCGCTCTTCGCGTCTGATTCAATGCCCCTAAAATATTTGTAATACAAAGTCAGACATTTATTTCTTTCAGGTTTAGGTACAAAAATAGAAACATGACGTTATTTCGTTAACGCTTTCTTGTTCGTATAAACCCCATTATATGATCGTGAAATGAAACAAATTATGGATAGGCACGAATTTCACGAAGACAATTAATTGGACCAAAGGTGTAAATTAACCCACAAATTGCATATACAGGGTGTCCCAGGAGGAAATGTCAATATTCTGGGAGGTCACAGTATCGGTCATTCTAAGCAAAAAATTGTAACGTACACGTGTCCTATTCCGAACGTTTTCCGAGATAGAGCTATTTCACTGTACAGGAGTTTGAATTTGGCGCCCAGTATTGTCCTTCACTCCCGCCATACTACTATTACTATTACTATTACTACTACTACTACTACTACTACTGCTACTACTACTACTACTGCTACTACTACTACTACTACTACTACTACTACTACTACTTCTACTACTACTACTACTACTACTTGGAATATTGGGAACCATCTCAGCATTTGCTTATAGACACAAGGAAACCAAGAAAAACCTGTGTCGAGGGGGCCGGTCGCAGGACCTTCCGAATACTGACTTATAGCCAGCAGCCCGGCATCTAAAGTAAAAACAGCAATACACACATACTACAACAAATTCACATAAGATGACAACAATACACACAAGACAACTAACAACAATACACAAAGGACAACTAACAACAATACACACAAGACAACTAACAACAATACACACAAGACAACTAACAACAATACACAAAGGACAACTAACAACAATACACCCAAGACAACTAACAACAATACACACAAGACATTTTAAAATACAACATGTACTGCGCCAGTGTATGAAGCTGGTGAATCGGTGTAAAGTGTCAGTTGGCTGTTGTAAGTGGACACACGAGACGAATTGCTCAATCTCGTAACGGATGTCATCGCCAAGATAAAGGAACATCACGATGCACTCAGACGAAGAATTGATGAAGACCAAGTAATAAAGATATGTTCCGAGGTCCTTACGGTAGTGAAAATGAAGACTGCTGTATCCCGGTTGTGATGCCATGTAGTTTGGTTCCTATCCGCCAAACTACACCGTGCAACAACCCTGAAGATAGTTAATATTTATGTAATGACGAATTTAGATCTATTACGAGGTGAGGATTGTAACAGGAATTAAGGGAAACACAAAAATCTATTAGGCCTGTCGAGGTTTTCTTTATAGAACGGTAATAAAAACGATCAGTTGGAAAAGATCGGAAGGAGGATGCGGTAACACGACTCACTTGTAACTGTCTGCAGCGTGAGAGTTTCCTGTTTATGATGAGGCTTATATTCCAAGACGGTGCGATTAGATAATGATAGGTTGTCATTTGTTAACACATTGCCATTTTAACAATGTAGAAGCACTTATCTCTACCATTTCCGTGTTAATTACGTCAATAATTTTACTTGTACTAATGAATCTTCAACAGCGAGACTCCGAGACCTGCTTTCCACTACATTTCACACGCATGCCAGCAGTTGGTGCACTCTGCAGGATTCGCACCTGGTCTCTCGAAATTAAATGCAGTATTACATATTTATTAACGAACTAATGTCATGTTCGAGTTCCGTATTGTGTATGTACCTTGAGTTCAAGGAAATGATTCGGATTCTTAATTTTTATCTGTGTAAATTTGCGACGTTTTGCGTTGCAATTACTTATTATTATTATTATTATTATTATTATATATGTATGTCTCCTGTCACAGGCATTTCTTCCTGGTACTTCTCTTGAACCAGCGGTGATCCACACTTTCTCAGGCTTCAAGCTTCACATTGCAGTACTTTCCGTATTATGTGTGATGTTCCAAGTATAGCTGTCTTTTGTGGTGAATCTATCGAGTGTTTTCCTGGTATAGTTTCCAAATTTTTCTTTAAGCTTCTCCTTACTATTCCAGTGGCTCCAATTATTACTGGTACAATCGTAAATTTCAGGTTCCACATTCGCTGTATCTCTATACATAAACTCTTGTATTTTAACTTCTTTTCCGCTTCCTTTTGCACAACATTTCTGTCTGCGGGTATTGCCACATCTATCAGTGTG
>Ga0131853_10017268_pt1 | contig 13145 bp, 9 predicted proteins | sample TergutLab28metaG_FD_92764 | JGI IMG/M metagenome (GOLD analysis project Ga0131853, IMG submission 92764) | Labiotermes labralis P1 segment gut microbial communities from Petit-Saut dam, French Guiana - Lab288 P1 (version 2) (version 2) | ecosystem: Host-associated > Arthropoda: Insects >...
ACCGTAGTTTATCTCTTCTTTTGAGTGTGAACATTTAACGTTCAACCTTTCTGGGTTGTTCCAATAAAAATGATAATTTATATGCCTAATAAAAGGAAAATATTTGAGTCTTGTTTTTTTCCGAAGCCAATGCAATGATTTTCATGTATACTACTTAACACTCCAGCTACAATTTCCTATCGCAGCACCTGTCCTGAGCCCGAACCCTAGCACTTTGTAACATCCTTAATTTTAGTTTTCGTGAAGCCATTAACGGTTAATTTTCTTTTATGTGCAGGCATAAGAGAAAAATGCAGAACTTTCTGCCGTGCAAAACATCCCCGCAGAGCCGCTGTGATGTGTCAAACGGAAATGGCGTTATATACGAGGACCTGACGAACATCCGGCCGAGAACACTGCCGAATCACTGTGCCCCGGGTCAGACGGCGCCTTCAATAGAGGTAAACTAGTGTTCTGCATGTGTAAGAGTCACTTACACGGCTTAGATGCATAATAATGTAGACTTATCACTAGACTCGCTATTTGGATAACTATAATATGCCATGTAGCGCGACCGTCACTGTCTTGTATACCACATCAAGCGTATTTATTGGTCCGAAAATGTCAGGCAACCACGTACTCGTATCTGCAAGGCAGTTGGGTTTCATCACTTCTGTTCCATGTCCTGTGTAATTCGTGCTGTGAAACTGCTTACTGCAAATGTGCTGAGTAACCTGGGTGACAAGTGGCTTGCAGGACTATGTTGATTTTATTTCCCCAGTTAACTTGATGATTGTGATGGTGATTACGGTGGTAAGATAGTAATGATGTTAAAGCAGTAATCTACTTGAACCGTTTGTTTTCTTTCTGACTCAACAGCTAATGACCATTCACAAGGACTGCACAAGTACAAGGAAGTACTAAACATGCCACGTGGCAACATGAGTAAAGGCAGGACAAAAATATCAAGAAAACAAAGCGGTACAATTAATTTAATGAAATTCCAGAGATAAATTGAGAGAAAGAGAAAAAGATTACACCATACTCGCATTGAGTATAAAAATATATGGAATTTATTAGCTATCTGAGGAACTACGTAGCTCCGTGGGGTCAATAACAGATTTATCGCAGAATATTTGTTACAGCTGGATCTTAATCGTACCTACAGTTCCTGTCATTAACTTACTTTCTATTCCTTTTTTTTTCCATAAAACTATAAATTTTGATTTGAATTCTCTTTAAACTTGTTTTTTACATTTGATTAACACGTTTCAAAATTCAATTGGCTGTTTAGCTTTATGGATATACTGCTAATAGAACATATATATCTAAGTCATATATTAAAGTAGTTGAAAGGACGAAGCTGTCGGACGGATTGTCTTCACGGTATATTTTATGTTTATTTTGCACAAATACACTTATCACTCGCAAACGTAAATCTACCATCGACAACATGTTGTGGACCGGGCTTGCTTGGAGGATTCGTTGGAAAGGTCCGAGTAAGTAACAATGAATGGACATGAAGGATATCTGGACTGAATTCATCTGGCTGAGAATTTTACAGACAAGAAGAAATTATTCTTAAGATGAAAGACTGACGGTTTTTCCAAAAATCATTGGGTTGCCTCCACTCTTGACACAGCATCGTTGAACCACTAAACATAAATCATTCCTGCACAGAGAGAGAGAGAGAGAGAGAGAGACGGATTAAACCGCTTCTTGCTAAGAAACTTGTCGCCTCTTCTGTTTCATATTATCGTCGATAATTTTAGTGTTGGTCGAAAACTGCAAACTTCAACTGTGAGGTGTGTTGCAGTCTTCCTGTTTCTATACAATGCAGAGCCAAAAGAACAGCGCAGGGCCACCTAATTGCTACCCGAGGACTGTTCAAACAAAACCACCATCCACCGACCGACACAACGCTGCAGCCCCTACCTTGTCTGCCCGCATCACCGCTACAACTAACCAATTCGCTACATGACGGATATTTCAAAGAGCGAAGGGGAAATTGTGCATACTTTTTTGTATTGCTCTACTGTTTCTGTTTAAATAGTGACTGAGCAACTTCGTTACTGAAGGCCCGTTATTATCACACAATCCACTGCAATTAGTTGGTCCCTGCCTAGTGCATTGCCCCTTCGCCTGCACTGCCTGCTGCATGGCCGGTTGACATATTGATCAGCTGTTTGATTCTGAGTGAATGAGGGAGCTTTAGAAAGGGGGGGGGGTATTTTGGTTATATATTAATGAGCGTACTTTGCATTATTTTGTCATGTTCAAAAAATTTATATCAGTATCGACTAAGGAATTCAGTAGGCTACAGTGCTATGTGGTGTAAAATGGGTACGGAGTCTTTCCCGGGGGTAGAGGCGGCCGGGTCGTGGGGCTGACCCCCACCCCTATCTAGTGCCGAGGCCCTAGAAATAGTAGAGCTATACCTCTACTCGCCCTAAGGCCTTTGTGGCCTAAAAAGAGGGTGAAACCTACCTACAGTGTTGTGTGGAGCTCGCGGTGGCGCAGTTGGTTGGGGCACTGCGCCACAAGCCGGAAGGTCGCCGGTTCCTGGGAATTTTTCATCGACTCAGTCTCCAACAAAAATGAGTACACGGTATATTTCCTGGCGAGCAAAGGCGGCCGGTGCTTAGGGTTGACAACCTCACCGCCCTAATGAGCCGATTGTCTGAAAATCTGGGAGCCTCGACCTCCATGAACACTTAGGGCTTGTCCAGGCCTGTACAGGAATTTCCTTACCTTTACCTTACCGTGAAACGTAATAAGTTATGGTTATAGTCACTTGGTGAGGCTTTTGTAGTGATTAGGCAACACACTGTCACATTTCTCATTATATCCAAATGCTTAAATAATTATTGGCCATGTCTTCACAATAAAAGTCGGACTGTACAACAAGTGGCTTGACTTAAGAGTATTTAAAAATATATGAGTAAATACCGTCAGTACATCAGTGGAATTCGTACTCTGCTTTACTGGTTTGTGGCACCTTTTAGTTTGGTACGTGATTACCACAACCACGGAGGGTACTGCTGGTTGTATGTTTATCTACACTGTGTTAGTACATTTCCATGAGAAGATGATGACCACCTACAGGACTACACGGTATCATAACAACCCAGAAAACCACAATACAAGTCTCAACCGCAGGGAAAACCTCAAACCCCCTCACAACATTGTTGTCGTAATCCGAATGGTGATGTGACCGACCAAGCGACAAATCGATCAGCGAAATAGAAAGGTGAAGTCACTTGCATGTCATGAAGGCAGAATGCGGGGGTGGAGCTTAGTTGAGCTTATTCTCAACCTCTGCATTAAGTGGAGGTAATCAACTTCACGACACGGCCGCTTTAACCCCAGGGAGCCTGGTGGGGCCCATTGCCGGTCTGTACGCTTGAAGAAGAGAAAAATGTTTTGCCTCTGCCGGAAGCGAACCAAGATTCCTCGATCAAGTCTGTAGCCTAGTCACGGTTCCGACTACTTTATCCTGACTTCTATCAGCTAATTAAATAATTACTAAGTGTGTAATTATTTATCTGTCTTAGGGGTACATCACGCAGTGTTACCAAGTACCTCTCCGTTGAAACAGCCTGCTATACCGCTGAGCTACTTAGCAAATGAAATTTTTTAGTTTAGTTTACCTACAACGAATATAAATTTCGTTCAGTTTAACTGTCACTTATGATGGAAATTGTTTGTACGTGGGCATGGCCTTTTAATAATTCATGTTCATGCAGTTACTTTATCAACAATTCAGTATTTATTCATGTTTGTTCGTATGTTATTCTTTTGTTTTTCCGGGGTAAATAACTTATTTGTATGTAGCCGACCATAATGTTTACTTTGCACACTCCCTTTCTAGTTCAAATAATTATGGAGCCTAGTTTTATTTGTTGTGTGGTAATATGCAGAATCGTTCCCAACAAAACGCAAATATTGCATTCATTTGTGTTTGGTACTGTACTGCTTTCCGTAGAGTGGGGCCTATTTATTTATTAATGAAAAGACTTGCTGTAGCTCGTCGGTCGGACTTATTGAGAAAAACATTTTCGATGCTGCAAATAAATGCTGTTTTAAACACGGTACTTCTTTAAGTCATAATTAGTTTTTATTGATTTTTCTTTGTAACTTCAGGGTTGAAATTTGGTATGTTGCTGTAAAAGGGCGAGTACAAACTTTTCTATAAAAGAAAAATTGCAAGATTGGCACGTCACAAATATATACGCCAGAATGTGATAATTCTCTGTCGTAATTTGTATCAACGGGAAGTGTACAGAAATTAATGGAAAGTATATCGCACTACAAATCCTGCTGGCGTCTTAATACAGACACAGCCATACTTTCGGAGCTGCAATTTAGGCATTTCGATACTTCTCGGATTTTGTGATTATTTTCATTAGGTAAATGCATACTGCCATAATGAATGTTTATTTTCTGTTTTTGGCGAGTGACAAGAGTGCTGTGCGTTTGTGTGCAGTATATATATAAGGGGATGGGCCGGGATAGCTCAGTCGGTATAGCGACTCGCTACGGGCTGGACGGTCCAGGGATCGAATCCCGGTGGGGAAGAGATTTTACGCACCTGTCCAGACCGGCCCTGGTGCCTACGCAGCCTCTTATACAATATGTACCGGGTCTTTTCCGGGGGCAAAGCGCCCGGAGTGTGGCGTTGACCACCGACCCCCATCTAGCGCCGATAATAAAGAAAGAGTAGAGCTGTACCTCTACTCCACCTCGTCCTTAGTGGCCTGATATAGGGTGAACTTTACCTTTACCTTTACCTTTATATATAAGGGGTGTTTAATAAATAAGTGGATCACGTGTACTGTTGGTTATGTGTGATGTAAGGTTAATCATTCTTCATGAAACTACGGGATGCCTGTCTCAACAACCATGGGGCATGTGCCCAATAACTTGGTCATCATGCTGCGCGATACGTGCATTCCGCTTATTTATTCAACAACTCTTATATATTTTGTACTATATTACATGTATAGTTCACCAAGTACTCAGTTCCGAATTTCGTCAAATTTACTTGGACTGGACTTTCGGGAACCCCACTGTTCCTTAAGTAGTTGTGTGCGTCCAGGCAGAAGCATTGATAATCAAATACAGGGTTATTCACAATTTCTTGACACATTTAACAGAATCGGTACGCTTGCATTGCGGAAAAGATGTCAACGTGCGACCCACGTACACATACAGAGAGAGAAACTGCCCGAGTTTATTTACACGCGTCGCGGACGCTTAGTTTCGCCGTCGGCCTCGGCCACCTGTGTCAGCATTTACCCCAACACTGGATCTGACGCACGACCGCAGACTACCAGGCAATGCTTCGCTGGCCACCAAGATCTCCTGACTTAACGCCATGCGATTTTTGTCTTATGAGGATATGTTAAAGACTCTATCTACCGCCTCTACCGCAGGATCTGCCCGAGCTGCGAAGATGAATTATCGCTCCCATCTCAGAAATCAATCGTGACTTGCCGCAGCGGGTATGGGCGGAAATGGATTATCGGCTTGACGTCTGCCGTGTCACAATGTGCGGACACACAGAGCAATTATTACGTATGCGGAGTAAATCTGGAGAGCTTCTCTTTCCATCTACAGGTCGCATGTTACAATACTTTCCGCCTTTCGAGTGAACCGATTTTTTACAACGTGGTAGGGAATTATGACTAACGCAGTAGAAACCACAAATTCTTCCCTTCTTGCGTATGAAAGGTCTCGTGATTTCGGGGTAAGAGTTTCAGTTTGTCTGCCCCATATAGGTGAATACTCAATGTAAATATCGAACAAATGAACCAAACTGTCCTTCTCATAGTGATCTACAGCATGAAGGAGAATCACCTGTATGTTTTTATAGATTTGTATTTACTTGGTAAATTAGAAAACAGTGAATTTTCTATCATCTTGTAGGTCTGTACGTGTAGTACAACTTGTGATGCTTTATTTTAACATATTCTATGCCAAAACGGGTGTAAAAATTTAAATTTACTCACATTCTCCAGTAACTGAACTGGTCTGACGCTATAAAGATCAAACTTGTAGCTTAATTTTCGAACAAAGAATTCGTTTGTTATAATTTAAATATAACAATCCAGAACGCACTGTACCGGGGTGCTGATAAGTCCTTAGCCCGAACTACTTCCCGATGTCGTAGGAAGGAATCGATAGTGTCGTTGGAAGCGAATCTACTGCTCAGATCAAATAATGGTATATGCTTGCTGCAGACTGTCATGAACCTTTCGAAGGATGAAAGGCAACTTATAAGTTTAATTTTCATGTAAGAATTATCAATTCGGGCTAGGATTTATCAGCACCCCTGTACTGTGGAGTGACGATATAGTTGTGTGTGTGTGTGTGTGTGTTTAGGACAGACATAACCGTTTCGCACAGCTCTGTTATCTTGCAAGGAAACAGAAAATCAAACAATAAATCTTTTATTTGTTGCACTAGTACATCTGGTCTTTGTATACGTTGTGTATTGACGGTACTAATACAATAAATCCCTTCTCGAAGGAACCGAACTCTGGTTCTTGAGGAGAATGTACTGAGAGGCAAGACCATGTAGCACAGAGCCTTGCTTGTTTGTACGTCTCTTCGTCTAATGAGGAATGAAAATGTAATGGGTGTATTCCCAGTGTTTGTGTACTTCCTGAAATTTCTGCATACTGTTCCCTGACACACGTAACTTCATTCTGCTACCACAACCCCCACAGTTGGTGGCCTTGAGAAGGGCCTTTTATCTTGCTTTGACTTCTAGTTCTGATTTACTCCCAAACACTTCAGCATTCACCTGGCCAAAATTCGCTTACTCCGAAACTTAGGAAGTACGTTCCTCCGACATGGCAGAACAGACCTCCTACATGGTGTAAGAACCCCAAACACTATCAATTGACCAACGCCCGCCATGGAAGCGTGGGAACATGTGTTTCTTCCTCGTACCCACGTAGTAGGGCCTACATATCGCAGATGGCCAACAATGACTTTGCCTTTTGTGATGTGACGCCTTGCATCTACCAAGCTACACGGTGACATAGCTTAATAATGACTTCCATGAAAACCCCAAACATCATAAGTGCTGTGTTGTGTTTACTGCCTTATCCACCGTGCACAGTGCTAGTGTCGTTTACTATACAGCGAAACGATGGGATCCCCTGTATAGCGGACTTAAATTTCTGCGGTGGATTAACTTTTCTACCCTTCTCGTAAAGTTTTTTTTTCCCCCCTTGTACTCAACTTGGTTCAGAACTTAAAAAGAGAAGACAACGACGAGATTCCATTCCAAGTTATTTATAAAGTTCCTTCCTATGAGCATTTTCGTTTTTAACGTTCAAAGCGATTTAACTTTCATGAGCAGTTTTGCACATAAAATTATAACACGCTTTTCCGTTTCTTAGCATAAACCATATAAGATCTACCCATTATTAGGTTTACTGTTTATAGTATAGATCCCATAAGGGCGGGTCGTTTACTTTTACTTGCATTGTTACTGGTTTTACCATGTACTGAATAAAATATATATTATACACTTCTGTGTAATGGGCGTCATAGAAGAGGCACATTGACAGCTTATTGGTGGCCGTTCTTCCATTCATAAACTTCTTTATTTTGCGTCACTTAGAAACAGCTTAACGAGATACAGTGTGACCCAAAAGTCACAAAAACATTTTTTAGCAAATTGTCTTTGATTTAACAATTAAATGTTTATAAAACAACCAGCTGCTTGTAGCCGAACATCAACAAAGCCTGCCGAACCATCCTCTGTGTGGAAGGATTTCTGACCCTCAGCCCTGTCGCTGTTAACCGCGTCCTTTCAGACGTGACAGCTTCAAAGCTATTTGCGAGGACCCGATATCTGGAAATTCAGTTTGGCATTGTGTTGACAAGGAACTTAAGATTTTCGGTTGCGGTGCGGGCGTTTGTTTCCCAAGGAAATTGTAGCTTAACTTCAGAGAATTTTAAATTGGTCAGCGAAAGAAAAGTAAAGACCGTTCCATGCCCGACGTGTCACTTTAGGGAAGGGTGATGGAAGTGTCGCCAGGGAGAGTGAGGGGTTAGAAGTGCAGAGGGGACTCAGATTTGACGAGCAGAACAATAGTTGGCGTCGAGGTTGGAATTAAGCAGCGCCGGGACTGAGATTTATTAGATTGTAAAAAAAAACAGAAGACACGTGATGTCACCTGAGATGTTCTCATGCTCCCGTAAAAAAAGCAGAAGACACGTGATGTCAACTGAGATGTTCTCATGTTCCCGTAAAAAAACAGAAGACACGTGATATCACCTGAGATGTTTTCATGCTCCCGTAAAAAACAGAAGACAAGTGATATCACCTGAGATGTTCTCATGCTCCCGTAGAAAACAGAAGACAAGTGATATCACCTGAGATGTTCTCATGCTCCCGTAAAAAAACAGAAGACACGTGATATCACCTGAGATGTTCTCATGCTCCCGTAAAAAACAGAAGACAAGTGATATCACCTGAGATGTTCTCATGCTACCGTAAAAAACAGAAGACACGTGATATCACCTGAGATGTTTTCATGCTCCCGTAAAAAACAGAAGACAAGTGATATCACCTGAGATGTTCTCATGCTCCCGTAAAAAAACAGAAGACACGTGATATCACCTGAGATGTTATCATGCTCCCGTAAAAAACAGAAGACACGTGATATCATCCGAGATGTTCTCCTGCTCCCGTAAAAAACCAGAAGACACGTGATATCACCTGAAATGTTCTCATGCTCCCGTAGAAAAGGCAGAAGACAAATGATGTCACCTGAGGTGTTCTCATGCTCCCGTAAAAAAGCAGAAGAAACGTGATGTCAACTGAGATGTTCTCATGTTCCCGAAAAAAAAACAGAAGACACGTGATATCACCTGAGATGTTTTCATGCTCCCGTAAAAAAAACAGAAGACAAGTGATATCACCTGAGATGTTCTCATGCTCCCGTAAAAAAACAGAAGACACGTGATATCACCGGAGATGTTCTCATGCTCCCGTAAAAAAGCAGAAAACACGTGATGTCAACTGAGATGTTCTCATGCTCCCGTAAAAAACAGAAGACACGTAATATCAGATGAGATGTTCTCATGATCCCGTAAAAAACAGAAGACAAGTGATGTCACCTGAGATGTTCTCATACTACCGTAAAAAACAGAAGGCACGTGATATCACCTGAATTGTTCTCATACTCCCGTAAAAAACAGAAGACACGTGATATCACCTGAGATGTTCTCATGCTCCCTTAAAAAACAGAAGACAAGTGATGTCACCTGAGATGTTCTCATACTCCCGTAAAAACAGAAGACACGTGATATCACCTGAATTGTTCTCATACTCCCGTAAAAAACAGAAGGTACGTGATATCACCTGAGATGTTCTCATGCTGCCATAGTGCTAGGCCGAGCTTCTGACTTTCCCAGTCCATCCAAACGGCTGGAAAAGGAAGTTAGTAATAGTCCTTTAGCAGTGGGCATAGGACTTCCAGCGGACGGCGACAGGCTTTCATGGTTCTGCGTTTACATCAGCCCACACACTTCAGTAGCACTTGCCAACATAAGCGGTTTCTTAAAACACAGTACAATTGCCACAGTGATGGAACATGGTGCGGAATAATATCATAATGCCCCACCTTCTCTAAGCTAAATCTGTGGTATTACACTAAGTCACGTAGAGCAGGCCTAATTAATATAGGTCCGTTTTTGCACATTTACGTCCAGGAAAATGTAATTGCACCTAGAATACGAAAATACAAACTCTAAAGAAAAGAAGATTTTTGTCGTTCTGACATTTTGGACATTGCTCACCGTCTCATATTGGAAACTTGCAATGTTTCGGAGGCTGGATCTGCCTCCGTCTTCAGGTGAAATGGGGAAAGGAAAGGCTGTTCGGATGGACCCGTTAGAAAGAGGTAGTCTCTCGCCTTTTTCCTTTCCGCCTGAAGACGGAGGTAGCCTCCGAAAAGTTATAATCTGTAGATCTGGACAATGCCCAAAATTTTAGCCCCACCTATGACAATACACTTTCGTCAGAAATTTATTACCAGCGTTGTCGAATATTCGTTTCGGGAAAAGTTCGTTCAAATTAAAAGTTCTGGTGGTATATCTCTTCACGAGAGCCTGATCTGTAATCTTCAAGTGCCCTCTTTAACCTGTTAAAGCCTGACGGTTTCTTTACGTACCACCAGGTTTAATATTCAAAAATTCTACATGGTGCTCGCTTTGCGTTCAGTGTTTTGTACGGATCTCAAAACCGACAGCGACTCTTGCTTTATGCATCATTGACTGATTGGTTTTTATAACCCTGGTGGAAAGTGTTTACAGCGCGGTAAGGACTGATTCCCTATATAAAGCAGATTATGTTTCGTCTTTAAAATGTTAAATCATAATGCAATATGTTGTATTTGGTAGGAATGTGATTAGTTTATTGTGGTGGCCCTTATGCTATATAAAGTAAAAATTATGAGCCATATGTATATATGGCTCATAATTTTTATTTTATTATATATATATACATATATACACACATACATACATACACACATAATACATACACACATAATACATACTCACACACATACATACACACACACACACACATATACACGCATACATACACACACATACACACATAATACATACTCACACACACACATACATACACACACATATACACGCATACATACATACATGCACACACACACACACATATACACGCATACATACACACACATACACACATACGTACATACACACACGCATACATACATACATACATTTTAAAAGACAATATTCATATCATATGCCGGTCATATGTTTCACGTATTGAGTGCCACTGCCATACAGCGTGTAGGGTTGATACTTGTGTGGACATTAACTTGTGAAACTGAAATAGACGGCACGGAAATTGTGAGCAATAAAAAATTGCCTTTAGTTTATTTGTTTTGTTATTTTCATCGCAGGGCTAATAAATTGCTTGACTTTTATTAACATCTCGTGCCGAGTAATATGCTGACGTTGTAGATCTATATTCTCCTGTTATCCACTTCCAATCTCAACTGGAATATTGACTGTATCGACTGATTCTTCATTGTTTTTGTGAACATCATTTGAATATGTCAGTTTTGATGACTGAAATATTTTTATTGTTGTGGGATGTCATTGTTCGAGTTACAGCAACTTACGTGGTTATGAAACGTAGTTCCTGGGTAACTGAATTTACAAAAATTTACGAATATTTTCTTTCAAATTTAAGGAATTTGGTTTAAAATATTAGATTTAATTCTGTATAGTTTAGTTTCTTAAAATCAGCTTATGGGGGCGAAGAGAAATTTCGGTAAGTGGTTAAGATACGGCATGGGAATTTTGGAAACTTTTGGGTAGCAGTAGTAGATTATGCCAGTGAGGTAGGTCATATTAGACTACAGGAGCGTAAATTTGTGCGCCCCATGTAGGGGCGTACGTATGTTTATTTTATAGGACAAGTAATGTCGATATAAAAATCTGTAATGAGCTTAATTAAAATTCAGATATTAGTACGTTGCATTGTACTTGTGTTATTTCAGTTTATCAGGATTCAACTAACTACAATTATGACGCAAAACACGTCTTGTTTTATTATATTGTTTGATCTTCAACATGTTTAGGCTCAGACAGAGTCATCATCGGGGAGAAAAAAATACAAGGAACTATGTATATACGTATATACTTATATAGATATAAATATATTATGAATAATTACAAAATAAAAGTAACAACTCTGTTTAAGAAATCATATGTTGTAGAATTTTCTTTTATATATAGCTAGAAGACCGTTTTTGATTGTGCATCTCAACATCAACAGAACTGCTTCACTCGTTATTACATAATGTTCGAGTACCATAATGATGGAATGCCAAGTCTTTCTAACTTTTAATCATTAATAATTGATATCTACAGATATACCAGTGTTGAACCGAAGTTATTTTTGATGCCGCTGTATCCTGTGTACAGACAGACTCACATGCAGCTCTGTATGGTGTGATTGTACAATTTTATGTATGTATACATACAGGGTGTCCCAGGAGGAATGTGCAAGACATCGGGAGAGTGTTCCTTATGTTAAAGTATACTGATATAACACAAAACACCTATATCCAAAGTTGAACGGTTACGGAGATAATGGCCAGAGAATTTTGAAACTTTGACAGCTGTTACACACTTATTGATTACCAAATACATATTGAAACTGGTTTGAATATGTGGTTTCTGTAATGTTAATATCTGTACTTAACATGTAATTAACGTATGAGTGACATAACGCCATTAAATTGAACTACATAAACACCCGCATTCACGCCGTAGTCGTCCTTAGGGTTCCAAGCACTTTACATGGCGCATGAATATTCAGCAGTATGGAAGTACTGATTTAACTTCGCTGACTGTGCATTTTGGTATAAGCCTACTACATAACTGTACTAAAATACAGTACCTGCTTTACAGTAATTTTTCAAAGTGTCCTCCTCCAGTTGCTAAGCAGTTTTCGGCACGCTTGAGCAGGGACCGAGTAGCAGAAACAACGTTCTCTGGATGGTTGCGTATGTGTTCAGCCGCTGCAAAAATACGATCGTGCAGTGCTGCTCTTGACTAGACCTAAGTTTCGTACACTAACGTCTTCATGTGGCCCCAGAGGTAATAATCAAGAGGTGTAAGATCTGGCGACCTCGGTGCCCATGCAACGGGCCCATCACGACCTAACCAGAGGTTAGGGACGGATTCATTTAAGTACTTCCTCACGTGCCGAGTGTAATGTGGGGAACCCCATCATGTTGGAAGTACATTTGGCTCCTTACCATTAACGGTATGTCTTCCAACAAACCTGGTAACTCATTCCTCAGGAAGGCTACATACGTGTTTCCCGTTAAATTGTTGTGAAACACAAAAGGTCCGATCAACCTGTTACCAAGCACACCACACTATACATTCACAGAAAATCTCCTTTGGAAGTTGGTTACACGTGTCTCATGTGAATTTTCATGGGACCACGTATACACATTCCGTGAATTATTTATGCCGTCCCGGGTAAAAGACGCCTCATCTGTGAATAAAATGACGCTTAACAGTTCGGGATGTGCTGTTATCCAGCGGCACAAATCCATACGTTGAGCATGGTC
>Ga0131853_10017271_pt1 | contig 13144 bp, 10 predicted proteins | sample TergutLab28metaG_FD_92764 | JGI IMG/M metagenome (GOLD analysis project Ga0131853, IMG submission 92764) | Labiotermes labralis P1 segment gut microbial communities from Petit-Saut dam, French Guiana - Lab288 P1 (version 2) (version 2) | ecosystem: Host-associated > Arthropoda: Insects >...
CATGTCATCCTCGTTCATGGCTTCCATTGTGTCATCATCCTCTGTTGTGAAGTTTCTCATCTCTAGTTTCCCCTTTGCAATACATAATGTTTTGCACTTTTCAATCCCAAATACCATTTTAATGTCTCTTGAAAAAGTGTGAGTGGGCTGTAGAAGTTCTTGTAGTTGATTGTAGCTGCATATAGTTTAATATAATCTATGTATAAGAGATGGTTCAATCGTTGCATTTCTTGGTTACCAGAGTGTATACCAAAACCATAGTTTGTTCTGTTGAGCAGATAAGAAAAGGGGTTTAGTGTAAGGCAAAACCATAACGGGCTAAGACTATCCCCTTGGTATATTCCTTGTTGTATACGGATCGGGTCACTCATAATCCGATGATTTTTCACTTTGACTTGGAGGGTAGTTGTCCATTTCTTCATTATTATTATTATTATTATTAGTAGTAGTAGTATTAACTGCAATTGGGTTGACACCTGGTGGCAGTGGTTATTTTACATGTAAACAAAATATGAAATTGATTACTAATAAATTTAAATCGGGAGGGCTACATGAGAAGCATGTAGTGGCAACTTGGAAACTTGGGAACCATCTCAGCATTTGCTTACAGGCACAGGGAAACCAAGAGAAACCTGTGTCGAGGTGGCTGGTCGCAGGACCTTCTGAACACTGACTTCTAGCCAGCAGTCCGGCATCAAAAGTAAAAACAGCAATACACACATAGTGCAACAAATACACATAAGATGAAGATTACTCTCCCCAGGTGCCAAGAAACCTAGCAACACCATTGGTCAACTTCATGCTCTGGTTGCTTGGGTCTGAATGTTTTGGAGAAATGTTTCTTGTACCCACACATACCAAAACAGAATTCCTTGTTACCCAGCCCATAACCTAGCTACTACTAACATTGATTATGCCACACTCATTACCCCCCCCCCCCCAAAAAAAAAAAGGAACATCAGAAAATGTCTACAGGATTTACACTTTCATAAGTAACTCAGATGAATGTTGAAAGGAAGATTGATTTTCTGCTACAACAGACCCCGCACTACGCATCATGATAAAGTGGAACTCAGTACAATTGTCATGCCACTGGCAGTTGTTCCACCATTTAGCTGCATTAACACTAAACATCTTTCCTCCTATTTGCAGAATATGTGGCTTACAGTTTCTAACTGAAACTCATGTAATTTTAGAAAAACATGCTATAGGTTAGCAACTACTTACCATAGTAGATCCAGCTAGTAACTGGCGCTACTGAAACACCACACTTGAAGATCCCTACTCTGTCACGTGCCAATGTCATCGCTGTAGCATACCCACCATAGCTCCAGCCCCAGATGGCGATACGGGTGCTGTCTATAAATGGAAACTTATCTAGCAGCGCCCTGTAATGGATAGCATGGACATTTATTGAATGCACAGTGTTTGGAAGATCAATCTGCTATTTTGAAACAGTAGTTTGTACCTAGTAGTAACAATGCAGTTGGTAGTGAGAAATAGTTTTAGTGATTTTGTGGCCTGTAGAATCTTCATGTTTTACACAATCACAATAAACTACAAGGTCCTTAGTGTATTTGAAGAGTATCAATGGTGACTTCCCCATCTGTTGTAGATGGCAGCAGGCAGCATATCAATCGCCACTATTTCAATCTGCAGTAAGTCATGATCTACTCATTTTGTTTCAGTTTATTGTAGTTAACACTAGGATTTTACTAGCCATATTTAAAGGTGCTAGGAAATTTTTTCACATGTACTGTAGTTAACATTCAAGGTGTTGAAAATGGTCTCCTTCAGCTCACAAACAAGCATGACACATTGTTCATTACATATCAAAGTTCTACAGGTGAAACTGAAGACCCTACACCCTCAAAGTCATCTTATCAGGTCGTTTTCAGTGGGAAGATTGCTGTAGTACAATTTGTCCCTTGACACATTCCACAAATAAAAGTCATGTGAGTTCAGTACTGGAGAATGAGGAGGCCACAATATGTACTTATTATTCCATCACCAACAAGATAATCAATGCAGATAATTGTCTTGAGTGTTCATAAAATGATGTCAGAATGTTTGTAACATATTGGTGTAAATTTATGGTCTCCAAGAATTAAAAAAGGACCCAATAATCCTCACATGCCTACGTTAACGTCATGTCCTGGCAATTCATGGATTAACACAAAATGTCCTGCAGGCCAATAAAAGTTATTCTCTTAATTCATGTTTCAATTGAGATGAAAACCAAGCTTTGTAACTAAACAGAAATAGTGTAGTGTGGGGTCTATATCTCCACCATGAATCTGATGACTGCTGATAGTGCAGGCAGTGGCCAGTTCACTAGAGGAGCCATATTCCACATGATATGATAGCTAATGTGAAGTGACCAATGATATGGTCCACATAAACAAAGGGCCCCATACAATCACCTAAGCAGCTAAATTACTAACTAATACATAAATTGCTAAACTAGCCTCAGTGTGAAACTTCTGAACATTTGATTGTGAATGGGATGATGTTTCAGAACCCAACTTTTCAACTCAAACATTACACAAGTTTCCATTAAACACTTCTGTTACTTCCTAACTCGACCTAAAACTACCGAATGGAGTCTTCTCAAGAAATTCACAAATACAAATTTAATTATTCATGCCATATGAAAAGTAATCCCAAGCAAATTCTTGCATAAGGAGGAGATTCCTAAATTTTACTCATAAATGACTACAACCGGGGTATGAAAACCCAGCAGTATGATATGGGCAGTGGACAAGGAGCACAAACAGTAGAGATTAATAATGCAATACAAATGTTCTGAAAACTTCAGATGACAGCATTTTGAAGAAACAAGCATATATATATAGGAGGATAACAACAAAGGACAGGATATGGATTGGGATTTGATTCCACTGACCCAAAATAGGATACAGCTTAGGGATGTTGTGAACATGAACAAGAATCTTCCAGTATGACAAAAGGTGGCTAATTTGTTGACTAGCTCAGCTACTTTAAAGATTGCCTGTGTCACGTGCACTCACGCAGTAACATCAATCTGGTCGAATATCTCCACTGTGCCCAGATGCCGGTAGATACTAAACTTCAATTTGTCTCCTTTCAAGCCAGAGCCCCTGCCATCGATGAGACCATATATGATGCTGCGGTTTGTGGTTAGGTAGGCACCCCAGCCCAGCGTAAAAGCATCAGATATCTGCACCGAATCTGGCCCTCCATACCTGGAAGATAAGTCAGGTAACAAGTGAGGTCACTTACTGGAGGGACTGTGAATGGGTTTCTGGTTTATTGTGCACTGTAAAAGGGTAGGCATTATGGAATACAACGTTTTTATTCTGTTTTGTGGAGCAGCCCAGTGGAAGCTGCACTTACTGAACATAATGCTGAGAGTAACCTACACCAAAATATCAGTAGCATGATGACTCATGTTACTGGCTTTTATGTCACCATTTTTAACTGCGAGACTGTGACTGTACTTACACGTAAACTAACATGGGGTACTTGGTCACACCGCTGGTGTCTGCCTCAGGTGGCAACCAGAGGCGTGCTTTTGCCACAAATCCCTCAGCCACAACCACTTCAGTGTCCAATATCTTTGGTAGGTCTCGACCTTCAATTTTCTGTCTCAGACTCTCATTAGTTTCCCACACTACAAGTGGAGAATCACTGCCTGTCTTGTACAAGGATACATGAGGTGGATCTGGGCCAGAGCAGGTCAACGCCACATGGCCCATGTCGGTGCTAAACGAACCAGAGGCATAGAGGCAAGCACGTCCTTCTGGAGTAAGTACACTACATGACAGGCAATAGGGGGCACTACTTCCATCTGCTGCCACTGCATACACATGGCGCTGTGAAGGCTCATTTTCAGGAGTCGACTGGTAATAACTGTATACAAAAATGAAAGTGAAAACAGGACAAGAAAAAATATAAGTGGCAGAAATTAAGTACATGTAAATGTCTCAACACAACAAGGAAAAAGCAAAGTGTCTACAAGGGTGGAAACCTTCCAATTGAATCGTCCTTGACATTATTCACTTTAATTTATTCTTGCACATAATCAGACAGCTTATCCACCAATTTTTCCAATGAAATTAACTATCAACAGGATATATAGCTTATATCTGTAGCTCAGCTATATTGTGCAGCAAGACAGTTTTAGTACATCCTTATAACTGGAACTAAATATGGTCATGGGAAACAGGTCCATGAAGCATGAAGTTCTGACCCATATTTGTTTTTGAGTCAACTTTCACTATTTTCTTACTCGCATGAACTACCAACAGGATATTACAATGTACTTATATACTGACCGACAACAAAGCTTGCTTTTCTTGTTTAGGTAAATGTATATACCTTAGACAAACTGGCTCAAATGTTGGCCGACAAGAAAACTGGACACTATCTTATGTACTTGAAAGGAAAAGAAGATATGACCACATTAATGAACCTTCGAGTTAGATCAAATTTGGCAATTTCTTGACTAACTGTGTGAATATCATCATTTCAAGAAATAATTCATTAGTAATAAGGGAAAGAGCATTATTAACATTAATTGATAAGAGAAGTTGATTACTTAAATACGAAATTTTACCTGCTCCAACATAACTTACGAAAGAACAAACTCTTGGAGTAAAATACATGCCAAGTTCATTGTAAAGTGCCAAACTAACCAACAAGACACCTAACGCAATGAGAAAACAAACTTTGAAGTAAAGTGATTGCCTCAGCAACTGATAATTTTTCAGGTAAATTATTTCTTGGATTAACTGATTCAATAGTTCATCACCATGTCCACAAGAGCCCTATGTTATTCCATAACTGCTCCAGCTCAACACTGTACTCATTGCAAATCCCATTATTAAGTACATAACTAATATCCTTGATTCACTATTCGTTTCTCGTTTATCCAAATCCAGAAACTCACATAATGTCATTGATCTTGTCCCATCCGTAGATGTTTGTCACCACAGACCTTCCGAAAGTGAGGGGCCTCTCCGTCGCCAAAGGATCTTGTACTGATGAATTCCAGGAAAGCAATGTAACCTGAGCATAATTACCGAACACCTGGCCTTGATCCTGGGGCAGAATTGTAACTAATCGTCTACCCAAGTCATCGAATGTTGGAGGCACGACGTCCAGCCATCCGGCCGTTTCAGACATTTGGTGTATCTGAAGATATGCATTGATCAATATTGTTTTCTGTCTGGAGGGACAGTGGCTATAAATGAAAATCTGGATCTCAATGCAGAAAATATATGTTAACTCACCGTTTGCTGGTTGATGGAACACACAGAGCCTGCTTTCTAAATGTGTTCTTGGTGATATTGTGTCCTTCATTAATCTTCGGCTTATTTTTTTTGCAGATATAAGTCTACATTTACAGTGTAAATCGACATTACAAATATATTTGAGCATTAATCTCAATTTCTGATATCGATAAAGATAATTGAGTACAGAATTATATCCCACAGAACCACACATTACTAGAAAAATGTTTACTTTAAACATAAACCATACCAAAAAGTTAAATATGGAGTTCACTTGAAAAAGAACTCAGCAATATTTCAAAGACTGTAATTGGATGGTGCTAAAGATGTGAAAGTTTCTGACACAGTGACCACTAAACATGGCAGGGAATTTTGTAAATATTGGTAAACTGATGGGAAATGAAATTTGGATAAATTTCTCATTTTGTCATCCTTGTTACAGACTGTCTGTAGCCACTCAAGTGAAGAAGATAATCAGTGTGCATGGTAAGTGAATAAGTATAACATGCTGTTGTGTATGTAACACTGCATTGTGTACGAAAATGTGCTAGGTATCGGCTCTTCCTACCTTATTTTTTTGTGGTTATTCACAAAATAAATTGACAAAACATTTATAAAATAATAAACGGTTCACCTCAAGATTAAATATTAAATCCCCTTGATATCCAGTGGTACATATATAACCCATAAATGTTCAATGAACGAATGGGTGATACAGTAGCAAATGTCAAATGACGGGAGAGGCCATATGAGTGTATGTACACACACACACTCACATGTATATATACATGCACAAACATAGGTACTACTTACTGTGTAACAGTCTGCAATCCCCATGGAGCATATTTGCAGCACTCCCAGGTTCTGTACTCGGTTGGTCCAAATAACAGACACCTCGTAGTTGTTTACCCACCCGACATCGTAAAGGATGTGGTCGCTAAAAACAGGGCTCAGCTGCTGAACCTCATTTGGAAAATTCCAGGAAGGTTCGTCAAATTTCGATGAGTTAATTGTTTAGATGACAGAACGAAGAATATAAAAGAAAGGAGAAAAGAAAGAAACAGAGAAGAGGAAAATGCATGAAGAATAAATGATAGCACAGCATACAGAAGGATGGAGAAGGAAGGAAAAGGAACCAAAAATGAATAAAAGGAAGGGATACAGAAAAGCATCGCAAGAAGCAAAAAGTAAGGTAATATCTGATATCCTCACAGTGGTGTCGCTGAAAACGTTAACACCCTGTTGCCTGATAAGTAGTTGTGACACTTCAAAAGATAGTTTTTCCTTCACATCAAAGGTCAACAGTCCACTACGAATAGTCTTGCTGCCCCTATCAACCAAACACTTTATGGCCGACCTGCTTACCAAGGTTTTCTCCAAACACCAAGCTGTATCGACCCACCGGAATGGCTCCCCAAAGAACTGAACTAGTCGGGGCCTTTGGAAGCGTCTCGGTCTTAATAAAGAACACCACAGTGCTCTTTGACACACAGATGGCAATTCTCCAGTCCCGTAAACAGCGATCAAATTTGCTGAGATAAATCTGTAGATAGTTGACGAGCAGCATCGGCTGGTGGAACATGACTATGAAGGCAGTGTCAACCGCACATACAGCCAACTCCACTTCGCAGGAAAGTTTTGGCATGTCTGTCATGTACAGGCTAAAGGAGAAGTCGAAAGAGTCCACCCTGAGCCAAGCCATCTGGTATGATATGACAAGTCGATATGGCTCATCTGAAAGTTTTTTTAAACATCTCTAAATGGAGATAGGAACAAATAGTTTTCACCAGGTGAGTAGGGAATTTGAGAGTGGTTACCTTGTAGAGGAAACCGTGGACAAGTAACCGTGCTGGAAGGTAGGGCACCTGTAGGTAAGGAAAATGGGGTGGCGAGCCATGTAACATCCCGGAAGACTTGAATCTTTTAAACGAACTTAGGAAAAGACAGAAAAGAGGACAAAAGCAGGATACAGCGATACTTACTTCGAGATGACGTCGACGGGGGCCGGAATGTTAATGGCGTCAGAGGAGAGGTCCGTCAGGTCCACCACATGCAGTAAGACCTGCGGGTTTGTCGTGCCAGGCTGCAACACAAGAGTCAGGCTGCTCAGTAACTAAACTTGTGGAAAGACAGGAAGAACGAAACGCCTGCACAGTCGGCCTAGACAGACCCGTACGTACGATATGTCGGAGATATTGCCGCATAAGCCAGGCGCTCCACTGCGCAGCCATGGTGCCCGTTGCGTCCAGTAGTTGCCGTTTATTTATTCGCCCCCCCCCCCACCCTTAGTTCTCAAATAAACTGATGGATCCCCAGAATAATAAAACGCATACATTAAGACATTAAATGTGGTTGATCACGTTGATGATATGTCCAATCCAAGGAGAGTATCGTCCAAAAAACACTGCAGCCTAGCGCAACGATTTCCCTTTTTCTGAGTTCTTTTATACAAATCATTACTCTACCAAATGGAATTGAAAACAGAGAAGAATAGTCATTTTTCACCACAATTTGTATTAATAACACTAATGATGGCGTATTTTCTCGTCAAAAAGCCACCGAAAATTTGGGGTGATGGTGGAGATTAGTATCGTCATGTCCTACAGTTTACTGAGGAATTATCTTCACAGCTGCGGATCTAGGTGTGACAGCATGACGTTAAGGCATTAGCTGGAGTGAGTAAGAACATCGTGATTAGCTTAGGTGTTTCATATTTTTCCGACAAGGGAAATCTGGTTGACATCGCTCACCTTGGGGTAACGTATATTGACGGTGTCAGAATACTGTGACTCGAGGCTACCCGGCTGTCCGTAAAGGAAATACGAGGCTGTTTTGACATCCGTGTCATCGAACGTAGCGAATGCCAAAGATGTGCCGTCCGGAGAGAACCACAGCGCTGAGCCCGAACCCAGGACCTCCTCTGAAAGAGACATAACTCTTTTTAAAGACGCACTGTGACTAGTCTCAGGGTCTTATCTAGAAGAAAGAGGACGCCAATTACACAGTCAACGTGTTTATTTCCAGAACGATATCTAGAAGAAACATAATACTTCTGACATGCTCATTGTATTCAGGCAGAACCGATGTTAGTCACCCGCGGCTTCAGTGCTGCAAGCAGAACGGCAAGATGAGTCTAAATGAGGAGCTGCGAAATTCGACGCAAACGTTAATGAAATAACACTATTTAAAATTCGAGCATTTTTATTGAGGAACAGGCATGATAAACAAAAAACCTCAGTAGAAGCAAGCGGTTTTTAAGCGCGTTAGCAAAATTTCGAAAAGCGACTACTAACTACGTCATGACTGCCTGTCCTTCCGTCCGCATGATACAACTTGGCTCCCAATGGACGGATTTTCATGGAATTTGATATTTGAGTATTTACGAAAATCCGTCGACAATATTCATGTTTCATTAATATCTCAATAGAACGACGGGGACTTTACACGAATACCAATATACATTTATGATCATATCTCGCACAATTCTTCTCAGAATGAGAACTGTTTCGAACAAAATTGTAGAGAAAATCAAAACACACACTCCATGGTCAGTAACTTTTTTTCCGAAAGTCGTGCGGGGTATAAGATAATGTGGAGAAATGCTGTAGAGTCGGAGAGGCCACGGATGCAAATATAACACGGCGCATGCGCTTTGCGTACTGAATAACTAAGGCTACAAACACACACTCAGAATATGTAATACTTATTGCTGTTTCATGGCAACAATGGTTACGCGGACACGCCTCAACACTGCCTATCTTGCTGAACATACATTTGAACACGCGGCTTATTGTATAAAGGAATGGACTACTAATTACCACATGACAGACATAGTTAATGTCTTTTTTGTTTAATAATGACATCTCGACTGCGTAAGTTATACACTACAGTATCCGACATGAGGACTATTGTGAATGTTGAATATGCAATACTTTGAAGAAAGCCATGGTGACGCCTTTAAAGAAACGTTTCCCTGCATTTCCCTGGAGAAAGACCATGAAAAGTCTCAGTACAGTCATTGCCATGGCCGGAAACCGAACCCGCGATCGACCGGATGCGATGTACGACAAGGTACATGTCTTTTTAAAGAAGAAATTTAATATGTATTATATTTCAAATTCAGTTTGTACCGCTCAGTAAGCACATGTTCTCTCAATCACCAAAACATTCCGTTCGTACAGTATAGGGAAAGAATTGCTGGTCGTTCTGAGATCCATAAAAAAAAATTGTAAACTGTATAAACAGAACTTATATTTCTTGATTGCTCAACCTGGTGTACATGTAGTAACCACCGGGCTTTAAATGGCTGTTACCTTCGTACACCCAGTCCGGCACACCATTATAAAAGATGCCAGGGACGCCATTAAATGTGACGCGTTTCTCCTCAGCGCCAAAGGAGCTGGACGAACGGTAATAAATGTCGTTATCCAGTACGAACACAAGCGCGTTGCCCACAGGAGCAAGGAGTACCAACTGCAGCAGAGCACCATCAGCCACTGGAGAATAACTTCTGCAAACACAGGTAGACACATTCTGTTTTTTGTAACGGCTTGGTTAATACAGTTTTCCTGCATACAGCGCTCGCGCGCGCGCGTGTGTGTGTGTGTATATATATATATATATATATATGGACAACTTTTGTTCCTCTATATGATAAACATACAAAAAATTATTCGACGGTCGACATTAAATGTCGTTCGGCGAATTGATTTTCTCGATATTGCATGTGTGTTCCACAGTATATATGTCCTTTGGTACCTTCTGAACCTACTCATGGGTTTTCATGAAAACTGTTGCGAACACCATTATCCTTCGTACTCTTCAGTTTTCTGTCACCAGGTCAGGCCTGAGGCACCAGTAAAACTTACTGCACGATTCTGAAATTCCGTGTTGCTGAAAACGAGACCATTCTAATTTCATTAAGGTAAGGTTTTTGTAGAATGCAAAACCATACGGTGGTAGTGCAAAGTCTATATTAACATTTTGGTTTGTTGGCCACAAATTATGAACCACAACATAAGAAGGAATTAATACTGTATTTTCTCCATCTCCTCGTTCATAGCTTTATGTATACACTGTACCAGAACTTGGTTTCGCTCTCCTGATGTTTCTTGAACTACTTGAGATTAGTAAATTAATTTCATAACTTAGATTATGCCGGTCCCATTGGCCGCGGGGTCTAAGGCGTAGGTCTGCGGCCGCTCGCCTGCTGAAATTGTTGGTTCGAATCCCACGGGGGGCATGGTTGTCTGTCAGTTGTGATAGTTGTGTATTGTCAGGTAGAGGTTTCTGCGACGAGCTGATCACTCGTCCAGAGGAGTCCTACCGACTGTGGTTCGTCGTTGTGTGTTATCTAGAAACCTTGTGAATGAGGAGGCCCTGGCCCCAATGGGGGGCTGCTGCACCAAAAACAAACAAACTTACAGTATACAATATTTTTCAAACACTGGCCTTTCTTTTGGTTCATGGGTTATTTGGCGTTCTTTGTGTGATTGCATTTGCTCGGCCTATCCGTCACGTTGAATCCGCACTCCTAAATTAAGCTTCCGCTCGCCTGACAATATTTAATCAGGAATCATTTAATCTTATTTGTTTCGTTTAATCAAGTCTAAATGTCAAACCAGTCACTTATATAGACTTGAATATTATGTACCACATCACAATATAGTCAACTATTCAAACGTAAAACAGCTTGGAAACTGGTGGACACATTTCTGTGATTAATAGATGTCTATCATTCCGAACAGAATGTGATCGTGGTATGACCTTACTTATTGCCTCTATGATTAATGTCACCTGATTATGCTTTATCGCGGCTATACACACCTGTTAATGAGGTCGTAGATGACGAACCTGGATGCAGTTGAATGTCGGAAACCCTACCAACACACAACAGACGGCGCTCGATTAGACCACGGACTGCGGAGACAAACGTCAGAATTCTTTGATCACAATTTGCATCATCATAATACATACCGCCTGGAGGTCGTAACCAATTAGAAGATAAAGTCCATCAGCGGTGAGTTCGTAACTCGTGGCTCGGTATTCATCCTGCACACAACAAAATATTAGATGACTTAAACTGAGTGTACCAGAGGAGTTTGATGTCGTTTGTTTTAGCAGATGGTCTTCTAAGAATTAGTATTCTTATATAAATATGGGAATGCTTATTTATAGTTTTGTACATACCTGTTCAGAGGAAACATTTTACAAAGTAAACTAACCGTGCTAAGAAGATGTTCGAACCCGGAACCAATTTGAACGTCATCCAAAATGTAGACATCATATGCATGTGTCTTGTCTTTGTTTGAGAAATAATATTTTGGAAGCAACATTAAAATAACAAACCTTGTCGCAAAGTGATAGTAATAAAGAGGGCGGACAGGTGTTCCACTAACTTCAAACAGAAGGCAACTCGACTGCAGCGTTTGGTGTTCATTTTCTACAAGAATCCCTGCCTAAGAAATTTTAAATTTCAATGTCTGATGTGTTTTTCGGTAAGAGAATTTTATCAACAAAACAGCACTGCTTCAACACAATAATGCCAAGCGAACCGTTTAGATTATCAGGCTATTAAGTTGTGCACTTTAAGACGCTATATCAAAAGTGGAGTAGACAATAATATAATGTCACTGTAAATCTGGAGTCCACAAACTTTCCAAAAATCTAGATGCCACCTCAAAATTACAGACGACGGAAGGAAGACAAGAAGCACGTTCCATAATGAGGGCCCAAACACATTTGGCACCACTGTGCAGAATTCAACCGCCCGGGATTTGTGCACCCATGTCGTAAATACAGTTTGGAAATTACGTGACAGGAAGCGGTCGTGGCATCTTTTTAGATGCTGTCATATCATCCCCTGGTAAGGCTGAGATCAACAACAATCAAATTCAGGGCGTAGATTACAAACTGCACCAACTGATGGAAGCATTTGTCACTGCCCATTGCATAGTGTAGAGGTACTCATAATAGACCTATCTGAATCAGTGAAATGATTGCTAAAGGGATGACAGATCTGTGTTTAATTACGGACAGGACTTAAAGATTTCTTTCTTCAGCGCCTCCTCCAGATCGAGTCTGAAGCTATACAAGTTTTAATCCGATAGTTAAAGCGGTCGAAGCGGGAAGTTATCCACTCACTTCCATGGTGTTCCGAGTTTAAGAAAGCGCAACACTAACCCCATATTTCTCACATGTTATATCTATAGCATAGTTCTTGAGGTCAGATACTTTACCTTTAGGAGATATAAAGTTGTTAGGTTTCTGATGATCCGTATTGTGTTATTCCGATCTGTGACAACCTTGTAGTATCCAGTGGCTCTTATGGCCCACTGACCACCAGTTGTACCCCCCAAGTCTAGACAGCTAGGAATGTGTAACGACTGTTTGGAATATTCACCCTTGTGCCATATGTTTTTGTGTGTAGGGTAAGGTAGCAGAGGAGAGGGGATTGAGTGACACTTCGCAGGCCCAGTGGTTAATATGGTCCTGGTGTCTGCTAACGAAAGACGGGACTGTTTAGGCAATCGTCGTCCATTCAACATCTCTGTTGGGTGGAGACGTAGAAATTGATTCTTCTCCTGTGCATACCGTTTGGTTACTATTCAACTGTAATTATTCAACCATTTAATAAAGTTACACATCAATTAACTACGAAGACTGTCGTGAGCTATAACTCTTAATCAAAAAGGCCCACTCTTCCTCGTCGGAGTCCTATACTCTGAGCGGAACCCAGGACCTCCGAGTAGGGACACTACACCCTACATCTCATATTGTGCTTACAGACGTTTCGGAGAAATACAATGTCTCCATTTTCTACCCTGAAATGTAGGTACTGTGTTCCTCTAAATGTCTCTAAGCGCGCGCGC
>Ga0131853_10017273_pt1 | contig 13143 bp, 12 predicted proteins | sample TergutLab28metaG_FD_92764 | JGI IMG/M metagenome (GOLD analysis project Ga0131853, IMG submission 92764) | Labiotermes labralis P1 segment gut microbial communities from Petit-Saut dam, French Guiana - Lab288 P1 (version 2) (version 2) | ecosystem: Host-associated > Arthropoda: Insects >...
AATGAATATTGGCATTGGTTACCGTCATACTAGCGTTGCTCCAGTCAAACAAGTTAGCATTGGTGAATGTAAACTCAAAGAAGCTTGCACGCACGCCATCAATTACCCAGTTTAGTACATCGCCCAATATAGTAGCATACACACCTGTCAGTAGCACACATAGTCCTGCTTTCAAAAGCCCGTTCACTCTTAAATAACGGATAATTAAAAACATTCCCCAAGGCAAAATTAAACTCACCGGCGGAACTATAAATACCGACCGCCAAACATCTGCCAAAGCAGTACCGGTATACGCTATGCTTACAAATATCACAGCGTATAGCAGCGCAGTGTTTGTTGCCATAACCAGCAAACCTTTATGGTTGGCTACTGTGCCTTTAAGCGGAAGTTTGTGTACAACATAAGGCGCAAACAAAATTGATAAGCCAAAAATCACAGGCGTTATTGCAACGAAGAACCAGTCGCCACGGTCGAAAATAGCAACAGAAGCCAGCAGCAAAGTTAACGTTCCGGTAAAGCTGCCCATTGTCCATAGCAATTTTTCTTTTTCCACAACCAGCGGAACAACGGAAATAGAAGCCACAAGCATGAGTGATGTTAACACGATAAAGAACCAGTCCAGCGTACGCCCAACAGACAAGTTTACAATTAAAGTAACCAAAACCGGAATAGCCAAAACAGAGGCTATGCTAATGCCTGCAATAAATGACTTACGCTTTACGGCATGCTGGTGCGCCTGTACAACGTTTGTACGTTCTGCTTTAAGGTAATTGTCTACAGGGTTTATTTTTATTTTCTCCAGTGCAGTACGGCAGCCCTCGCATTGTTGCAAATGCTCCGCTACTGCTTTTTTTGTACTTTCATTTACTACATCGTCGTGGTAAAGCGGCAGTAAATCTAATACGATATCACATGTTAGTTTCATTGTTCATCCAACCTTTCTTGAATTTTAATTCGGGCACGGTGGTATGTGACACGAGCCCAGTTCTCTGTTTTGCCAAAAAGCATTCCTATCTTTGCAAAAGAAAGTTCGCCAAACACTCTAAGCTGAAAGATTTCCTTATACGGTTCATCCAAGTTGTGCACTACTTGGTGGATACGAAACGCTGTGTCTTCGTTTGCAAAAGCATCTTCTATATTTGTAGCAGCGGCTTGGTTTTCGTCCAGCTCACCTTTCCGCTTTTGTATGCGAGTGCTGTCCACGAATATATTTTTTGCTATTGTGCATAGCCACGTAAATTCTGACGCTGCACCCATATGCCCGTTTTTTGCGGTCATTGCTTTAAAAAACGCTTGCTGGGTTATTTCTTCTGCATCGTGTTGGTTTTTTGATAGCGTTAAAATGTAGGAATACACTTTCATGTAGTAGGTATTGTACATTTCTTCAAAGTTTGGGGTCATGTTTTACCTCCTTCCATCCCGTTTTATATTAGTTAGACGTAGCAATTCTAGTTTCGTTACAAGAATTTCAAAATTTTTTTTGATAGAGTTTTTTCTTTTATAATGGTATCATACTTCTAAGACTAATTCTTAGGAGTATTTTTTATGCCAAAACCGATAGTAGCAGTTGTGGGACGCCCAAACGTAGGCAAGTCCACACTTTTTAACAGAATAGTAGGCGACCGCCTAGCCATAGTAGACGACCAGCCCGGCGTTACACGTGACCGCCTTTACGCCGATGCCGAATGGCTTACGCACGACTTTACGCTTATAGACACCGGCGGGCTAGACCCGGACTCGGACGATTTTATTACAAAGCATATCTTCCGCCAAGCGGAAGCGGCAATAGAAAACGCCGATGTTATTTTGTTCCTTGTAGATATAAAAAGCGGCATAATGGATGCAGACCGCCATGTAGCGGATATTTTGCGTAAGTCCAAAAAGCCGGTGGTGCTTGTGGTAAACAAAGTGGACAACCCTCGCAAAGAAAATCACGAGCTGTACGAATTCTACGAGCTTGGTCTATCTGACCCTATCCCAATTTCTGCGGGGCAGGCGTTAGGGCTTGGCGACATGTTGGATGAAATTGTTTCGCACTTCCCGCAGCAAACAGAAACAGAAGAAGATGACGAAACCATAAAAGTAGCCATTGTGGGCAAGCCAAATGCGGGCAAGTCTTCGCTTATTAATAAAATTTTGGGCGAAGAGCGGCTTATCGTAAGCGACATTGCAGGCACCACACGTGACGCAATAGACACATATGTTACCCGTGACGACAGGGATTATGTTTTTATAGACACCGCAGGGCTACGCCGCAAGAGCAAAATAAAAGAAAATATCGAACGTTACAGCATGTTGCGTACCATTGCCGCCGTAGAACGCTGCGATGTTTGCGTGCTGCTGATAGATGCCGAAGAAGGCATTACCGAGCAGGATACAAAAATAGCCGGCATTGCGCACGAAAGCGGCAAAGCGGCTATTATAGCGGTAAACAAATGGGACAAAATTGAAAAAAATGATAAAACCATGAAAAAGTTCACCGAAGATTTAGAAAAAGAACTTGCATACATGCCGTATGCGCCAAAGCTTTTTATTTCCGCACTTACGGGGCAGCGTGTGCATAAATTGTTCGAGCTTATTTTTGCAACGTATCAAAACCATGCGCTGCGTGTTTCTACAGGCGTTTTAAATGACGTTATATTGGAAGCAACTGCTATGCACGCCCCGCCGTCTGACAAAGGCAAGCCGTTACGTATTTATTACGGTACACAAGTGAGCGTAAAACCGCCCACATTTGTGCTTTTCTGTAACGATAAAAAACTGATGCATTTTTCGTATGTACGTTACTTGGAAAATAAAATACGCGATGCATTTGGCTTTGAGGGTACGCCAATTCATTTTATTACGAGGGAAAAGGGAGAAAAAGCTTAGAAAGACGCAACCGAATTTAACTTTTGCTGTTTAGTACAGCAAAGGGGTTGTGTTTAATGGCTGAGTTTTTGTTGGAAGTTTTCGGAGAAGCTTTGTTGGAACTAATACTGGAGCTGATTAAAGACATATTTTGCAAGATTAGGAGTGGGAGATAGTGTTCCGACTAATTTGCCTTTTGATAGGCTATGCTTTGGGTGCAGTGCAAACCGCTTACATCGCCGGGCGTTTAAACGGTATAGATATACGGGAACACGGCAGCAAAAACGCCGGCTTCACTAATACCAACCGTGTGCTTGGGCGCAAAGCCGGGTTTGCCGTTTTTATTGCAGATATCATAAAAGCCATAGCGGCAATTATTATTGCACGGCTACTATTCCCAGACATCGACCCAATTTTAGCAGGGCTTTACGCAGGGTTTGGTGCGATACTTGGGCATTGCTTCCCGTTTTATCTAAAATTCCGTGGCGGCAAAGGAGTTTCTTGCGCTGTAGGACTTATACTTATGCTGGATTGGCGCATTATACTTGCCTGTCTTGTAATCGGCGTTATTGTGTTAGCAATTTCTAAGTTTATTTCGCTAACATCGCTAACGATTACGCTGCTTGTACCGGTGGCTATGATTGTGCTTGGTTTTGAATGGGAAGCCGTGGGGGTTGCCGCTGCGTTTTGGGCATTGATATGGGTGCTGCATAGAGAGAACATACAAAGGCTATTAAAAGGAACAGAGAATAAATTTTCGCTGAAGAAAAAGTGAGTGCTGTAGAGAAATAAAAATCCGCTTTAGGCTTTCGAGTGCCTAAAGCGGATTTTTTTTAACTTGACAATCAAACAGTCCTAAATTATAATAGTAAAAAATAATTACCGTCATGAATATGACCATAGAAAGCGAGACGCTTCTCAATGCCAAAAAAACACATCAAAAACACAAAACACGCCGCTATTTTTAAAGCAACAAGAGAATCATCACCCTCAACAACAGACAGCATTTCCCTTACTCCAACTTGGCAACATCTTTTAAAATTTTCTCTGCCAACCATTTTATCTATGTTAATAATGAGTACGTTCGGGGTAGTAGACGGTATTTTCGTTTCCCGCCTTATAGATCCTGTAGCATTGGCTGCGGTTAGCATCGTATTCCCATTCCTGGGGTTTGTAATGGCTATCGGCTTTATGCTGGGCGTGGGCGGCAATGCCATGATTGCCAAAAAAATTGGCGAAGGCAAGGAAAAAGAAGGCAGACGAAACTTTAGCCTTATCACACTTGTAGCATTTATAGTTTCTGTATCTATAACTTTTATTGGTATCGCCTTCCCGGATTTTATACTAAACATTTTAGGTTCTAACGATTTTGTGCGAGACATGGCACTTGCATACATGCAACCGCTGCTATGGTTTATGCCGGTTATTATACTTGGCATGGTGTTTCAACAATTTCTAATTACCGTGGGCAAAGCACATTATAGTGCAATAACAGCATTCCTTGGCGGGTTAACCAGCGCAGGATTGAACTACGTATTTATTTATTTGCTTGACATGGGCTTGCAAGGCGCAGCACTTGCCACAAGTATCGGTTACACATTGCCGGCTATATTAGGACTGGTTTACTTCACATTCAAACGCAACGGTAGTTTGTATTTTGTCAGACCAAACTTCGACATTAAAGCACTTGGCAGAACATGCATCAACGGCGCATCCGAAATGGTAACAATGCTTGCCGCCAGCATAACCACTGCTATGATGAATAATATACTCATGGACATAGCAGATGAGTCCGCTGTAGCAGCAGCCAGTATAATGTTTGCCGGCATGGGAATCTTCTCGGCGTTATTTATAGGATATGCGTCAGGCGTTGCGCCAATAATAAGCTACAATTACGGCAAAGGCGACACAACAAACCTAAAGAAAACCTACGTCAACAGTTTGTGGATTATAGGCATTGTTTCAACCATTTCGGTTGTTTTAGCATTTTTATCTACCGATTTGCTTATTAGCATTTACAATATACCGGTTGGCACCCCCATACATGACATGGCTGCCAGAGGGTTTATGTTCTTAGCCGGTAGCTTTATATTTATGGGTTTTAATTCTTTCGCATCAATGTTTTTTACCGCACTTAATAATGGTGTAGTATCTTCTGTATTATCCCTATTCCGCACACTTATCTTTGTTGCTGTTGCATTTTCGGTTTTGCCAATTTTCTTTGATATAGATGGCGTGTGGGCTGCAATGCCTGCGGCAGAAGTTTTGGGTATTGTCATGGCTGTCATTTTCTTTAAAATAATGAAGAGGAGATACAACTATGCTTAACATGAAGGAATTATGGCACAAAATGGACAACGTGTACGACTTGTATGCCAAAACAGCAGGCACCAACTTTACAACGCTTCTTATTTTACAAATGCTGGACTTGCCGGAAGTTTACACACAAAAAAGAGTTTGCGAGGAGCTTGGCTTGCCCAAGCAACTCGTAAACTCGATAATAAAAGCATTATGGCTGCAAAAATTTGTAGAACTGAAAGAAGCCACCGACCGCCGTAACAAAGACATAATTGTAACCACTGCGGGTAAAGAATATATCCGCAAAATTTTAGACCCATTGGAAGCAGCAGAACTTAAAGCATGGGAAGATTTTTCTGCCGAAGAAATAGCCGCTTATGCAAACGCTACCGAAAAATATACAAAGTCTCTTGAAGTCGCATTGAAAAATACTACCGCCCAAAAGCCTCCCCTGCTTTAACGTCACTTTTGTTGTCGGTTTCCACTGTTCTTGTACCCCAACCGTCAAACTTGAGCGTTAACAGCGTGTAGAATCGTATAAATACCAAGAAAACACCGTACACCGCCGTATAAATAGGTAAAACAATAAAATGCAATGGCCGGTATAACAGATAAAGGCTGTTGTGTTTGAACATAACAAGCAAAGTAAAAATGGCTATTATGCGCCAGTCGAAAGAAACACCTGCAACAATTGCTCTATACATAAAAATAATAAGGGCAATCGCCCATAGATACGCTTCTGCAAACGTCCATGCCAAAAAGCCTAACCGCCGTGGGAATAATTCTCTTATTACTTCCAAACTTACCAAGTACCCCGACCTGTGCCAGCGTCTGCGCTGGTTTTTTAATGCCTTCCACGTAGTTGGTACTATTGTGGCGCAGTAGGCTGTGCTTTGGTATCTTGTTCGCCCACCGGACTTTTGTGCCATGCAAGTAAGTTCCCTGTCATCACCTGCGGAACAAACGATGCCAAATATCTTTTTAGGTCTGATACTATTCAAATCTTTTAAGATAAAATCTTTTTTGTGTACGCTAAATGCTCCGCTGCAAACTACCACATTACCAAATATAGATTGTGCCGCTTTTCCCATTTGGAATGCGCCATAATATGTAAAGGCTTGTAGCTTTGTAACAAAGTTTTCATTCCTGTTAAGTACACCAATGTGCCCTACGGTCGAACATGTTTTTCCGTCTTCAAAGGGGCGCAATAATTCGGTTAAGGCGTTTGGCAAAATTTCCGAGTCCGAATCCAGCATAAACATATAATCACCTTTGGCGATAGTAAAACCATATGCCATAACTGCCCGCTTACCACGGTTATACGTAAACCGAATTATTTTATACTCAAGCCCATCCCGCTTATTGGCGGGGTCTTCGGCATAGGATTTTGCAGCCCGGTATGCAGAGATATCCACACTGCCATCATCCAAAAAAATTATTTCTTTAACAGGATAATTCAGTGCCAAAATATTTTCGAGTACCTTAACAACAGATTTTGCATCTTCGTTATAGCAGGTAATTATAACGGAAACATTATAATCTTGGGTTAGCTCTGCTTTGCTGGCATGGTAGGATATTGCAAATAATTTTTTTATAAGCAGATAGATAAACATTATCCCACTCATCATAAACAAACCATGCAACTGATGTGTGAACCACCATATCAATAATACATACAACAATGCAGTTGTAATAATTATTATGCGTCCCCACCAAGTAAACGGACGGTTTGCACGTATTACTTCTTTTGGGTCTATCCCCTGATTCATACTTTCTTCCCCCTACCCTACAAGCTCCAATAACGGTAACCTGCCGGCTTGTGTAATTTGCTACGTATATCTATCAAAACTTTTTCATGGTTTGGAAAATTACCAAACAGCTTGTCCAATTTGTTAATGTCAAGCGTTGCAAATTCTTTATGCGGTACAGCATAAACAATACAGTCCAAATTCTGCAATTTCTCCAGCGGTACAAGTGCTATGCCAAATTCATGCTTCGCTTCCTCTGCGGATGCCACAGGGTCTACAACAACGGGCTGTATTCCATAGCAACGCAAGTGATTTATAACATCCATTATTTTAGAATTTCTAATATCCGGTGTATTTTCTTTAAACGATAAGCCCAAAATTGCAACCTTTGCCTTAGACACTACTTTGTTTGCCAGCACCAGTTGCTTGATTATGGCATCGCCTACAATCTTGCTCATAATATCGTTTAGGCGGCGGCTTTCCCGCACGATGCGGCTGTTGTGCCCCATCCTATTTGCACCATGCAGCAGATAGTGTGGGTCTACACTAATACAATGCCCGCCAACCAATCCGGGATGAAACCCAAGTGCATTCCATTTGGTGTTCATGGCGGCAACAACTTCTGCGGTGTTTACGCCCAACCCATGGAACAGCATAGCCATCTCGTTCATAAACGCAATGTTAACGTCCCGCTGGGTGTTTTCTACAGCTTTTACAGCCTCTGCCGCTTTTATAGAACTAACACGGTGTACGCCTGCGTCCACAACCAGTTCGTAGGTTTTTGCTATTTCTTCCAAACATGCTTCATCCATGCCGGAAACTATTTTTATAATTGTTTGCAATGTATGCACTTTATCTCCGGGGTTAATACGCTCCGGCGAATAACCGACTTTAAAATCTACGCCGCATTTTAACCCGGATTCTTTTTCTAGTATCGGAATACATATATCTTCTGTTACGCCGGGGTAAACGGTGGACTCGCTTACAACGATAGACCCTTTTGTTAGGTAACGCCCAAGCAAAGCACAAGCACTTTCTACATAAGATAAATCAGGTCCGTTGTCTCCTGTAATTGGTGTTGGCACAGCAATTATATGAAATTTTGCTTCCGTAAGGCGGCTTGCGTCCGATGTAAAATCTACAGTACAAGCTTTAAGTGCTTCTGTGCCAAGTTCGTTAGTTGGGTCTATGCCATTTTTGTAAGCCTGAATTTTTTGCTCATTTACATCAAAACCTATTGTTTTAACTTTTTGGGAAAATGCGGCGGCAAGCGGCAAGCCGACGTATCCCAAACCTATTACAGATATTACTTTCATACCACTCGCTCCTTTTCTTTTTAAAACATATACTTTTAATATGGCATGAAATTTAATTTCTATTCTCAAAATTTTTTTACATAAAAAAAGCGGCTATCGCCGCTTTTGCTTCGTATACTTATTCTACTCTTTCTGCAAAAACCAGAAACCGTTGAAAGTTGTGTCGGAATGGGTGACAAGTGACAAGCGTAACTAGGTCGCGTCCGCTTTGTATTAGAATTTCGTTTATTTCATTAGGGAAAATAATTCGAGTTTCTACCACTTGATATACCAATGTCTGATAAAAATTTGTAATAAAAATTTCGTCACCAAGTTGCAAAAGTTCAACATCCCTAAACATTGCGGCAGTTGCCATGCCTCGGTGTGCCGAAATTACGGAATTGGTGTTTACACCGCCAACCGGTAGCGATGTTTGCGTTAAATGCGCCGCACCACGATTCATGTTTGCATCACTTGCACCAAGGAAAATTGGCAAATCTACATTCATACGAGGTATGGAGATGTATCCGATCATCTCCTCTTCAAAACCAAATGTAACCAAGCTAAACTCCACCACTTCTAATGCGGTTAAACTGGTTAAGCGTTTTGGGTTTTCTGCGTACCATGCCCGGGGCGCACCGCAAACCACTATAAACCATAAACATGCATAAAAAAGGCTACCCAAATAAGGGTAACCTTTGGCTGGCGTATTCACTTTCTTTCGCAAGTACTTCAAGCATTATATTTCATAAAATTACTATCACAAGCAATTTTTCCATGGCAATTTATTCCATAAAATAATCAAATATTGTACATTGCTTGCAAATAGCAATCGGCTAAACTATGATAGTGCCTATCTTAAAGAAGGAGCTATTTATAATGAAAAAAACATTCATGATTTTGGCAGCCGGGTTATTGCTGTTTAGCTTTGCTGCTTGCCGCAGCAATCGATTGCAAGATTTAATGGACGGGCTAGACGGTTTAGGGGACACAATTACAGAATTTGTAATGGATGCAATCGCCGATTCTTTTACTGTGTATGAAGCGTTTGGCTTAGTATTTAATGCCGACGACACTACATTATATTACAATGGCGAGCGTGTAGTTTTCTTTGAAGACAGACGTGGTATAAGCAGCACTACTTTTGGGAACCGTAATGGAAGAGGGCTGCATGTTAACGCAGTGCGTGACAGCAACGGAGAATTGATTGGGCTTGAATCGAGCGTAAGATAAAAAAAGGGACTGGAAACAGTCCCTTTTGCTTTATTTCTCTATTTCTACACTAAGCGGTTTAACACCTACAAGTTCTACGCTATGGTCATCCGGTTGCCCAAAACCTACATGTAAGGTATGTGTGCCTTCCAGTGTATACAAGTCACCTTTCCAGTCACGTCTTTGGAATGCATCTTCTGCAAGTTTGATTGTTACTTTTTTGCTCTTGCCCGGGTTAACCGGTACAGAAGTAAACCCAACTAAACGGTAACGCTCTTTTTGCCCGGGGCTTTCTGCATACACTTGCACAACTTCTCGCCCGACTTTTTTGCCAATGTTTTTTACTTTTACGCTAACTTCTTTTTCTGTGGCTTTAAGGTCGGCAATTTCAAACTTGGTATAGCTTAGACCAAAACCAAACGGATACAAGGTTTTACCTTGGAAGTAACGGTAGGTACGCCCTTCCATACTATAGTTCCAAAACTCCGGCAGGTCGGCATTACTGCGATAAAATGTAACCGGCAGCTTACCTGATGGGTTTACTTTACCGGATATAATTTCTGCAATAGCCCGCCCGCCCAAGGCACCCGGGTAGAATGCTTGCAGTATACCGTTTACATTTTCATCCGCCCAAGTTACCGCCATTGCAGAACCTGTTATAAGTACAAGAATTACAGGCTTGTCGCCTGCTGCTTCTTTAACTTTTTCCAATAAGTACTGCTGGCGACCGGGAAGCAGCAGGTCAATTTTGTCGCCGCTTGCAAATTCGTTGCCTGTGTCGCCCTCTTCGCCTTCAATATCAGCATCTAGCCCCAGCACAAGTACAACGGCATCGGCATTTTTGGTTGCGATAACTGCTTCAGAAATTCTGTTATCCGGCTTAGATAGGTTCGATGTTTTTTCTTTGTACAGGTGGCAACCTTCGGAGAATAGCACCTGTGTGCCGGATTTTTCTGCAATTTCTCTAATGCCTTCAAGCACTGTTATATAACGGCTTGCTGTACCTTGATAGTTGCCTTCAAGCGCACGGCGGCTGTCTGCATTTGGTCCGATAACGGCTACAGATTTTAGCTTTTTGAAATCGAGCGGCAATGCACCGTCATTTTTAAGCAGTACAGGCGCACGGCGGGTAACTTCCATGTTTAGTTTGTGGTGTTGGTCGCTGTCTAACACGCTGTACGGGATGCCGGTATATTTTTTATTTTCTTTCGCACCCAAGAGCCCCAGCTTCATGCGGGAAACAAACAAGCGTTCTACCGCTTGGTCTACGTCCGCTTCCGCAAGTTTGCCTTGGCGCACGGCTTCTACTGCATGTACCATAACATCGCCGCAGCAAAGGTCGCAGCCTTTTTGCACCGCAAGTGCAACAGATTCTACAGGCCCTTCGCAAACCTTATGGTTCTTATAGAAATCTTCAATCGCCCAACAGTCGGAAACATAATGCCCATCAAAGCCCCACTTACCACGCAGGATATTTACCATAAGCAACTCGCTACCACAGCAAGGCTCGCCAAGTGTACGATTATATGCACCCATTACCGATTCTACATCTGCTTCCTTTACAGCCGCTTCAAACTGCGGAAGATATGTATTCCACAGGTCGTAAGCATCGCAAATAGCATCGAAAGAGTGCCTGTCGCCCTCCGGCCCTGAATGCACAGCAAAGTGCTTTGCGCAAGCAATTGTTTTTAGGCTTTTTGGGTCTTCACCTTGCAAGCCCTTAATAAACGCAACGCCAAGGCGTGCGGTAAGGTGCGGGTCTTCTCCATAGGTTTCATGTCCCCTGCCCCAGCGAGGGTCACGGAATATATTTATGTTAGGTGACCAAAACGAAAGCCCTTTATAAATATCACGGTCGCCTTCGGATTGAAATGCGTGGAATTTTGCACGCCCTTCTGTAGCAATACAATCGGCAACGGTGTGTAGCAGTGCTTCATCAAAAGTTGCAGCAAGACCTATCGCCTGCGGGAACATTGTTGCAGTACCTGCACGGGCAACACCATGCAACGCTTCGCTCCACCAGTTGTAGGATGGAATACCCAGGCGTTCTACCTCGCCTGCATAATGCAGCATTTGGCTAACTTTTTCTTCGAGAGTCATTTGGCTAACAAGCTCTTTTGCTTTTTTCTTGAAATCCAAAAAAATCACTCCTTTTCCAAGTTTTTATTGCATCAAGTTTAGACAATGTCTTAGACTTTGTAAAGTGTAATGCGTTTGTAATTGCATTTACGACTGCCAAGTGGTTTAATTCGCATATAATAGAAGTAATAAATTAGAAAGAGGTGTTTCCAATGAAGCAGCATGTGAAAAAGGCATTAGCCCTGGTTCTTATTGTTTGCTTGCTGATAACGCCTTTTTCTGCGTTTAATTTTTCCGACAGTGGTATTACAACAAGAAGCTTGCCCTCTAGAATAGAAGGGTTAAACATATCCGGCGAGGTGCCGGAGCTGATACCCGCCGCAGGTACTTTTTACAACAGTATAAATGAAAGAATAGACGAAGTTTTTACTTCACTTCTTTCAGAAGCACGGCGTGCACGTGCACGTTCAGTTGCTTTTAGCTTTGAAGCGTATCAAGCAGGTAATGTTGTTTCAATTGTTTTGGATGCACGAGTATCTTCTGTTATATCTCGTACTTTTGTACGCAGCATTAACTTCTGTGCACGTACCGGGCAGGTTGTAACATTGCGTAATGCGCTGGATATGGACATTGTGCCGCTTGCAAGCCGCATTTTAGCAGATAACATGCGCCGCAACCCGGAACATTTTTATTCGATACCAACCACTTTAGATAACCAAGCATTTTTTGTAGACGATAACGGGTTAACTATTTTCTTTGATGAATTCCAGCTTTCTGCAATGGTTAGTGGTGTTGTAACGCTGGAACTGCTGCACGAGAATATTAGAACAGCAACTATAACTGAAGAAGAAACACTATCACCGGAAAACAGATATAATCTTGTGTTGGTTCCACTTGCTGCTGTAGTAACGCAACTAGGGTTTGGAACCGGTTGGGACGAAACTACCCGCCGTGCTGCGGTTATGAATGGCAGCGAAGAAATTGCTTGGATGCGCATAGGCATTAACAATTATCACACGCCGACAGGGCAACGTTCGTTGGAATCTGCACCGTATAATGTAGCAGGCAATACCTTTGTACCAATAACATTTTTTACACAAATATTCCCGCTTACTGTTTACAGTATAGACCCCAACGGCAACATTGTTTTCTTATCCTATGCCGAAATTATTGAGCAAGAAGAGGGTTTAGAGTTAGAATAATTGATTCTCCTTTCCCCCGCCTATGGCGGGGTTTTTTATTTGCTAGAAATGCGCTTTATCATTTGACATTTTGACAATAATGTGTTATGATGACGATAATTTTGGTGCATTCTAATGCGCACATAATAAGGAGGATTTTTAGCGGACGGAAACAAACAAAAAATTTGGAGAGGTAGTGATTCATTTGTTTAATAAAACTGATGTAGTTCATGTAAGAAGCGATATTCAAAGGATTATTGGCAGTAGTGTAAGGCTTGAGACCAACAAGGGTCGGCACAAGTCTGTAATTAGTACGGGCGTTGTTTCCAATGCCTACCCCAGTATCTTTACAATTCTGCTTGACGAAAGCGCAGGCTCTTCCAGACAAGTTTCCTTCAGCTATACCGACGTGCTTACAAACACCGTGGAAATAACCCTTTGCGAGTAAACTAACTTAATCATAAAAAGCAACCCCCCGCC
>Ga0131853_10017274_pt1 | contig 13143 bp, 11 predicted proteins | sample TergutLab28metaG_FD_92764 | JGI IMG/M metagenome (GOLD analysis project Ga0131853, IMG submission 92764) | Labiotermes labralis P1 segment gut microbial communities from Petit-Saut dam, French Guiana - Lab288 P1 (version 2) (version 2) | ecosystem: Host-associated > Arthropoda: Insects >...
GGGGAAGGGCCGGTCGCGGCCGTCCATGGAGCCGTCGAGCAGTTCGCGGAGGTCTTCACCCGGATGGGTGGTCTGATGGCCGAGCGCGTGACGGACCTGCGCGACATCGAACGGCGGCTGCTCGCCACGCTCGCGGCCCACCCGGAGCCCGGCGTGGTGCTGCCAGCCGAGCCGTCGGTGCTGGTGGCCACCGACCTCGCCCCGGCCGACACCGCCGGGCTCGCCCCGGAGCTGGTGCTCGCGCTCGCGACCGAGCGCGGTGGCCCGACCGGCCATACCGCGATCATCGCGCGACAGCTCGGGCTGCCCTGCATCGTCGGCGCCACCGGCGCGATGACGGCCGCCGGGCACGTCGTACTCCTCGACGGCTCGACCGGCCGGATGGAGATCGACCCGGACCCGGAGCGCGCCCAAGCGCTGGCCGCCGCGGATCTCGCCGCGCGCGGCGCCGTTGCCGGGTGGACCGGCCCCGGCCGGACCGCCGACGGACATCGGGTGGAGCTGCTCGCCAACGTCGCCGACGGCGACTCCGCGCGCGAAGGTCTCAAAGCGCCGGTCGAGGGTGTCGGCCTCTTCCGCACCGAGCTCTGCTTCCTCGATCGGCACGAGGAGCCGACGGTGCCCGAGCAGGCCGCCCTGTACGCCGAGGTGCTCGCCGCGTTCGCCGGCACCGGCCACGTCGTCGTACGGACGCTGGATGCCGGCTCCGACAAGCCGATCGCGTTCGCCACCCATCAGGGCGAGGAGAATCCGGCGCTCGGGGTGCGTGGTCTCCGGCTCGCCCACGACAATCCCGGGCTCCTCGAGCGCCAGCTCGACGCGATCGCCTCGGCCGCCACCTCGACCGGCGCGCAGACCTGGGTGATGGCCCCGATGGTCGCCACGGTTGAGGAGGCCGCCACATTCGCCGCCGCGGTGCGGGCTCGCGGGCTCGTGCCCGGAGTGATGGTCGAGGTGCCCAGCGCCGCGCTGATGGCGCGACGCATCCTCGAGGAGATCGACTTCCTGTCGCTGGGCACCAACGACCTGACCCAATACGCGATGGCGGCCGACCGCACCGCCAGCGATCTCGCGCATCTCACCGACCCGTGGCAGCCCGCCGTCCTCCAGCTGGTGGAGATGACGGCTCGGGCGGGCCGTGAGCTCGCCAAGCCCGTCGGCGTATGCGGCGAGGCCGCGGCCGACCCCCAACTCGCCTGCGTCCTGGTCGGGTTGGGGGTGACGTCGCTGTCGATGGCGCCTGCCGCCGTGCGGGCCGTCGGCGCCCGGCTGGGGTCGGTGACGCTCGCGCAGTGCGTCGCCGCGGCCGAGGCCGCGCTTCGGGCGGTCGACCCCGCCGAGGCGCGCGCCGCAGCCCAGTCGGCCCTCGGCTGAGCGGCTCACAACTCCGCCGGCACGGGTCAGGGCTGGTCGTAGAAGACGTACGGGTTGAGAATTTCGCGGCCCAGCAGCGTGTCCCGTTCGGCGCGGGTCAGCTCGGCGGCGTCCGCGGCGGCCTCCCAGTGCCTGCGGATTCCGGAGACCACGTGGTCGATGACCGCGTCGGCGTCTGCGGTGCCGACGCGGAACGCGCCGGCGGCCTTCCGGCATGCCCACAGCTGGCTGGCCCGTTCACCGCTGTCGGTGAGCCCGATCGCCTGGGTGGAGACTGCGGTGCGCCGCGGCTGCGGAGCCAGGTCGTAGGCCGGGGTGAGCTCCAGGGCGGTGCCGTCCCAGAACGCGGCGTGATTGCGCAGGTGGTCGTCGTTGTTCCCGATACACACATTGAACACCAGCCTGGTGTAGAGCTCGCGCAGCGCTTGGCCGGGCTTGGCGAACGACGTCTTGATCGCATCCGCAAGCATCGGGTAGCTGCCGTAGCGCGCTGACATCTCACCGAGGCCGAGGATGGTGAGCGCCGAGACCAGCTGCCGCCGCCCGCCGCCGACGGTGCGGTCGAACCGGTCGACGAGCAGCACGTCCTTGCCCCGCACCCGCACCAGCTCGCTGCCCGCGGCGTCGATGCCCAGCTCCCGGGCCAGTGCCATCGCGGCTGCCTCGGCCTTGACCACCGGCCGGTCGTCGGTGGAGGAGGAGAACTTCGCGATCAGCTGCCTGTCCCCGTGGCGCAGCAGTGCCTTCGGCCGGGCCCCGCCGATGGAGGTGCCGTGCCCGGCGGCGTCGGCCAGGTCGTCGGGGATCGGGATGCCGGCCTCGGCGAGCTCGGCCATCGTCATCAGCTGATCGAGGGTCGCATCGCCCCCGCGTCGCACATACTCGGTCGCGGACACTTGGAAGTCGAGGGCACCGATCCGATCGCTGTCAGAGGCAAGCAGGTAGGTCAGCTCGGACAGCTCGACGTTCTGGTCCTCGCCGAGCCGCAGGTTGAGCACCCGGCGGCCCCAGGCGTCCGGGGCGGCGTCGCGCAGGCAGCCGGCCAGAGGCATGGGCTCTCGGCCGCGGGTCGGAGGCGCAGTCGGGTCGACGGTGCCTGGCTGTAGCGGCAGCTCGGGTGTGAACAGAGAGATCGCGTCGGCGCGGGCCAGGTAGCTGCGCCCGTAGGTGAAGGCCAGCACCTGGCCGAGGTTCGACTGGCCGGCGGGAAGTAGCCGGCCGGCGACGACAGGGTCGGTGGCACCGGGCAGCCAGACCCACACGAATGCGCCGGTGGTCCCCGCCCGGGCCGGCTCAGAAGTCGTCATCGGCGTGTACCGGGGCGCGGCGTACTCGTGACGGCAGCACCGCGGAGCGCAGCTGGGCCTCCCTGGCCACCCGCGGAAGGTCAGCAGGGTCGACGGAGAACAGTTCGACCCCGCACAGGACGGCCGCCTCGAACATCACGCCGACCGCGACCGTCGGTGCGCCGTTCTCGATACGCCGCAGCGTGGGCACCGAGACCCCGAGCCGGTCGGCCAGCTCGGCGGCGGTCCAGCCGCGAAGCCGGCGGCCAGCGGCGATCTGGGCACCCAGCGCCGTCACCGCGGCGGTGGTCGCCAGCAGGTAGTGACGGCTCATCTTCATGCCATGACGGTAACATATAGTTTCTATGTAACGCTTTAATGTACATATGTATGACGCGTCAAGGGCCCGCCGACCGTATCGGTCGGCGGGCCCTCCGCGTGCCCCGTCGCCTCAGGCGAGCGGCTGCCAGGGACCGTTCGGGTCGCCGGGGGCCTGGTTGCGGGTCCACCACTTCGCCTGGTAGCGGTGGCCCTCGTAGAGGACCACGTCACCCTTGGTGAAGACGCGGGTCGCCGTCCAGATCGCCGTACCGTCGGGGGCGGTGGCGAGCTCCTCCCACGGACCGGTGGGGTCGCCGGACTGCTTGTTCTGCGTCCACCACAGCGCCTGCCACAGCGCGCCCTGATAGGTCACCTGGTCGCCGGTGTTGAAGGTCTGCGTCGCGCTCCACCGCGGCAGCGGGTGGTAGCCGCCGGCGCACATCGAGGTCAGCCGGGCATCGTCCTCGGCCACCGAGGAGACGTCGGTGGTGAGCACGTGGCAGCCCGGGGTGACGCCGCCGACCTTGAGGTAGCCGTCGGCGTAGGTCGAGGCGACCTCGCGACGCACCCACCCCACCGACCCAGACCTTCCGGACCTGGTGGAAGAGCGAGCACCAGGCCCCCGACGTCCCCGACGCCATCGCCCGCCTCGCCCCCGCCGCCCAGGGCCGACCCCTGACCTGGATCAGCGGCCCCTCGGCCACCAGCGACATCGAGCTCGAACGCGTCGAAGGCGTCCACGGCCCCCGCACCCTGCGCGTCATCCTGATCACCGACTGAGGCCGAGACCCGCCTCCCGGCAGGTGCATGATGAGCGGGTGCGGTCGATACGGCGCCTCCTGCTCGTACTCGGCGCCGCCACGCTGCTGATCGGACTGATCTCGGGCGTCGCCGATCGACAACTGCTCGACACCACCCGCTTCGTCAGCCACGCCGACGCCGTACGCCGCGATCCGGCGGTCGCGCGCCAGCTCGCCGTACGGATCAGTGACCGGCTGATCGAGGCCGAGCCGGACCTGGTCTCGGTCAAGCCGCTGCTCGAGGGCGCGCTGCAGTCGGCGATCGTCAGCCCGGCCTTTCGCGGCATCTTCCGCACGGCGCTGGAGCCGCTGCACCAGGCATGGACCGGCACCGCGCCCTCCACCATCGTCCTGAAGGTGGCCGACCTCGGCGCGGTCATCATCGCCGTCACCCGGGTCATCCTGCCGCGGATCTCGCAGCGCGTCCCAGCCGGCATCGAGGTGAGACTTGCCCGGTTCGGCTCGGGCAGCGCGAGCCGCAACGCGGTCGGCGCCGTACGTTTCGTGCGCCTGCTCAGCTGGCTCGCGCCGCTCCTCGCGCTGGCGTGCTTCGGGAGTGTGATCGGGTTGTCGCGCGGCCGGCGGCGCGAGGCCGTCGGATCGACCGGCGTCGCGGTCACCGCGACCGGCCTGGGCCTTGCGCTTGCGACGGTCGTGACGACGTTCGCCCTCACGCGGTTCGCTCCCGACACCCTGACGGGTGCGCTCACCGAGGCCGCCTGGCGCCAGCTCGCCCCTCACCTGCGCACGACGGCGATGGTCGCCGCGGGCGCCGGCTACCTGGTCGTGACCGGAGTGGGCCTTGCGCTCTCGGCGCCCGGCGCCTCCGCCGAGGCGACACTGCGCGAACGGTTGGCGGTGCTGCGGTGGCGATCGCTCGTCGCTCGTGCTCCCGTCGCCACGTCGCTGGTGGCGATGCTCGTCGGTGTCCTGCTCGTGTTGGAGCCCGGCGCGATGCTCGCGATCGTGGCCACGGCCGCGGGCGTACTGCTGATCCTGCACGGCGCGCTCACGCTCGGGGCGACGGTGGCCGGGCGTCTGCGCCCCGGGCTCCTGAGCGCAGTGCGGCTGCGCCGGGTGCTCGTGCCGGTCGCGGCACTTGCCGGGCTTGCCCTGCTGGCGGGGCTCGTGGTCTGGAACACCCGCGCAACCATGTCGCCCTTCCGCGCCGCCGCGCAGGACGCCACCGCGTGCAACGGGTCGCCGGTGCTCTGCGGACGCCGGTACGACGACGTGGCGTTCCCGGCCACGCACAACTCGATGGCGGCCGCCAACCAGCCCGGGTGGTTCCTCGCCGAGCAGCCCGACGGGGTCATCGAGCAGCTCGACCACGGGATCCGGGCCTTCCTCATCGACGCCTGGTACGGGCAGCCCACGCAGCGGCCCGGCGTGATCGCCAACACCGACGGCAGCCACGCCAAGGCGCTTGCCCAGGCGGAGGCCGAGCTGGGCGCCGACGTCGTCCATAGCGCGCTGCGGCTGCGGAACAGCGCCGGTCTCCGGCCCTCCGGCCCGGTCGCGCCGTACCTGTGCCACGCCCTGTGTGCCCTGGGGTCGACCCGCTGGGAGCCGCTGATGGCGCAGGTGAAGACCTGGCTCGACCAGCACCCGCGCGAGGTCGTCACGTTCATCATCCAGGACGAGGTGACGCCGGCGACCATGGCGCAGGTCTTCGAGCAGGCGGGCCTGCTGCCCGACGTCTATACGCCGACGAGCGCCGGCAGCTGGCCGACCCTGGGGGAGATGATCGACTCCGGGCGCCGCGTCGTCGTGATGGCGGAGCGCCACGGCGGCGGCCAGCGCTATCCGTGGCTGCTGCAGGCCTTCGACGTCATGCAGGAGACGCCGTTCAACGCCCGCACCGTCGCCGACTTCAGCTGCCGGGCCAACCGCGGCCCCGCGACGGCCCATTTGTTCCTGGTCAACCATTGGCTCAACCAGCCGCTGCGCCGGGTGCGGGCCTCGCGTCTGGCCAACAGCGACGCGGTGCTCGGGCCGCGGCTCACCCTCTGCGAGGAGGAGCGCGGGCTGCTGCCCAACTTCGTCGCGGTCGACAACTACGATCAGGGGGACCTCTTCGGCCAGGTACGGCGGCTCAACGGGCTCGATGGCGCAGGCTTGGGCCGCGAACCTCAGCGTCGGCGGCGGAACCAGGGGAACAGCGAGCCGACCACGACGCCGACGACGAAGACCACGAGCAGCCACACCCACGCCGGCATCGAGAGCGTCCAGAACAGAAACCGTACGTGACCGTGGGCGCTGTTCTGGAAGACGAAGATCAGGGCCAGTACGCCGAGTACGACGGCGACGACGACCTTCGGGCTCACCGACCACTGGCGGCGTACGGGCTCGGCCATGGCACGCTCCTCAACCTCGTCGTGGACTCCGCGACGCGTCGGCTGTACGGCGCCGGGATGAGCGCAGCCTAGCGGAGCGCGGGATGGGCACCCGCTGATGCGGTCTCCATGTTGTTGCGATACGTTTGCAATAACGTCGTCCGAGGGTGTCACGAAGGAGGATCCATGGCCCAGGCCACCGCGAGCACGTCAAGCCCCGGCCGCCTGCGCCAGTTCGCGGGCACGCTCAGTGCTGCCGACCGGCGCAGTCTGTGGGCGATGGGGTCGTTCATCGTGCTGCTGCACGTGGTCGGGTTCGGGATCCTCTTCGGCCTGGTCGCGCCGAAGCACCTCCCCCTCGGTGGCGACCATCCCGTCTTCACCGTCGGAGTCGGGCTGCTGGCCTACACCTTCGGGATGCGGCATGCGTTCGACGCCGATCACATCGCGGCGGTCGACAACGCCACCCGGAAGCTGATGGGGGATGCTGCTGCCGCCGCGGCGCGGGGCGAGACCATACGGCGCAAGCCGCTCTCGCTCGGCTTCTGGTTCTCGCTCGGGCACTCCACGATCGTCTTCGCGCTGTCGTTCCTGCTCTCGGTCGGTGTGCGCGCCCTGGTCGGGCCGGTGACCAACCACAACTCCCGGCTCCACGCCATCACCGACGTCATCGGCCCGGGCGTCTCGGGGCTCTTCCTGTGGGTGCTGGGCATCCTCAACCTCGCGGCACTGATCGGCATCCTGAAGGTCTTCTTCGGCCTGCGCCGCGGTGAGTACGACGAGGACGAGCTCGAGAAGCACCTCGACTCGCGAGGGTTCATGAACCGGATCCTCGGCGGCCTTACCAAGTCGATCCGCAAGCCGTGGCACATCTACCCGGTGGGGGTCCTGTTCGGGCTCGGCTTCGACACCGCGACCGAGGTCGGCCTGCTGGTCCTGGCAGGGGGCGCGGCGGCCTTCCACCTGCCGTTCTACTCGATCCTGGTGCTGCCGGTCCTCTTCGCCGGCGCGATGTGCCTCATGGACACGATCGACGGCGTCTTCATGAACGCCGCCTACGGCTGGGCGTTCGCCCGGCCGGTGCGCAAGGTCTTCTACAACCTGACGATCACGTCGCTCTCCGTGCTGGTGGCGCTGGTGATCGGCACGATCGAGCTGGTCGGCGTACTCACCGAACGACTCGGCATCACCTCCGGCCCGCTGGCCGCCATCGCGGGGATCAACCTGGACTACGCCGGCTACGTGATCGTCGGCCTCTTCGTCGTGGCCTGGGTCGCCGCGCTGGCGGTCTGGAAGTACGGCCGCATCGAGGAGCGCTGGGCGCCCGACCTCGGCTGACCGCCGAGACGTCACTTGGTGACAGCCGAGACGTCACTTGGTGACAGCCGAGACGTCACTCCGTGACACTCGAGAGGTCACCTCGTGACGTTTCGCCTGTCACGTAGTGACGTTTCGCCTGTCACGTAGTGACGTTTCGCCTGTCAGAAACTGACGCTTCGGCTGTCAGGGAGTGACGTCTCGGCGGTGCCGGGTGTAGTCCCAGAGCGCGTACACCGCGCGCCAGCCGAGCATCGTCAGAGCAAGGAAGATCGCGGCCACGATCAGGAAGCCGATCTCGATCCCGTGGTGCGCGCCGTGGCCGCTGGCGCGGCGCAGGAGCATGCCGACGACGTAGGTGACCGCCCAGATGAGTACGCCGCCGGGCCAGATCCGCAGGCCGCGCATGCCGTTCCACATGGCACCGATCCAGCCCAGCGCCAGTGCGACCGCGAACGGCCAGACGATCACGAGCACGATCCAGTTGGAGTCCGACGCCTCGTGGTTGCTCTTGCCGCCGAAGGCGAAGGCGACCACGCAGACGAGGTCGAGGAGCAGGGGGATGAGTCGCTTCATCGCAGTCTTCCTAGGCAGCATCAGATCCAGCGGGAGAACCAGATCCGGTTCAGCCATTGGTCGCGGGTGAGCAAGCCGTGAGTGTAGATCGGCCAGAACCACGCGAAATTACACATCACCAGTACGACGAACGCGCCACTGGCCACGACACCCCACGTACGGCGTTTGCGACCGATCAGCTTGCCCATGCACAGCGTGGCAGCCAGCACGAGGAACGGGAGCGTGGTGATGACGTAGAACGAGAAGATCGGCCGGGAGTCGTACTGCAGCCACGGCAGCCACGTGGAGGCGATGCCGACCACGGCGACGCCGAACCGCCAGTCCCGGGCGCCGAGCCAGAAGATCACGGCGGCCAGGGCCGCGAGGCAGCAGCCCCACCACAGCGCCGGCGTGCCGAGCAGGATGACCTCGCGCAGGCAGCTGCTGCCCTTCGCCGCCGTACACCCCTGGTCGCCGGGCTGGATGCCGTTCTGGACCGAGACCACGACCGGGCGATTGAGCAGCAGCCACCCCGCCGGGTTGGAGGCGTAGGTGTGCGTCGCGCAGTTCAGGAAGTTGGTGTGGAACGTGTAGACGTCGCGGTGGTAGTACCAGAGCCGCTCGAGGGCCTGGACGGCCCCGGCGAGGCCATGCTTCTCGGGCTGACCGGCGGTGGGCCAGCGCGCGGAGGTGTCGGGGTTGTCGGGCACGAAGTCGGTCCCGGAGCAGTGCCCGTGGCCGGTGAACTGGGTGTACTGCGTGGACTCGAACTGCGTCTGCTCGGTCTGGGAATGGATCATCCAGCCGGTCCAGGTCGCGGTGTAGACGACCGCCGCCAGCACGACGACGTGCAGGAACGCCGGCAGACCGTCGATCACGAGCGCCTTCAGCCAGCTCCGCCGTACGCCGAACGAGCGCCGCGCCCCCGCGCACCACGCCACGTAGAGCAGCCCGAAGGCGGCCAGGGGGTAGATGCCGTCCCACTTCGAGGCCAGCGCGAGCCCCCAGCTCAGGCCCGCGACCAGCAGCCACGGCCGAAAGAAGAGGGCCGGCCCCCATGCCTTCCGATCGGTGATCTGCTCCGAGATCCTGCTGGCCAGCCGGCGGCGGAAGTGGTCGCGGTCGAGCACGAGGCAGTGCACCCCGGCGAGGATGAAGAAGGCCGAGTAGATGTCGAGCAGCGCCAGCCGCGAGAGCACGAACTGCAGCCCGTCGAAGGTCATCAGGATGCCCGCGACGCAGCCCAGGAGCATCGACCCGGTGACGCGCCGCGCGAAGCGGATCATCAGCAGGATCATCAGCGACCCGATGATGCACGAGGAGATCCGCCAGCCGAACGGCGTCATCCCGAAGACCAGCTCCCCGAGCGCGATCAGCCACTTCCCGGCCTCGGGGTGGACGATCATCTCGGGGGTCGCCAGCCACTGGTGGAGCACCGAGCCCGACCTCGCGTTGGTGGCCGCGAGGATGTGCGCGTCGGCGTTGTTGACGTAGTTGCGTGCGTAGCCGAAGTGGAGCAGCGACCACGCGTCCTTGGCGTAGTAGGTCTCGTCGAACTCGAGCTCGTGCGGAGTGCCGAGGTGCCACAGGCGCAACAGGAAGGCGATGAGCGTGATGGCCAGGCTCGCGATCCAGCCGACGACCGGGTCCTCCTGAACGCGAGCGCGGGCGCGCGTCCACGCCGACGGTACGGCGACCCCGGTCGCCGTACGCGACAGGGTGACCAACCGGCGGCCCGTCCGGGTGGTCGCAGCGTCGCTCACGAGGGTGCACTCTACGGGGGCCGTGGGCGCGGTCGTGCGTCCGCGGTGGCGATCCGGCGAGGCCCGCGACCACCTGACACAATCGCTCGTGTGACAGGTGTCCTCGTGCTGGCGGCTACTCCCATCGGCCGCGTCGAGGACGCATCTGCGAGGCTCGCCGGTGCGCTCGCGGGCGCCGATGTGGTGGCTGCCGAGGACACCCGGCGCCTCAAGCGCCTGTGCACCGAGCTCGGCGTGACGCTGTCGGGCCGGGTCGTCTCCTACTTCGAGGGCAACGAGCAGGCGCGCACCCCGGCGCTGCTCGAGGCCCTGCTCGCCGGCGAGCGGGTGGTGCTCGTGACCGACGCCGGGATGCCCTCGGTCAGCGATCCGGGCTACCGGCTTGTGGCGGCCGCCGTCGAGCACGACGTGGCCGTGACCTCGGTGCCGGGGCCGTCGGCGGTGCTGACGGCGCTGGCGGTGAGTGGACTGCCGGTGGACCGGTTCTGCTTCGAGGGCTTCCTTCCGCGCAAGGCGGGCGAGCGCTCGCGGCGGCTGACGGCGCTGGCGCGCGAGGAGCGCACGATGGTCTTCTTCGAGGCGCCGCACCGAACCCAGGCCGCGCTGGAGGCGATGCGCGACGCGCTGGGCGCCGACCGCGCGGGGGCAGTGTGCCGCGAGCTCACCAAGACCCACGAGGAGGTACGCCGCGGCCCGTTGGCCGACCTGGCAGCCTGGGCGGCCGACGGGGTGCGCGGCGAGGTGACGATCGTGGTCGGTGGCGCCGTCGCCACGGCGGAGGTCCCGGCGGACCCGGAGGCGTGGCGCGCGGCGGTGGCGGAGCTGGAGGCCGACGGCGTCACCCGCAAGGACGCGATCCTCGACGTGGCCCGCCGCTCCGGCGTACCCAAGCGTGAGGTGTACGACGCGGTGCACAAGACCACGCCGGCAACCGAACCCCAGGACCCGCGATGACCTTCGCGCCCCTGCCGGAGCCGCTGCCCGCTCCGGTGGTCGACAACCACTGCCATCTGGACGTGGTCCGTGACGACGAGGCACTGCCGGTCGAGCGGGCGCTGGCACAGGCCGCCGCCGTGGGGGTGACGCGGATCGTCCAGATCGGCTGTGACCTGCCCGGCGCCCGGTGGGCGGAGGAATGCGCCCGGATCTACCCGAACGTCGTCGCGGGTGTCGCCCTGCACCCCAACGACGCCCCGCGGCAGCCGAGCCTGGACGAGGCGATGGCCGAGATCGAACGGCTGGCCGCCGCCCACCCCAAGATGCGGGCGGTCGGGGAGACCGGGCTGGACTTCTTCCGCACCGGCGAGGAGGGCCGGGCGGTGCAGGTGGAGTCGTTCCGCCGCCATATCGATCTGGCCAAACGGCTCGACAAGACGTTGGTGATCCATGACCGCGACGCCCACTGGGCCGTCCTCGACGTGCTTGCCGAGGAGGGCGCGCCGCAGCGGTGGGTGATGCACTGCTTCTCGGGCGACGTGGAGTTCGCCCGCGCGTGTCTCGACGCGGGTGCCTACCTCTCCTTCGCTGGCACCGTCACCTTCAAGAACGCCGCGCACCTGCGCGAGGCGCTGGTCGTCGTGCCGCGGGACCGGATCCTGGTGGAGACCGACGCGCCATACCTGACCCCGCACCCTCACCGGGGCGCCATCAACTCCTCGTACATGATCCCGACGACGATGCGGACGATGGCCCAGGTCCGGGGCGACGACCTGGAGATGCTCTGCCACGCCGTGAACGGAAACACCGATGCGGCCTTCGGCGGAACCTGGCACTGACTGGGTCTTCTGTGACCTGAGTCGACCCCTGATGCCTGTGTGACAGATGGGGAGAGAGCCCCGTCACGCCACGGTCAAAATCCCTCTCGAACCGTGGTGGCCGACTTGCATTTGGACCGAGGAGTTTGTTCTGGTGGGTTGCTGACGGCCGGGATCGGGTTTGGTTCCAGTCAGCGTGGGAGGCGCCCTCGGGTGGTTTCAGGATCGCAGTCTCGTGGGGAGGCGGATCCGTAGGACGCTGGCCCCGAGGCCCGGAAAGCTCGGACATCGGAGCATCGTGGGCCTCACCGACAGCAATCAGAATCCACCCTCAACCCCAGCCAGCGGCCTCTTCGGCCGCCTCATCGCCTTCTCGAGATCGCGGCGCAGCCGGCCCGTCATCGTGGCCCTCGTCGCGGTCGCCCTCCTCGCCGTCGGTGGCGTGACCTACGGTTACCAGGCCCTCTCCAGGCATGTACGCCTGACGGTCGACGGTCAGAGCCGTGAGGTCAGCACCCGGGCGAACACCGTCGGCGCCGTACTCGCCTCGCAGGGCATCACCGTCGGGCCGCACGACGTCGTCGCGCCGAGCACGTCCTCGCCCATCCAGAACGGCAGCGACATCACGGTGCGCTACGGGCGCAAGCTGACGCTCGACGTCAACGGCAAGAACCAGAGCTACTGGGTGACGGCCACCAGCGTGAACACCGCGCTTACCGAGATCGGCCGCAGCTTCACCCCCGGCGCGTCGCTCTCCACCAGCCGTAGCGCCGCGATCGGCCGGGCCGGCCTGGCCCTGACCGTGGTCACGCCGAAGCACCTCATCGTCGCCCTAGCCGGCAAGAAGCCCGTGCACCGCACCCTGACGGCCGTCACCGTGCGCGACGCTCTGCAGCAGCTCCACGTCAAGGTCGGCCCCGGCGACAAGGTCAGCCCCGCGCTGGGGATGCCGCTCTCCAACGGCGACAAGATCGTGTTCACCGACTTCAACGTCAAGGTCGAGCACGTCGCCCACGAGGCGCTTCCGTTCGCCACGGTCACCCACGACGACTCGACGCTGTCCAAGGGCACCGAGCAGGTCAAGCAGGCCGGCCACGACGGCAGCCGTGCTGTCGTCTACCGCCTCGTCTACCGCAACGGCGTCCTGGTCAAGAAGGAGCTGGTCAGCCAGCACGTCCTCTCGGCACCCACGCCGAAGATCGTGACGGTCGGCACGAAGGCGGCGCCCCCGCCGCCGGCGCCGACCTCCTCGGCGCCGAACTACGCCACCGGCGACACCGTCTGGGATCGCATCGCCCAGTGCGAGTCGGGCGGCAACTGGGCCGACAACACCGGCAACGGCTACTACGGCGGCCTGCAGTTCAGCCTGAGCACCTGGCACGCGTACGGCGGCGTCGGCCTGCCGTCTGACGCCTCGCGTGAGACGCAGATCGCGATCGCCACGAAGGTCCGCGACGCCTCGGGCGGGTACGGCGCCTGGCCCGTCTGCGGCGCCCGCGCCTGACGCTCCACCGACGCCGGGCTCGTCGAGGTCATGCCTCGGCGGGCCCGGCGTCGTCGTCTCCCGATAGCGTGTGGCCCATGTCCGACGCCGTCCGCCTCCTCGGGCCCGCCGAGGTCCGTGCCCTCGCGGCGGA
>Ga0131853_10017279_pt1 | contig 13139 bp, 10 predicted proteins | sample TergutLab28metaG_FD_92764 | JGI IMG/M metagenome (GOLD analysis project Ga0131853, IMG submission 92764) | Labiotermes labralis P1 segment gut microbial communities from Petit-Saut dam, French Guiana - Lab288 P1 (version 2) (version 2) | ecosystem: Host-associated > Arthropoda: Insects >...
CTGCTGTTCTGTTGTCCTATCTGTTTAGTCATGCTTGAGGGTGACAGCTGATTGTTCAGTATTTCTGTAAGCATTACAGCATACAGGGAGGGATATGGCTGAATTGAAAAACACAAAACCCAAAATTTTATAAAGAAGGACAACACTCTTTCTAAGGAACTGAAATTTACTGGTGTAATTGAAAAAATAAGGAATTATGATCTGAATTGCATCCAGAAACTCTACCATAGTACTTGTACTCTGTCTTATAAAACATGGTTATAATCCATATTGGTAGAGTAGATTTTGTAATACCCTTGCTTGTTGTCATAAATCTGTTGTGAGAAGTCAGAATGTGTCTGGAAAGTTACATATATATGTATAGAGAAGCCACAGAATGGGCTGCCAGAACATTCCTGCACTGCTACACAGCCTCCATTTTTAAATCTACACATGTAATTCATCTAATGGACTGCTATCATCTGGCGGCCCTGTGTTTATTAAATGCTCAATGCTCAACTGTTGCTTCAGCCTCAGCCCATAACTGATAGTGAACAAACTCATTTATAAGAACTGTTTCAACACTAAGAGCACGCACCTCACACACAACACACAACCCACTAACATTGTGAAAGTACTTCACTGTCCAACGCTCTGTAATACCACAATGGGGACTGCGTTGTTCAAAGGTTCCTAAACTTTCCCTGCTTAGCCATCTGATAAGCACAGTATTAATATAAAGATGATTATGGAGCACTAGTGCAACAACACTGACAGGGGGAAAACCAAGTACATGGGAGAAAGACTTGTCATAGTGCCACTTTCCACAATAAATCTCACATGGCCTGGCCTCGGATCCAAATCAGGCTTCCCTGGGGACAGGCTAGTGACCAACTGCATGAGGCAAGGCACAGTCAACACAGTAACAATGGCTGTCACTTCCTCACATCAAGTGCTGAAATAGATGGAAGTAACCTGAGTTTATACTTGGGCAAACTGCCAACAATCAAACAATCCAAACACATCACCTGAACACATGTTTGCATTTGGTTTAGTCCTCAGCCTTCTCACAGTGTACCTTGAATATTATGATGGGTGATGTGGCAGCCTTGTTGGCCAGGAAGTCATTGTTGTCACGGAAGAAGCACAGAAGCTGACCACACAGAACTGAAACATCAAGAAACGCTTTTAAAGTAAGCATTACCACAGCCAACAGACATAATGGCACACAAATGTAAGAAAGGTCTTGTAAGGCACCGGGTCTCAGTTAATACAGTGTCTGCAAATGTCAACAAACTTTGTTTTGTCCAATTAACAGGTGAGAGAGGACACTGTCATAGCAGTAATGCTGAAGATAAAGTTTTCTGGGATGTGACACTGTGCTGAAGGGGGAAAGCAGTTCCCAACATTTTAAATGAAGGCACCACATTTCTCTGAAAGGTCAGAATCTACTCTCCAATGACAAAGCATCACATCTCAGAAGACCTGAATGTCCAGCTGCAGGACACCTCTGCATATGTTTCAGACAGTCATGCAGTGTTTACTTTAAAATCTGTTAAATTAACTTAATGTACTGAGTAAGTCCTCATTCATGTTGGGGATAATATTCCTGAAAAAGGAAATGTACAATGAAACAGTGCAGAATGCAGCATTTTTTCCCAATGGACATAATTACAATAACCACAAATATGGCCATTGAGGATCCACCAGCCAGTAATGACAACAAAGTTAACGTAAGTCCAGGAAACACTAACAGAACTTTTGGCCACTCAAATTTATCAACGTTAAAGCAAAACGCTCCTCACAGCTATGCTAAATAAGGAGTGCCTGTATTTTAAGTACTGTGGCTTCAGTCAAAATATGTGCACATGCAGAGTGACGGTGTGTATCATTACATTATGTGCACATGAAGAGTGATGGTGTGTATCATTACATTATGTGTACATGCAGAGTGACAGTGTGTATCATTACATTCCCTCCAGACTGAAGTGAACAAACATTAGCCTACTCCCTATGTTAATCAGAAGGAAATTTTACACGAAATGTATGAAGTCAGAATATGCAGCACAAAAATATGCAGGAAACTTGCAAAAAATCTGAAAGCAGCTGACATTCTAACAATGCTCTGTTGTGAGCGAACCTGTAAGACTGACACCTGCATGCATATCAACCACATGAGTGAGGCGAAGTATAAGAGACAGCATCTCCCAGCTGCTGGTAACACTTGCATTTTAGTTCAGGAAGAAATTGAAAAATAAACTGCTTACTTGGAGAGAAATCATTCTCCACAAGCTAACGACTCCGCAGCTAGTCAAGAAATTTCCCACATTTTATAAAAACCAAACGTCCGTTACTGTGTTCACACCAGCTCACCACTTGTCCCTATCACAAGCCACATTAATCCAGTTCATGCAATCTCATCCAATTTCTTTAAGATCCATTTCAATATTATCCTTCCATCTATGCCTAGGTGTACCAAGTGCCTCCCTCCTTCAGATTTCTCCACTAAAACCCCTGAATGTATTTACTTTCTCTCCCACATGTGCTACATGCTTCGCTCATCTCAACCTCACTGAGACATGTGGTGAGTAATACAAGCTATTAAGCTACCCAATATGTAATTTTCTCCAGTCACCTACCCCTCCTCCCTCTTAGCCCCAGATATCTTCCTCACTACCCAATTCTTCAACAATGTCAACCTGTGTTCTTCTCTTAATGATTGATTGATTGATTTGCATTTGGGTTCGGGGCCTCTCTGCCCCGATGCACCTAGGCCTTAATTAAGACGGGCCCTTTGTGCCCCATATTGAATCATGGGAGCCCCGCAGCCTTGCTATAGCTCCAGATGGCCCCCAAGCCTAAACTCCTAATATTCTCGGGCTCCAAAAAGAAGGAGCCCAAGTACGCGTGCCTGAGTGAGGCCAGAGCCTCGCACTCACATAAAATGTGAGCCGAGGTTCCCTCTCCCACCCCGCGCTTTCTACACAGAGGGCTGTCAAGCAGCCCTAGTAGGTGGAGATGTCTCCTCAGGGTGTTATGACCCGTGAGAAGGCCAGTCACGGCCCTGGATTGAATTCTATTAAAGGTCATAAATTTTGCCCTGGTACCCAGACTAGGTCCCCAGATAAACTTGCAAGCCTGCCTTTGGGTATCACCAAGACCTCGCCATTGGGCCCCGTGCTGGTTAACCAGCCAGCGACCGAGCCTCATTTGTAAATCTCGCCTAGAGACCCCCAGGGCCGGGTCGGGTCCGAGAAACCTCAGAGCAGTGCCGCCCCTCGCGAGCCTATCGGCGATTTCATTACCCCGTATTCCGGCATGTGCGGGGACCCAAAAAAGGCCCATCGCATGCCGGATAGAGATATCATTCAACGCCTTTTGGCACTGATGAACCAAAGGGGACGTTATTCTGACGGCATTAAGGGCTTTCAATGCCGCCTGGCTGTCAAAGCAGATACTCGTGTATTTCACCAGTCTACTCTGAGATTGTGTCTCAGAGACACAGGCTAAGATAGCATATATCTCTGCCTGGAAGACTGTTTTCTTCTCTTAAAGTGACAGACCAAGTTTGTAAAAGAATACATAGGTAACAGCTCAAGTTTATTAAGTAAGTGTGATCAGTTTAGAGTACCTGATCGTTTCAGTATTTACATAATGCCAGAAGACAAAGCTTAAAATTAAAAGTAATTGTATTATGCACATATACTAAATCCTTAAATCACTTACACCACTGTAATAATGTCTTGCAATGCCTATCTTCATACCCATGTCAAACAACCAGCAAAATTACAGTTCTGTATATCTTAATCTTTATATTTTTAAACACTGACAGTCAACTATAAAAACATAGTACACCAAAAAAACATCAAGGTAAGCTACCCAGTAAGAAAGGAACAGACCAATAACAGGTAGAACACAAAATACCAGGAAATTATGTGATGAAACATACATATTTCATGTATCATAGGACACACCAGGATTCGAGCATAAAAATTTAAAGAAACAACTTTTTCATTCACATTTAACGCACTGTCAGACCACAAGATGCAAGGAAAAGTCATCATGAGGCAAATGTAATGAGAGAAAATTCTAGGGCCACAGTGGAAGAGTTTCATGAAAACAAGCAGTGGTTCCTGTCAACACAGAACTATGAGCCACTTAACAAGTTTCTTACCTGTGTAGTAGGTCTTCCAGGAACGGACAGGCGCCTTCTTGCCGGCACTCTGCAGTTCATGCTTCCTGTCCAGAGTCCCCTGCTTCCTGTCCAGAGTCTCCTGGATCTCAACAGATGAAAACTGATCCAACTGATCAAGCTCCAGCAGCTTAAGGAAACTCTGAGTGTATTGCTGTGTTGTGAAGTTGGGCATGCCATTGGGTTCCTTCAGTTCTGCATTCATACTCTCTGAATGCTTGATATCTGCACACAAGAAGCTAATCAGATGAAAAGTTTCCTGTTGGAATGTTTACCCTTTAAAAGTCCAGCGGTTACTTTATGTATCACTAGATTCAACATTCAGAAATCCTACGTTCAGCCCACACAATGTATTTATGCATTTTGTATGGATCTCAGAACAGTGATTATTTCCCTACACAACATTATTTCCAAACACAGAATTCACTGAATGGTTTTTATAACTGATACAGAGTGTTTATTATTGTACATTTTCCATGCAACTACATTATATTCACAGTATTTACACCAACTTGTACAATGTTTGTATTTGTTAATTATTGCTCCAGCTTGTTTCAGCCTCAGTTGGTGGCCATCTTCAAGCAGGTCGTTAGTTTTTTTGACATGTGCATCTTATGCACCCACTTGAGCAACAGAAATTCTAAATGTATGACTGAAATTATACTTAAGATTAAAAAATTAAAACATTAAATCCTTAAAATCAGTCAAATACAATAAAAAAATTGTAAAATTATTTCCACTGGAAATTGTTGTATAATTTTTCTGTGTCCAAACATCTGTGCAGTCTGTCTACCAGTGAAAAATGCCCTGGAATCCAGTTTCAGGTACTTGAAACTGATATTAAGGATTTTAATATTTTAATTATAATTCCAATCACAATGTAAAATTTCTGCCATACAAGTTGACTCACAAGCTGCAGACATCAAAGAACTAGTGCGCTCCCTCAGGATGGCCCACAACTGAAGCTGAACATACTGGAGCAACAATTAACAAATAGGAACGCTGTGCAACAGGCAGGTGTTCCATATTGTGTATACCAGACAGAGTGTGTTTGCTGAATGAATGGACTTAATCTTTAAACAAAACTCATGTTAATTTTAGTCTTCATAAGACTAATTACACAAACAGCATGAACTGTAAGTTTCAGCATTAACCTTTATTCAATCTTGCTGGCAGCTCTGGTGCAGTTTCTTCTCAACAAAGCAAACCTGACTGAAACACAAGATTCCATTTTAACTAATAGCCTAAATGCAGACCCTCAAATATGAGGGCAAAACAAATGTATGTTAGAATATTGCTGTTTGTGATTAACAGGGGTGGATAAAACTGGCACAAACAGCAGGATCCACTGTCAGTGTCAGACACTTATTTGATTCCAAAAACATGGGCTACACCAGTAATAAACTTACAAATGAACATGGAAAAGTGCAATAACAGTTCCTGGAAGGATAAAGTACATTAAATGGCTGCAAGAGAGTCTCATGGCAGTAATCAAGTTCAGTGGATGGCAGCCAGATGTTCACTGAGCTGAGAGTGATCTGCACAATAGACAGGGAGAGGCAGCAGCTGATCTGGTCAGAACCAGTCACAGGCGGTTGAAAGAACGGTATTAAAATGGATGATGACCAAAGAAGAAATCCTGAGTGTCAGGGTTCACAGACTTTAAGACTCTACTGTACCTATTACTTATCACATGCAGGACATGACGACCTATTCAGTTAGGTTATGATGTTCTTCCCCATCTCAGTTGCAGGTGCTGTTGTGAGCGAGCACAGATACTCAGTGACTTGTACAGCCTGTGGCACAAGTTTGTTCAATGCAAAGCAGGTCTGCAATACTGACTCACCTTGCTGCATCTGGTCATCAAACAGCTGTGATGCAGTGCCTGCCATGTGAAAGGGAAGTGTTCCTGTGCTGACCGGTTCCAGCACATCCATTGTGTTTAATCTGCACACACAGACACATTCTAAATACAGAAGTAACATTCAACTGACCCTCATCTTGCAACAGCACAGGGCATCTTCTTACAAACACAGTGACTTGAAACAATCAGATGGTCCTCCCATCAGATTCAAATTGCTGGGCAGCATTCACATTTTACAGCAGACCAATCACTCACTCATTGGTTTTCACTTCAGTGAAAAACCACCAACCTATTAGGTACCAGTTGTTGACATTGCACAAATGTAACAACTGCTTCATAAACTTTGTTGGGTGCCAGTGTTTACAGTTCATTATCACAAACAAAAGTTTTGATGTTCCATAACAACAACATCCACACCCAGTTTATTTGCAGGGGTTGCATATCCACGAAGTAACGGTCTGCACCTTGCTAACATCCTGTATAGGAAGTGAATACAACTACAGAAGCTTGCATATAAGTTTCAGCTTGTTGTTATGGAATATCAGTGCAGAGGATACAGACTCTGCTGTAACTGAAAGTAGTATCTAAGAAGATCTAAGAATAAACTCTTAAATTAAGGTGAAAATAATAATTGGAAATGTCTTCTGACATGCAAATATGCAGACCTCATGGCAAGTGCTAGATGCAAGCAGTAGGGGTGAAGATCATAAATGGTTTCCATACCAATGCCCTACTACTACTCTAAACAGCAAATGGTCATAAGCAGAACCAACAAATATACAGCATATAATTACATAATTAATAATACTTGACCTGATTTCGGCATCTATTCAGATGCCTAATTTATTTCCAATTAAATTACCTTCCTTGTTTCTCTATAAAAGTCTATTTGGGGTTTATACACCATTTTAATTTGTTAATTTCCATGTAAACATATTTTAGATCATAACACATCACTAGTAAGTGAATGGGCTTTTACCACTGTCTTAAAAACATGTATGCCACACTATAGACAAATACAAACATATTGAAAACTATTGCTTCCTTCCTCTGGTGAACACAGTGTCTTTGATGCAATTGGCACACAGTGAACAACTGAGGAAGCATGCAGTAGCTTTTGAAACATTATATATATATATATGTTTAGTGTGGTGTATTTTTAAAACAGTGGAAAAAATTCTTGTACTTCCTAGTGATGTACTGATGTGTTACAATTTGAATAAATCTTATGGTAGAAATATAGTTGGCATTTCAGTATGACTAAAATATGCAAAAGCTTTAAGAAGTAAAAAATAAAAAATATATCAGAACGGAAATATTGTGGTCAGAAAAAAGGACTTGTCAGAAAAGATGTATGGTATTCCTGTGTTATGCGTGACAGGCCTCTCTGCGAGTCGGTTAACCATTCTTGGACATCCTTGCTAGATACTCTCGTCTCGATGCGCGACAGTTTGCATTATCGTGTATGCGCACCTTGCGGTGAGACATGGTCTGTAGCCAATTTGTGATTGTGTTCGTCTCACTCCATTGTATACGCGTTCACTGGAAACACGAACCGAAGAGAGCCGAACTTCTTCGGGATTCATCGGTGCTGTTGTGTGGGTGCGAGGCACGGATTAGTGGCGCTGCCAGACTGCTGCTGGCATACTCTGTTGTGGTGTGTCAGTCGGTGGTGGTAGCCGTGCTAGTACCGTTCGTTGGCTTTTCGCGGTTGTGTGTGTAATGTTTAGATGTGGAGGATGTTTGTTGGTGTCTTAGGTTATTAATGGGTGCCGTTCTGGTGTTATGATTTACCAAACAGGACTGTATTTTATAAATTCAGGTTGCACTTACTCCTATGCTACGTATTTGGTCAAATGGTGGATGATTATTTTTATGCTTTGGAAAGATTCATAACTTTTCTTAAGTGTAATTGTACTTTAAATGTGTTGTGAAAATGGTTTATAAAGTGATGTTCTTCAAAATAAGTGGAGACAAGCAGGGTTATTGCAGGCATGTGATTATTTTTAGTTAAATTATCAAACAGTAGCTGCTGAATGTAGTGTTCTAATAGTGTTCTGTACAGAGATTCTGTTGTGCACTGACGTGGAATGTGATGTAGAGAAGTTGGGGTATCTGCCACAACAATGGGTCACATCAGACGTGAGTAGAATGTTTCATTACTGTTGCTGTAATTAGCATTGAAAGTTGAAGATGTAAACATGGTGTTATATTAACAGCATTTAGCATTCCTGTTCTTTTATAAGACTACAGTTGTCTCGTTCCTAACCTTCGAGCTGTCAAATCAACCCACAGTAGCATTCACACACAACAAAGATTTATTTACAGCTGACATTGTAGCCCTGTTACATATTCAACAAGTTTTGACTCCAATTGACCTCATCGTGGCTTTCTTAACATTTGTAATTCATTACTATTGCCGTTATAATCATACAACTGAACTATTCAGCCCCCCTAGGGTTTGTCTTGTGTTAAATGGCCTATAGTTGGTTACTCGTTATTGGACAGTAAGAAAAATGTCGTGTGGGAAATAGTCTTGCTAGTATAATCGGAAGAATTTTGTTGAGTGTGGTGTGGAAGGCTCGCATGCTGACCATAACGAACGACTCGCCTCATTACCCTGGTTCATGGGTGACCAAACGACTGTGGGCGGGTCGGATTCGGCTCGCGAAGTCATATCAGTGGTTGGCTCACGAAAGTACACGTTGTGTCGAAGCTGTGTTATCCGGTCCGTCGTTTTTGATGAGACGCAGGAAAAATGTTGTTTTTGTGCCGTGACATATCAGCATATAAGGTGCGTTAAAAGTATATCAGTATAGTTACTGTAGCTTAATTTTGAATGTAAACTATTCACAGCTCGCGTGACAGAGTTACTTTAATCGTAGTTGGAAATGATCAGCAGAGACGTAAACTTGTGTCACCCCCACACACCCCTCCACATATGTCGGGAACGATAAGAAGGAGGGAAAAGCTAATTTTGAAAGTCTGGTGTTCAAGGAACGGTGAAGTTGGAAGCATTCTGTTATGAATCTGGCACCAAAACACTGTTTATTTGTAACGAGGCCATGACAGCAGTGAAAGAACATAGTATTCGGGGACGTTGCGAGATTATCCGTCGCAATATCCGACGTTTTTTGGTGCGGTGGGGTTTCTTAATACTGGTGAAGTGGAAGCAATGACGCTCTGTAATCACAAGGGAGTGTTTTCTTACAGGAGAAGAAACACGACAGGCAATGTACATATAACGTAACACTAAGGCGCGTTCGTGCAACCATTGTTGCAGTGGATAAGCAATAAGTATTACATATTCTGAATGTGTGTTTGTAGCGTTAGTTATCCAGCATGCAATGCGCATGCGCCATATTGCCATCTGCGGCCTGTCTGGCTCTACAATATTTTTCCACATTATCTCATAAACGGCACGATTTTCGAATCGGAAAATTTACTGGACATAAAATGTGTTTTTCTTTTTTTATTTTCTCTGCAACTTTTGTCCGAAACATTATCATTCTGAGAAGATTTTTTATCTCAGTATTTAACCAACTTGATGCACAAAATTTGTTTCACAATAAGTTTTATTTCATGCCTCTACATGTTTCGAGCACATGTGCTCATCATCAGGAGCCTCTGGTATTTTGACCTCCTGATGATGAACACATGTGCTCGAAACATGTAGAGGCATGAGATAAAACTTATTGTGAAACAAACTTTATGCATCAAGTTGGTTAAATACTGAGATAAATATACTGAGATGCACGGTCAGCAAAACGTCAAAATTCTGAGAAGAGTTCAACGAGATATGATCACAGATTTAGATAGGTCTTTGTGTAGAGAACCAGCTGTTTTTCTCAGATTTTAAAAACTTTAATTTTCTTGGCAGGTTCTCTAAGATTCCGTATATATCAAGTTTCATGAAAATCCGTCCGGTGGGAGCCGAGTTGTTCTTTGCGGACAGATAGACATGACTAAGGTAATAGTCGCTTTTCGCAATTTTGCGAACGCGCCTAACAAAATGGTGCTGAAACACGAACTACGAGTTGAGTGGTGCATTCGGTCGCCAACGCAGATAAAACGTTAGCGGATGGTGAAATAAAGTAATGAATTCCTGCATCACTGAAGTGATTCACGTAATGTGTCTAGCAAAGACGGAGTTTACAAAATCAGTCGTGCGGCCCAATAACCTGGCAGTCGAACTGAAAATGTCGGTGCAAATATTACTTCACAGCTACAAAATATTTCTAATTCTTTTCGTTAGCTGTCGATGAATCAAGGGGGCACGCGGTGGCGCAGTTGGTTGATGCACTGCGCTACGAGCCGTGGGTTCGTTTCCCAATGGTGTTATTGGAATTTTTCATTGACATAATCCTTCCGGCCACACTATGACCCTGGAGTTGGCTCATCCTCCAACAGAAATGAGTACCAGGAATATTTACTGGGGGTAAAGGCGGCCGGTGCGTAGGGCTGACAATCTTACCACCTTCGTATGCCGATTGTATTGAAATCTTGGAGCCTCAACCTCCTGGAACTCTCAGGGCCTGTCCAGGGCTGTAATGGGATTGCGTTACGTTTTACCTCGATGAATCAAAAGATACTATACTAGCAGCATAAGACAGCGGTGGATGCCGAGTGCAGATGTAACTTGTTTCTGGTATCAGCAATTGGATGATGCCGTCAGCAATGAACAAGACTTCCATAAACACTGCAACCCTCCCAGATATTTTGAGCCAGTGAAACTCGACACAAGTTTTTCTTGGTTTCCCTGTGCCTAAAAGCAAATGCTGAGATGGTTCCCAACATTCCAAGTTACCATTACATGCTTCTCATGTAGCCCTCCGGACTTAAATTTATTAGTAACCAATTTCATGTTTTGTTTACATGTAAAATAACCACTGCCACCGGGTGACAACCCAATTGCAGTTAATAAATACTATTATTATGTATCTGAATAGAAGTTTTCGCTTGAACATACATACATTCTTTAATTAATAAACTATATACAGTTGGGTCTCGTTTTGCGACGGTTCGTTTCACGACGATTCACTTTTACGGCCCTTGTCGAGTCGGACCGAGCACTCCCGACTTTTGGTGCATCACTGCCGCAACTCAGTCGTCCTTTCTCTACTTAGTGCGCTTCTAGCTCTTTTCCGGTGTGCATGTGTTTCTTCTTTTTCTTCTTCTCTTAACCTGTGCACCGGACGGCCACCTACAGGTGTGACGATACCAGATGCTGTATAATACAATTATGACCTCCTGATGATGAGCACATAGTGCTCGAAACATGTAGAGGCATATAATAAACTTATTATAAAACAAGATTTTGTGCATCAAGTTGGTTAATTACTAAGATAAATCGAAATAGTTGCATCTTGTTTGTTATCAGTTATAATCAGAATATGTAATACGTATTGCTTTCAAGATTTTATGCATCAAGTTGGTTAATTACTGAGATAAATCGAAATAGTTGCATCTTGCTTGTTATCAGTTATAATCAGAAAATGTAATACGTATTGCTTTTAAGATTTTGTGCATCAAGTTGGTTAATTACTAAGATAAATCGAAATAGTTGCATCTTGCTTGTTATCAGTTATAATCAGAATATGTAATACGTATTGCTTTTCCACTGCAACAATGATAACGCGAACGAGCCCAACGTTATAGTGCACTGCCTGGCTTGTTACAACAATATACCACTCAATGTCCACTCGTTATCACAGCAGCTATACGAACCATATTTCCCCCTATATTTCGCCAGCATATGGGCCCAAAAATCGGAGTCCAGAACAGTAACTCTCCCTTTAACCGTAAATGTTTCTTGTCACGTGTGAACAGTCGGCAGAAACACATGACCCTTTTTAGGCACACGCGCGTTCGTAAAATTTCGAAAATCGACTGTTCCGTCCGTCTGTCCGCATAGAACAACTCGGCTCCCACCGGACGGATTTTCTTGAAATGTGATGTTTGAGTATTTTTCGAAAAAAGTTTCGAGAAAATGCACGTGTCTTTAAAGTCGGACCAGAATAACGGGTACTTTACATGAAGACCTGTAATCATTTTTGGTCATATCTCGCTCAATTCTTCTTAGAGTGAGAAATGTTTCAGGCAAAATTTGTAGAGGAAATCAAAAAACACATTTTGTGTTCAGTGACTTTAAAAAAAACGTGACTTTTTTAGACAGTGTGGAAAAATACTGTAGAAAAGGGGCAGGCCACCTCGTGAATGAGGAGCCTCTGGCCCCTGGGGGGGGGGGGCTTTTGCGCCAGAAACAGAAAATTAAATACACGGAACGTGGAATATATCAACCTGCGTAATGGTCTGCCATTTCACTGTCGTCGTGTCTCACCTGCTGTGTCCCTGCTAATTCTAACATTGCCCGTCCCCTTAGCTCAGATGCACATAACATTATGTTGAAATATCTGATCTCAAGTCAGGGTGTCCGTTGAGGCCTGTCGCTTTGAATCCCACTTCCGCTGCGATGGACGGTACAGACCCGGAGTCCGGCCACCTTACTAATATCTCTTTTATTTGTATAAGGAGTTTTAAATAGTCCATGGTCGTGCATTGGTAGATGCACATAAATATATAAAACAATCTCATGGTATAAACAGCTTTACCATTTCTAATTCCATAAAGGACCTGGAAAAGTTTTTTGTAGTTGAAAAGCAATCCACAGGGCCTACTGGCACCCACAAGTCTGCGTGTGTTAATGCGTATTGTATTTAGCATAAGTAGAAGGTATGGGTGTGAAACTTGGTCGCTGACATTGCGGGAGGAAAGGAAGCTGAGGGTGTTTGAGAACATGGTGTTGAGGAGAATATTTGGACCGAGGAGGGACGAGGTAACGGGGGAGTGGAGGAGACTGCATAACGAGGAGCTGAATGATTTGTACTCCTCACCCAATATTGTGCGGGTGATAAAATGGAGAAAGATGGGATGGGCATGTGGCGCGTATGGGTGAGGAGAGGTGGGTGTATAGGGTCTTGGTGGGGAAACCGGAGGGAAGGAGACCACTGGGGAGACCTAGGCGTAGATGGGTGGATAATATTGGGATGGATCTCCAGGAGGTGGGATGTGGGTATATGGACTGGATTGGGCTGGCCCAGGATA
>Ga0131853_10017280_pt1 | contig 13138 bp, 7 predicted proteins | sample TergutLab28metaG_FD_92764 | JGI IMG/M metagenome (GOLD analysis project Ga0131853, IMG submission 92764) | Labiotermes labralis P1 segment gut microbial communities from Petit-Saut dam, French Guiana - Lab288 P1 (version 2) (version 2) | ecosystem: Host-associated > Arthropoda: Insects >...
CACTTTTAAATATTTTATAATTTTAATTGTATCTACATATTATATATTGTGCATTAGTTGGATAATAAAGTGTTTAACTATCATTGATGCACGGTGCAAACTTGAAGATTAGACAACGTGAATTTTAAAGATATATTCCTCCACAAATCAGCCCCATGCACCCGCACCTACACGTAAGTTATTGCTGTTCTGAGGCTTGCTAGCGTCTCTAACTGAGCGAGAGACCACCCGAGGCCACGAGAAAAACCGGTTAGCGGTGGGAGCAGCAGCAGCAGCAGCAGGCTTGCAGTTCCACACTTCTTCGTTTTTTATGCCTTTTCCCTTTCTTCCCTACCTGAGAATACCTGCAGCACACACTCGACTTTCTAACTCGAGCGAGGAAGCCGGGTGCATTAGCAGGACCAATCTGAAACAGTCCGTTATCAAATGGTCATTTTTCGTGTGCCGACCGCTTATGTGTTATTCATATTTACACGTTAATGTGAAGTGAACCTGCCGATCTTCCTTATTGGTAAGTAAACAAAACTTTAAACATGGTGGTGGAATGATAATGTCGACGCTCACAGCTCGTGTGAAACAACAATAGAATGGTTTAGTATTTAAGATAATTTGCTGCGATCATTTCTCACTCCGTCACTCAGTGTTTTTTATTTCCCGCAAAATCGAATGCATTGTTGAGGTAATAAGTAGTACAAACACAAAACATAGAAAGGCAATGTCTCGCTCAACAAACTCGTAAGCAGGACATTTCGCACTACAGAGTCTGTTACTTCAGTTTGATGAATATCAACTACTCCAAGTGTTTAGCATGAAGGTCATGGATCTTAAGAAGGTTCCTATTTTGCACAAGGAATAATGCGCCATTTTCGTTACGAGAAACCATTTTGAGGAAATGAAGTTTGAATTTGCAGCAAATTTTATCTCCCCCCCCCCCACCAGTATTAATGGCGTGGACAGGTCCTTAAATTATGGGTTATGGTGGACCGAAAATGGGATTAAATTAATAAATACAGGTGATATTTTTTTTTTACGCCTACTGAAGTTTACTGATTTATTATAATAGGTTAGGTTGTATCGAAGATAGCATGTAGCTGGAGAGGAAGTTGAAAATGCGCTATCAGGATTCCCGACGAGTATTGTTCTGAACGCAAATTTTAAATCAGGGTAACTCAGCGAGTATAGTGATTGTGATACGGGATTTTGTACACAGAGGACAGAGGTTCGAATACTAAAATTATAATACATAAATAAATAAATAAATATATGTAATACAGTAATACAAAACGTTACATTTTATTAGATTATATTAGGTTATAATTCAGCTACATATTTCGGCCTAATTGTAATGCCATCTTCAGGCTGATCTAAAAGTTGTGTATGACTATATTATATATAATTTAGTCGTAAATGCTAAAATTATAATATATATTATTATTTTAGCATTTCAACACAATAGGTATGTTTCACTTGAAAATTAGAGGTTCGAATCTTAGCAGCAGCAAATATCCCAGATAGTCGTTGCTGGGGGCAACCCGGCGTCCTAGCACCCAACATATATCGTAAGCTTCTTAGCAAAGGGAAGTATGACGTGGAAATAAAGCTGGCGACCTTTATCTACTGCCGAGGAAGAGAATGGGTGGAGATATAACTCCATTCCTCCATACCTTTTGGTGACGTGCTAATTAATTAAGCGCACAGACACGCTTAATTTAATACAATTTATTTTTGTCAATTTTAGGGCCCTTTCAGCATTTCACACTATGTATATGTGTGCGTGTGTGTGTGTATGTGTGTATACATATATATATATATATATATATACACACACACACACACACAGAGTTTTAAAAGATAATACTCTTACTCAGGTATGGACTGCAAGCAGTCAGCGTTATCTGGGAACTTTCTTGGTGCCTGCCTGGTGCGACTGGAAAAATAAAGAAACGGTAACACAGCAACCGCGGTAGCACAGTGGTTAAGGTGCTGTGCTACAAATCTAAAGGTCGCTGGTTCGATCCCAGCTAGAATCAGTGGATTTTTCATTGACATAATCCTTCCGATCGCACTATGGTCCTGTGGTCGACTTAGCCTCTAACAGAAATGAGTACCAGGAGTATTTCCTGGAGTTAAAGGCGGCCGGTGCGTAAGGCTGACAACCTTACCGCCAACCAGGGCCACTGCCACGTAATCTGGGTACCTTAACTCCCTGGAACCCTCTGGGCCACTGCAGGCCTGTAATGGGACTGCTTTACCTTTTTAACAATTCCATTTAGCTGGTGTCTCTGTCGAAATTCGAAATTATCAGCCCTTAACTGCAGGCGCAGTGTGTTACCCTTACACCAAATTTCTCAGGTACTCCATGTTTATGTAAAGATGATGCAAGTAAAAAAAAAACATTGTAATTTTCATACACGCAATATGCAAGGAGGACGCCACCTTGCAAAGGATATGCCAGTGTTTATCGATTTGTCATCGATTATCTATATTGTTTATTCAAAAGTTCATCCGTACATCGCAAACTTAAAAGAACAACAAAGACTGGACTTCGCGTTGGGGTAGTTGGCAGTCCTGCTTCTTTCTTTTGTGAGGCCCAGACTTAATGTTTTGTCCGCACACCGGTTTTTGTTAATCTCAATATGGCAGCAGGTCTGCCGATCAGGGCTGTGAAGTACCACCACACCGATCCTCCTCAATCGATTAATAACCACCAATTCGCTGCTAAATAATCCGAAGTATCGCAAGTGCTGTATGGGAAACTACAAGAAATAAACAACAAAATATAATAGAATCTTAATAAAAACAATGATAAGCCATTATTTGCTGTCAGTGGGATTTATTTCAAAAGTACGAATGCGTAACTTACGCCTAGACACGAAAAGACTAAATTTTTATTTAAAGACGCAGTCCGTACCGCGCTGTAAACATTTTACATCTCGGTTATAAAAGCCAGTCAGCTAATGCTGTATAGGGGAATAGTCGCTGTTTGTTCTGAGAACCGTATAAATCACATACATGCACTATGTGGGCAGAACGTGGAATTTCTAAACGTTAAAACTGCCGGTCCGTGAAGTAACTTAGGTCAGTGTTTCTCAACCGCCGGGCCGCGACCCGGTACCGGGCCCTGGCATCAATTATACCGGGCCGCGAGAGGTTCTCCTGGAATTTGTCATTTTAGTTTTCTAAGCAATTTTTCATGAATAAATGTTTTATAGTGGAAATATTCTGAGGAGAAAAATATTCGTGAATGTCGAAAAACTCAGACCCAGATGTTGGCCTGAGGAAACTACAATATGCTACAAGATTTCATTAGTCCAGCGATTGATAACTAATTTAAATGTGATTTTATATTTGTCAACATGCCACACTGTATACATAAGTGTACTAATACTCTTTATGACTATGCCATAATTAATTATTAATACTTATGTTAGTTTAATGTATGAACTTAAAAAATTGGAAAAGTATTTACGAGTAAATCTGTTTGGGACCGGGCCGTCGTCTTATTAAAAAAAAAGAATTTACCGGGCCGCGGTCTCACAAAGGTTGCGAAACACTGGCTTAGAGTAACAAGCAGTTGTGTAGTCTTCTTCGGACGCTAAGCACTCCGACATCTGGTCTGCGTCCTTTATTAACTTTGTTACGGCTCTCCATTACAGACCCCACTCGACAGTAGGTTTTCACCCTTTTTATAGGTCACGAAGGCCATTAGGGTGAGTAGAGGTATAGCTCTACTCTTTCTAGGACCTCGGCACTCTAGATGGGGGTGAGGGGTCAGCCCCACGCCCCGGCCGCCTCTACCCCCGGGAAGGACCCGGTACCCATTGTACAGGAAGCTGGGTGGGCCCCAGGGCGGGTCTGGACGGACGGAAAATCTCGTCCCCACCGGGATTCGATCCCGGACCGTCCAGCCCGTAGCTCAGTCGCTATACTGACTGAGCCACCCGGCCCACAAAAGGGTAAGTGATCCCGTTACAGGCCCGGTGTAGCCCAGAGGGTGGGTAGAGGTATAGCTCTACTCTTCCATGACCGCGGCACTAGAAGGGGGTGAGTGGTCAGCAGCACTCCCCGGCCGCCTCTACCCCCAGGAGAGACGCGGTACCCATTGTACAGGAGGCTGGGTGAGCCCCAGGGCCGGTCTGGATGGGCGGAAAATCTCGTACCCACCGGGGATTCGATCCCGGACCTTCCAGCCCGTAGCTCATTCGGTATACCGACTGAGCTACCGGGCCCACCCACTCGACAGTACTCCTAATAAAATCAATCTTTTTCATGAAGGCAGCCTACCATTCTAATATTAACACACATTCTTAAGTCTGCGACTTCAAAACTGTATTTTCCTTCAGCGTCTCCTGATTAATATCGAATGTGCATTTTTTATCTGGCAAAAATCGCCCCACGTGTATCATCTATGTCATAATCCTTGGTCTAAAAACCCTAATCATGAGAGATTTGAGATTCTCAGTCAGGTATTCTTGAACGTTTAAATATTGAGGAATACAACGTCATGACGGCTGGTAAATAGTTGCGGACCTTGGAGGATGCCTTTGTCTCAATGGCCAAGCATCTAGGGGGCGCTTTTTCGGATCCCATGCCTAAACAGTTGAAGAAAAAGGCATAAAAATACTTCTAAACGTTGCTATTTACCAATAGCCACAGTCTAACGTCCCTAAAGTACAAAAATCTCCAACTCTGGGTACACAAGTTCACGAAATATGACGAGATCCTTAATGTGTAATTTTCTCCATTACCATGTCACTTCTCCTGCATTTGATCGTACGTTAGGCTGGAGAGACTGAAGAAGTTTGCGGCTTGACGCCTTGTACTGTACCACAAGGCATGTCACATTGCCCCACTTTTCTTCATTTGTAAACTGTTCATTGAAAAGTACTCCAAGGATGATACAATTGTATTTCATTTTGCGCGATTTCTTGGTTGTATTGTGCAATAAAGTCGAAATGTGAGGGAGCCACATCATAAACTTTTGAGGCCCGCTAGACTCTAGATCTGCATAAATTTCCAGGACCGTATATTCGAAAGCCGTCTATCTAAAGGGTGATTCAGGAGGAAATGCCAAAATTTGGGGACGTGATGTTATCGGTAATTGTGAGAAAAAAAATGTTTCTATGAACATGTGTCTATTGTTGAATGTTTACCGAGATGGAGCCGTTTGAATCTCCAAACCTCATTACGTTATATTTCTGTTTGTGCGGTTGAAGGAATAGCGAAGTTTACAAAAGGAAGCAGACGAATTGCTCGCTCGCATTGTGGATGCCGCAGCCCGCATAACGAAACGTCAAGATCAGCTGAGACGAACAACACGCGATCTTCGCACACGAGTTGCAAATTCCATTGAGGTTGACTGTGAAATTTTTCGAACATTCATTGTTAACCATCTTGTGTGTATTGTTGTTTGTTGTCTTGTGTGTATTGTTGTTAGATGTCTTATGTGTATTGTTGTTTGTTGTCTTTTGCGTATTGTTATAGTTGTCTTGTGCTTGTGTTGTTGTTAGTTGTCTTGTGTGTATTGTTGTTTGTTGTCTTGTGCGTATTGTTATAGTTGTCTTGTGCTTGTGTTGTTGTTAGTTGTCTTGTGTGTATTGTTGTTTGTTGTCTTGTGTGTATTGTTATGTCTTGTGTGTATTGTTGTTAGTTGTCTTGTGTGTATTGTTGTTAGTTGTCTTATGTGTATTGTTGTTTGTTGTCTTGTGTGTATTGTTATAGTTGTCTTGTGTGTATTGTTGTTAGTTGTCTTATGTGTATTGTTGTTTGTTGTCTTGTGTGTATTTTTATAGTTGTCTTGTGCGTGTGTTGTTATTAGTTGTCTTGTGTGCATTGTTGTTAGTTGCCTTGTGTGTATTGTTGTTTCTTTCTTCTGTGTATTATTATAGTTGTCTTGTTTGTATTGTTGTTGTCTTGTGTGTATTGTTGTTAGTTGTCTTGTGTGTATTGTTGTAGTTGTCTTGTGTGTATTGTTGTAATTGTCTTGTGTGTATTGTTGTAGTTGTCTTGTGTTATTGTTGTAGTTGTCTTGTATGTATTATTGTCATCTTATGTGTATTTGTTGTACTGTGTGTGTATTGCTGTTTTTAGTTTAGGTGCCGCACTGTTGGCTAGAAGTCAGTGTTCGGAAGGTCCTGTGACCGGCTACCTCGACACAGGTTTTTCTTGGTTTCCCTGTGTCTATAAGCAAATGCTGAGATGTTTCCCAACATTCCAAGTTGCCACTACATACTTCTCATGTAGCCCTCCAGACTTAAATTTATTAGTAACCAATTTCATATTTTGTATACATGTAAAATAACCACTGCCACCGGGTAACAACCCAATTGCAGTTAATAAATATTATAATATTATTATTATTATTATTATTAACTGCAAAAGAAAGAAATTATAATTTTTATGTAAAAAATTTATCATTTAAACATTAAATTAGAATTAAATTAACAGTAAATAAACAATGCTTTTTACCAATTTGTTGCACAATATTTTTATCTGTTATTAAATAATGCCCCGACATGTATTGGCCACAATTGTTGACCATCTTCAAGTAGCTAGTAATGTTCTCGATGTATATAGCTTATATGGTAACTCATGCGGTGGAGATGGGTTTTGTACATCAGTGTCTGAAAATAATTAAACACGCTGCCTTCCTGAAGATGGCCAAGAATTGTGGCCGAAACACGTCGTAGCAATAATTAATAACAAATAGAAACACTGAATAACAATTTGTTAATGAATATTTTATATGTAATATAGTAAAGCTAAAGGTAAATTTCACCTTAGTACAGGCCACGAAGATCCAGAGGGAGAGTAGAGTTATAGCTCTACTTTTTCTTTAACCTCGGCACTAGATGGGGCGGGTGGTCAACGCCACGTCCCGGTCGCTTTACCCCCCGGGAAAGAGATCCGGTGCCCCTTGTATAGGAGGCTGGGTGGGCCCCAATGCCGGTCTGGACGGATGCGGAAAATCTAGCCCCCCTCCCCCCACCGGGATTCGATCCCCAGACAGTCCAGCTCGTAGCGAGTCGCTGTACCATCTCGGCTCTTATATGTAATAAAGTTTCGTGGAAAATGTATAATATTAAAGTGACAGTAATTTCTCTTCGTATCAGTACCATTCACAATATTTATGTATTCGTAGATTCGGTAACAACTTAGAATTAGTCACACGTGTATACGAATTTTTTTCTTCACAATGACGGATACTATTAAGGTAAATCAGTCCCATTACAGGTCTGAGGTGCTCAGAGGGTTCCAGGAAGTTAAGGTTCCAAGATTACATGACAATGGCCCAGGATGGTGGTAAGGTTGTCAGCCTTAAGCACCGGCCGCCTTACCCCCAGGAAATACACCTGGTGCTCATTTCTGTTAGAGGCTGAGTCGACCCCAGGGCCATAGTGCGATCGGAAGAATTATGTCACTGAAAAATTTCAATGTCACCATCTGGAATCGAACCAGCGACCTTCCGATTTGTAGCACAGCACCTTAACCACTGTGCTACCGCGGTCCCCGATGGATACTATTATCCACCAAAATATTGCATTTTCCTCTTGAATCACCCTGTACATTAACCCTCTAAACGCCCAGTTAAATCCCATCTGCCATCTGCTGGCATTATTAGGAGCTCACCGTATTTTCAACGTTAACGAGTTAAGGGTTAAGATGAGATGTCTTTTCGGAAGAGCACACTGCCTGTTTCTTAAAGCCTGTATTCCGCCCTGTCATCACTCACCCACTGACCATCTCACATTTCACTGTAAATCTACGTCCCTTATTTGAGTGCGACATCAAGCGACATTAACCAAGTTCCAAAGAACAGCTAAGGCGGATGCCGTTCGTTTTCATGAAATCAGCTGTTCAGCCCATGACGGAACTCCTACAGCTGTTGCTACACCAGCAGCATTGGCCTTCACTCAACCATTACCAGCCAAAGAGAATGTGGACTCCACACGGCCAAGTCCTGCAATTTCACTGCCGTTCGTGGCGCCCTCAAACATCCGCCTGCCCTTTCTCCACATAACCTGTCACCAAATTAACGTCTTTTCTTTACACGTGGAAGTAGGAATAACAGTCCTCCGCCATTAGCAGTTACTCAACCCATGTACGCTTTAATTCCCTGCTGCTATGCGAATTTGTTGAGCGGCAGATTATCCTAAACAAATGTGTTATCAGCGGTTTGGAACGAACTAATAACTCTCACAATGAGGGACTTTGACGGGTTCATTTAAACAGCACAGTGAAAATTCCTCTCGCAGTGTTTGTGATGAAGTTCTTGAGAAGATGAGCAACTGTCAGCTTCTCAATAAGCATGATATTTTGTGTAGTTCGTAAGGTAGCTACACGATTCCTTGCTGATCCCTCATGGAAGGGGATACACTGTTTAACCCTTACCCTGCTAACGTGGAGAATATGGTGAGCTCCTAATAATGCCAGGAAATGGCAGATGGGATTTAACTCGGTGTTTAACCCTTACCATGCTAATGTGGAGAATATGGTGAGCTCCTAATAATGCCAGGAAATGGCAGATAGGATTTAACTTGGTGTTTTACCCTTACCATGCTAATGTGGAGAATATGGTGAGCTAATAATGCCAGGAAATGGCAGATGGGATTTAACTCGGTGTTTTACCCTTACCATGCTAATGTGGAGAATATGGTGAGCTGCTAATAATGCCAGGAAATGGCAGATGGGATTTAACTCTGTGTTTAACCATTACCATGCTAATGTGGAGAATATGGTGAGCTCCTAATAATGCCAGGAAATGGCAGATGGGATTTAACTCGGTGTTTAACCCTTACCATGCTAATGTGGAGAATATGGTGAGCTCCTAATACTGCCAGGAATGGCAGATGGGATTTAATTCGGTGTTTAAAGGGTTAATAAGAATTTGGAAGCCCTCAGTGGGGCTGAAAGTCTAAGCAGGTACATGTTGGACCAGTGGAATTTCATTGCCACCAGGACAGGAGACAGTTATGTTCACTTCACTGTGCCCCCATTGGTTCTGTAGCCCCACCTCTCTATTAAATCCCTTCCCAAACAGATAAAGTGGGCGAAGCGTGAAGGTAATCCCCTCCACCTTACATAGTGGTTAACAGAGCGTGGTCCGCGGTCATTCAGGGTGTACGAGGCCTGGTCAGAGAGTCCGCGAGGTTGCTTGTCTCTCTATATTCTACACCAGAAGGAAAATCCATCTTTGTAATAAATTTTCACACTGATTTAATACTTTATTTTATGCGGCTCGACTATATTTATTTGTTTATTATTATTATTATTATTATTATTATTATTGTTATTATCTAATTTCTCACTTCTCAGCTTTGGCTGCGAAATATTCACCTATCCTTGGATGTGGTAATCAACAGGATTAGGCTGGGTGGTCTTATTTGTAGTTTAAAAAGTTTCTTACACTTGAACATGTGCCAAGAATTACAGGTTTTTTGCATTTGTATGTGTGTATCTGGCTGCAGGTTAAGTCTTGTTAGAATTTGTGATAGTGACTTTGGAATTACTCCCGTAGATGATATTACTATCGGGATCACTTGTGCTGCATTTTGCTTCCACATAGCACATATTTCATTCGCCAGTTCTTGGTACTTGTTTTGTTTGTCGGTTATTGTTTTGGCGAGAACCGACAAACAAAACAAGTGCCAAGAACTGGCGAATGAAATATGTGTTATGTGGAAGCATTATTATTATTATTATTATTATTATTATTATTATTACTACTACTACAACGTTACATACCACCGCGGGTGACGCCTAAGCAGTCCCGAACTTGAAATAATTTTTGAGAATTTTTGGAGAGAAGATGGGAAAAATTAGTGAATTATTGGAAAGGGCCCACGGGACCAAAAATATTACGTACAGTCGGTATGGCAAATCGCTACGGGCTGGATGGTCCGGGGGTCGAAACCCTGTGGGTGCGAAATTTTCCGCACCCGTCCAGACCGGACCTGGGGCACACCCAGCCTCTTATGAAGTGGTTACCGGGTCATTCCCGGGGGTAAAGCGGCCGAGGCATCTAGCAAAGTTAAAGGTAAAACAATCTCATTACAGGCCTGGACAGGCCCTGGGGGTTCCAGGAGGTTGACAGGAGGTTTCAAGAAAATCGACACACGAAGGTGGTAAGGTTGTCAGCCCTAAACACCGGCCGCCTTTACCCCCCCAGGAAATACTCCTGGTACTCATTTCTGTTAGAGGCTGAGTCAACCCCAGGGCCATAGTGCGGCCGGAAGGATTATGTAAACGAAAAATTCCAGTGACATCATCGGGCATCCAACCCGCGACCTTCCGTTCCAGCTTGTAGCGCAGTGCCTCAACCAACTGCGCCAACGCGTGCCCCCAACCGCATCTATCGCCGGGGTTAAAGAAGGGGTACAGCTATACCACTGTTCCCCTCTGGGCTGTCGTGGCCTCATCGAGGGTGAATTTTTAAAATCCTGCACTACACTCAGACTGCCATAATGTGTGTTGCGCTGGAGAAATGCACTTCGCTGTACAAGTCCTTTACAAGGGCATATATTATAAAAAGCCATTTACATAATTAAAGCATACTGCCGTATTTCTTTTTAAAAATCAATATATATCTAATGTTGATTTTTGTTTTGGCGAAGCTCATCGGTCGCACATAACACCACAATTACAGACACGAAATTTTCGTAATTTCCGAATCGTAAACACTATTTGCTACACAATTTTTGTTCGCACTCGTGATCTACGAGCCAAATTTCATACCTCAAGATATAAGCAAAAATATTAAATACAGGGTTATTCGAAATGATTGTCGGGGTTTTAACAACTTGTCACACACAATACACTTCAGATAGCAGTATGTGTATTTTTTATTTAATAGAACAACACTCCAAGTTTTTGTTACATACCTTACAGGTGCTCTATATATGCACCATTTGTAATTCTACAAACATCAACACGATAATCGAGTTCGTTCCAAACTCTCTGTAGCATGTCAGCGGTGTTGGTTTCAATGGCGGTTCTGATTCATGCCTTAAGTTCCGGGATACTTGCGGGAAGAGGAGGAGCATAAACCTGATCCTTGACGTAACCCCATAGAAAGAAATCACATGGGGTTGCATCTGGAGAAGGAGGTGGCAAGTTGTTAAAACCCGAACAATAATTTCGAATCACCGTGTACTATGATTACGCATTTCTACCTCCCTTATTTATTAACAATGTAAATGCAAGAAGAAACTGATAACTGCACAGAAACGTGACGTCACCACAAAGTATACGTCACCGATTACGTAAAACCACAACAAGTTTTAGTCTACGGAGTGTTGTGACATTTTATTATGTAGTTAGGGTCAAGCATACAGCAGTGCTAATAGCGTGACTGCACTCATGTTTACCTCAATTATCCGTCCTGCAAAATGCGTCACGATCTCCAAGTCACATCCGGTCGAAAGCAAAATATATTGCTTATTGCTGCTACACTATTTTGTCTTAATTACCCTGCTTGTAAAGTTATATTTCTTGGCGCCGTTCTGTTTACAGTTGTCTGTAGCCTCTGGTTCTGCCGCAATTTGCCCAGTAGTAGTGTAATTAGCAAGATATTCCCCCCCCCCCCGAAAAAAAATCATTTGAATCAAAATGCTTTTTGCCTTTTTTATCTACAACATTTATCTGAAACTTCTCTTCTTTCAGGAAGAATTGAGAGAGATATTCCCCAAAACGCATTTAGATCTCCATGTAAGATGCCTTATATTTACTTCCGATTTTTAACCGTACTTGAAGAGATTCGAACAAAAGTCTGCAATATAAGGTTTGTAGAAAATTACTCCAGTTGGAGAAGAGTTATTTCATGCGGACGGACAGACGGACGGACAGCGTAACGAAATTAACAGCCGCTTTTCCCATCTTCGCAAACACGCCTCAAAATTTACCTGTTGCAGTGTTCTAGAATGCTTGTAGGCTTACCTCCTATTATCTGTCCTATTTTTCACCGAGGGGGAAATTTTGCTGTACTTACAATAGAAGAGGCCTGGACCAGGTCAGGCTGTAGCAACGAGGAGGAGGAGTAGAAGGAGGAAGAGGAGGAGGAGAAGAAGGAGGAGAAGAATGAGGAGAAGGAGAAGCAAGAGAAGGGGAGAAGGAGGAGAAGAAGCAAGAGAAGGGGAGGAGGAGGAGAAGGAGTAGAAGGAGGAGCAGAAGGAGAAGAAGAAAGAGGAGGAGGAGGAGGAAGAGGAGAAGTCGGGCATTAGGTAACGAATTGAACAGTGAAACATGACGTCATTTTCCTTGAATTTCACGTAAAGGAAACTCATCTTGTTGGATAGAATTTGCAGCCTTGAGTGTCGGCTGAGAATGCTAGCATTCCCTGGGCTATCATCTCCTATCGCAACAACAAAATATTTCCGATTTACCTCAACACAATTTTCGTTAAACATTGCAATGTGGTTCCCATATTTGAATAAAATTCCATACAAGATTGGAAATGGTTTACACTTTGACGTAGTACAGAGATTTGCCAAGACGTTCTTTACTGTCTAAATACCGTATTGTTTCCCTGTGCAGTGGTAACATGTCATTGTGTTTATATCTGTAAAATAAACATGGCCCTACCTGGGCCCAGTTTTATGAAATGCATAAGTGCTGTACTACATTGCGTACAGACAGACCTGTATAGCGATCGTTGAAGGAATGGGAAAATGAATGTTAGAAGTATGGACACAGGTTCCTTAACACGATTCAGTGGAGTACGATTTTCACAGCTCCCATTTTCAAGTACAACAAGATGGTCAAAATTTTGTAATCACGTATCATATACTGAATGTTATACAAAGAAATCAAAAACACAAAATGCGAGCAAAATTTCATTTACGTCCTTAAGGAAAGGAAGATTTTCAGGAAAATCACAATTTTTCAGCGCCATTGCACGGAGATCATCTCTCGAAATACAGTCGAACTCGGTTATATGATGTCACGAAAGTGCCCGAATAATTGGTGTCTCATAAATAAGTGTCGTTCTAACCGAATAATATAATATCAGGCTTAGGTAAAAAAAGGTAAAGTGCACCCTTGTACAGGCACTGAGGCTCTGTACAGGCCGTACGGCCCATAGGGGGAGTAGAGGTATAGCTGTACTGTACAGGCACTGAGGCTCTGTACAGGCCGTACGGCC
>Ga0131853_10017283_pt1 | contig 13137 bp, 10 predicted proteins | sample TergutLab28metaG_FD_92764 | JGI IMG/M metagenome (GOLD analysis project Ga0131853, IMG submission 92764) | Labiotermes labralis P1 segment gut microbial communities from Petit-Saut dam, French Guiana - Lab288 P1 (version 2) (version 2) | ecosystem: Host-associated > Arthropoda: Insects >...
AGTAATACCCAAGTCACTACGTAAAACCCTTAGTCTAAACGAAAGCGACCCACTTGAGATTTTTGTTAAAGAAGACGGCTCAATTGTTTTAAGAAAGTATGAGCCTGCATGTACATTCACAAGTTCTACTATTGGTTTAGTTGAGTTTAACGGTAAAAAGGTTTCTAAAGAAGCTGTTTACAATTTGATTAATCTATGTGGTATTACTGAAATTCCTGCTTAATTTGCTGGATATAGTAATCAAACTTAGTACTATGTAAAAACCCTCATACCCCTGATGTCACAATTGCAAAAGTGACATTAGGGGTATGAGGGTTTTATTTCATGTTTATGTTTTCACTTATGATGTTTCTATTTTTCTTTATTTCCAAAATGTTTTTTATATTTTCGTACTGTAAAAAATATTATTAAACCAATAACTCCGCACAAAACAAGTGCCGGCAATATCACAATAACTATAATCACAAAGCTTTGTAGAAATGATATTACACCTTCTATAGATGTCGCCACGGTATCATTAAAACGTTCACCAAAAGTTAGAGGAACTTCTTCTTCCGGCTCTGGAATTGGTGTTGGCGGTATAGCTTCGAGCAAAACAATTTCTATATTTGAATAAATTACATCATGGTCAATTGCATCTTGTTGCAATTCAATTTCTCTTATTGCATTTCTTATATGATTTAGTTCACGTTGCAAAGCTTCAGCTATATCGCTGTCATCTTCATCAAGAGTTGACATTATTTCAAGAAGCATCTCTTCATCTGCCTGGTGAAGCTCTATTTGATTGTCAAACCTGCGGTGATTGTCGGTTTCATCTGTTACCGTTTGATGAAGACGCAGGACATTATAGTGTTCTTCCATTTCCAAAATAAAATCAGCCAAATTTTCTGTTGGAATACGCATAGTAAACTGTGCATTGCGAGCCGTAATTGCCCCAAACATATCACGCCCTTGTATGTCTGCAAAAGTTAAATAACCACTTGAAGAAACTACAGTATTTAATACACGACGCACACCGGGCATAAAATCGTCTGTTTGCAAGCGCAATGAAACAGTGTAAACAAGCCGCCTGCTTGTGGCACTTGGAGTTAAAATTGGCATCTGCAAGTACGGGGTAAATTCTTCTTGTACTGCTTCAAAATCAAACTCTAAAAAGTCATCCATGTCTGGTGACGCTGGTGCTGAAGCTACCGTGCCAAAATCAGTAGCCATAACTCCCCCTGCCCCAAGAATAACAACATCATCATTGTCCGCACTGCTACAGGAAGCTAAAAAAAGTACCAGCAGCCCAAGTAAAAAAGTTTGCGCAGCAAACTTTTCACATCCAGTTGTGAACACCGAAACCAAAGGTTTCGGCAGGAAAATGCGAAGCAGTTTCCTGGCACATAAAAATAATTTTTTCATAAATTTCCCTCTCCTTTGATACAATTGTAACACAACTGTAATATTAAAGAGAAGCAAAATTCTGTAACACAATTGTAACATTGCAAAGGGAAAAATTAAGATTTAGCAATTTTTGAGTAACCAAGTCCAATCAAATATCCAAAGATATCTCCAGCCATAGTTACTACTCGATGCACAATAAGAGCCGCCAATAAAATATCATAATAAACAAGACCGGTTAAAAACATCATCATAACTGCCTCACGAATACCAAAACCACTTGGTGCCCCGGGGGTAAGAAACCCGGCAAGCCATGAAAGCAAATACAATCCAATTATTGCTGACATAAGTGAAATACTCATTGGCTGCCCCAAAAACCAAAGAGTAAGCATAAAAGTCGTACCCCAAAGGAACATAATAAGTAAAGCAAAACTAAATCTTTTTATGATTACAGAAGGCTTTAATATTTCAACTGACTCCCAAAACTTTTTTAATTTGTCGCCAATCTTTTTACGAAAAATATAAATCGGTATAATAACTGCCAAAAATACTAGCCCAACAATCAACATAAGTATTGGCAAAAAATCGGAATTATCCTCAATTTGAACACGCAAATAACTTAAACTGTAATCAAAAGATAGGGTAAGTGCCACAACAACTGTTGCAATTACAAAAAGAGCCCCTTCAAAAATTGTGGCAAAAATCATTTTTGGGTGAGTAAGCCCTTTTGTTTCAACAACTATTTTATGACGGCCAGCAACATACATAACTCCACCGGGGATATATTTATATAAGTTTGACATTAAATAAACAACCATAGCCAATGGACGTTTTACTGTTATTCCTGATACATTTTTTAGTATTGCCCGAAAGTTTAATGAAGCGGCAACCATAGCCATACCTTCACCCACGGCAACAGCTAAAAGCCCCAAAACTATGGTAGGAGAAGTAAGCCATGAAAAATCCATTCCATAGTCCCTAAACCGCTGGGCTATAAAAATAAATGACACTATCATAAGAAGGCTTCCGCCCCACGAAATAATTTTTTTTGCGTTAAAAAACTTCTTGGTTTTATTCTGTTCTTCCATTTTATCTCTCCTCGTAGACTTCTTCTGGTGGCTTATTATGCCAGAGTAGTTTGTAAATATCAAGAAAAGGGGATACTCCAGACAACATCACACTTCCTTATCGATCTTACAGACTGGAGTATTTTATGCTTAAAAAAATTTTTCCATTAATATTAGCATTATTTTTTTTGACTGGCTGTGCTGTAAACATGCCATCACCAATCACCGGCACACCTGTTTCACGGTCTAGTACTCAGCAGGTTTTAGATGATGTTATGGAGGCATTTGAAACATCAAACGATCCATTGCCATTACCAATTTTGCACAATATGACAATAACAGAAAAAGAAATGTTTGAGCCATCAACCGGTGCGTACATTGGCGCATGGCTGTCTCATGATATGCCAATTCGTCTTTTCCAGCACAGTGCAAACAAACAACATGCCGTTTTTGTTCATGAAATGTTTTTAGGCGAAACAGTACCGGAAACATGGCTTCTTGAAAATATTGCAGCAATGTCAACACCTTTTATTGTTTTGCAATTTGACGAGTGGCGTTTACAAGAAAATATTTTTGACGCTATTATCACACTTGCAGAAGACCTTGGGCGGTTTAATTTGCCCTTGTTTTTAGCATTTTTTCCACCAGGTCATGATTTAAGACCTTCAGAGTATAATATAATTTTCCGTTTTGCACGGTCGGTATTTTTAAACCATGCTCCCCAGGTAGCTTTTGTTTGGGTAGCCGAAAACTATAATTCAACGCCTGAAAATACATTTTACCCAGGTCATGATGTTGTTGACTGGGTGGCAGTATCCCTTCTTGCTGAAAGAGATGTAAGTGGTGAAAAGCTAGATATTTTTGCAAAGCTCCAAACCTTTCACAGCAATTTTCAAGCTCATAAGCCAATTTCAATTTTGCCTCTTGGCATAAGCCATTTTAAAAGAGGTGATTATTATTTTTATGTAGATGAAACAGCAGACGCAATTTTAAACACATATGAGCTGCTACGCTCCTTCCCAAGAGTAGGCATGATTGTATACGGTGATGTTTTAGCTATTTCTCCGCAAAACTCAAACGATTTTTCAATTTCAAATGACCCTTTATTGTTTACCGCTTATCAGGAGGCTATAAATCATGAGTTTTTCCTCTCAAACATTAATACAAATTCCGAACCATCACCAACTTGGTTACGCTCCAGTTATCACGGCTATTTTTGGGAAGATAATATATATATAAGTACGCTATTTTTGGAAAATGTAAAAAAAATGACCCCTCTACGTGGTGTCAGGGAAATAAATGGTGAGGGATACGTAAACCAAAATCAACTTCCTTTGTTAAATATTAGCTTTTGTACATTAAAAAATGCTTTGACGGTTAATAACTAAGGATTAGCATCTTGTCAATTATTATAAGGATGTAATAAAATGTTTATCACATAAAAAATTAATTTTTTGAAGGTGAAAAACATGTCAATAAACATAACCTATATTTTACTAGATTCAGCAACCCTTGAAGGTGAAAACCCACTACCAAGATTCCGTGACCCCATCCAAAACCGCAGACTATTTCACGACGGAACTTTGACCAAAAAAGAAGAATTTATGCTTGGCAGCTTTACAGGTGAAAAGGTTTTACCGTATAAGATGCAAGACAGCTACTCACGTGAACTCAGCAAACAAGAGTTTAAAACAATCACACTTGAAAATGATTTGCTAAAGGCAACTTTTTTCCCTGATTGTGGGGCTAGACTTTATAGTCTTGTTGATAAAACAACCGGACGGGATATTTTGTTTAAAAACGAGGCTTTGATTCTTGGCAATTTAGGGCAGCGTGATGCATGGTTTTCTGGTGGGATTGAGTTTAACTTTGGACACTATGGACATTCGGCTCAAAGTTTGTCTCCACTTTATGCAGGTGAAGTCCAATGTGAAGATGAGACGTTTCTTCGATTTTACGAGTTTGAGCGGGTTACCGGTGGGTTTTATCAAATGGATTTTCATTTGCCAAATGGGTCTAAAACCTTGGACGTGTATGTACGGCTTATAAATGTTTTTAAGGAGGATATTCCAACATATTGGTGGACAAACGTTGCTTTGCCGGAAACAGCCGATTGTCGTGTTTTTTGCGGCACAAAAAGAGCAATCGTTGCTTTGCCTCGCAGGGCAGATGCCCCCCGACATGCTCCTCATTTTGGTGCTTATGACATGCCTTTTCTTCCCGTTTTTGATGGGGATGCTTCTTATCCAAACAAAATTGATTTTTCCTGTGAATATTTTTTCCAATATGGACACAGTAAACCTGAAACAAATCCTTGGGAAGCTGTTGGCTATGAGGATGGCAGAATGTTTTTTGAAACTTCTACGGAGATACTTAAAACAAGGAAAATGTTTTGTTGGGGTAATCATCAGGGGGGCAACAGGTGGCAAGAGTGGCTTAACCGCCCAATTGATGCACGCTATGTAGAGCTGCAAGCCGGTATTACCCCAACACAGCTTCATGGGCTAATGCTTCCGGCAAAAGGCACAATTGAGTTTACCCAGTCTTTTGGTGAAAGTGTACTCCACCCAAAAAATCTTAACAGTGACTGGGAAGAAGCATGTGTAAATGCTGAAAAGGTTGTCCGTAAAATCATGCCTCAAGACGAACTGAACGCACGCCATAAAAAATATGCCGGCTATGCAGATGCCAAGATAACAGACATGCTTCACATGGGCAGCGGCTGGGGTTCGCTTGAAGTTATTCGTCTGGAGAAAATGGGTGTGGAAATTCCAAAAGGACTTAATTTCCCACCATCGCAAATTGATGAAGAACAGCTTCCTTGGCTTAACTTACTAAATGAAGGGATATTTAAATTGCCTGAAACAGAGGAAATTAAAGGATACAGAAAGGACATATCATGGCAAACTGGCAAAGCATGGCGTTTACTTCTTGAAAAGTCATTAAATAAACACAAAAACTGGGAATCGCTTTTGCACTACGGCGTAATGTGTATGGAAGAGGGAGAGGAGGAAAAGGCAAGGCTAAGCTGGTCAAAGTCTGTTAAACTAAACCCTCACCCAATAACATACAGAAACTTAGCCCAATATTATAAAAGAAGAAAAAAATATGATATGGAACTTAATGCTGTAACTTTTGTACACGATCTTAATATGAAAGCATCTGGCACTTTGGATTTTGCCTACTACGAGGAATCATTAGAGTCAATGTTTAGAACAAACAAACCCGAGCATGTATGGAATTTTGGTCATCCATTTCCAGATAAAACAAATGGTATGCACGTTATCCTGTGTTTAACCGCTGAAGAGTTAGGCTTTGATACGTTTTTATTAAAAATGTTAGAAAGTCACGAGTTCCACGGAATACGTGAAAATGACAATACTCTTACGGACTTATGGTTTAAATATATGGCAAAAAAACAAAATATATCTGAAGAAGTAGCAAAAAAAATATTAGTGCCTCCAAAAAATATTGATTTCCGAATGCATCCAAGTTTTTAGCAAAGGTCGAATTTTATGTATATATATGAAACTAAATTATTTTTTTAAAGGAGGATAAATATGTCAATTAACATAACCTATATCTTACTAGACGCAGCAACACTAGAAGGTGAAAACCCACTACCCAGATTCCGTGACCCTATCCAAAACCGCAGGCTCTATCATGATGGAACTTTAACCAAAAAAGAAGAATTTATGCTTGGCAGCTTTACAGGTGCAAAGGTTTTACCCTATCAAATGCAAGACCGCTACTCACGTGAGCTCAGCAAACAAGAGATTAAAACAATCACTCTTGAAAATGATTTACTAAAAGCAACCTTTTTGCCTGATTATGGTGCAAGGCTTTATAGTCTTGTTGATAAAAAAACCGGGCGAGATATTTTGTTTAAAAATGAAGCTTTGATTTTTGGCAATTTGGGGCAACGCAATGCATGGTTTTCCGGTGGAATTGAGTTTAATTTTGGACACTACGGTCATTCGGCTCAAAGTTCGTCTCCACTTTATTCCGGAGAAGTTCAAAGCGGTGATGACACATTTCTTCGTTTTTATGAGTTTGAGCGTGTCACCGGGGGGTTTTATCAAATGGATTTCCATTTGCCGGATGGTTCAAAAACCTTGGATATGTATGTACGGCTTTTAAATGTTCACAAGGAGGATATTTCAACATACTGGTGGACAAATACCGCATTGCGGGAAACAGCGGATTGCCGTGTTTTTTGCGGCACAAAAAGAGTAATTGCTGCATTGCCTCGCAAGGCTGATGCCCCCAGACATGCACCTCATTTCGGGGCTTATGATATGCCGTTTCTCCCGATTTATGAGGGGGATGCTTCTTATCCAAACAAGATAGGCTTTTCTTGCGAATACTTTTTCCAATATGGGCATAGTAACCCTGAAACAAATCCATGGGAAGCAGTTGGATACGAAGATGGCAGGATGTTTTTTGAAACATCAACTGATGTACTTAAAGCAAGGAAAATGTTTTGCTGGGGAAATCACCAAGGAGGCAACAGGTGGCAAGAGTGGCTTAACCGCCCAATAGATGCACGCTATGTAGAGGTACAAGCCGGGATTGCACCAACGCAGCTTCATGGACTGATGCTTCCTGCAAAAGGTAAAATTGAGTTTACGCAGTCTTTTGGTGAAGGTATACTTGATCCGGCAAACCTCAAAGGCAGCTGGGATGATGCATGTGCAAATGCAGAAAAGGTTGTCCGTGAAATTATGCCGCAAAGTGAGTTAAACGCACGCCATAAAAAATATACCGGCTATGCAGACGCCGAAATAACAGACATGCTTCACATGGGAAGTGGTTGGGGTTCGCTTGAAGTTCTTCGTCTGGAGAAAAAAGGCGTTGAAATACCAAAAGGGCTTAACTTCCCATCATCACAAATTGGCGAAGATGAACTCCCGTGGCTTAACTTGTTAAATGAAGGAATATTTAAATTGCCTGAAACAGAAGAACTAGAACATCGCAGATCAGATATATCATGGCAAACAGGCAAAGCATGGCGTAAGCTGCTTGAGAAATCAATAAATAAAAATAAAAACTGGGAATCACTTTTACACCTTGGTGTAATGTACATGGAAGACGGTGAAGAAGAAAAGGCAAGGGTGTGCTGGGCAAAGTCTATTCAGCTAAACAAGCACCCAATGACATACAGAAACCTAGCCCAGTATTTTAAAAGAAGAAGAGACATTGATTTAGAGTTTAATGCTATAACGGTTACATCTGAAACCGATACAGAGGGATATGGTGCTTTAGATCGTGCCTACTTTGAGGAAGCATTGGATGTTATGAGCAAGATGGACTTGGACGAGTATGTTTGGGACATAGGAAATACATTTAAAATAGTAACAAATAACATAACTGTTATCCTGTGCTTAACAGCCGAAAGAATAGGTTTGGACGCATATTTACTAAAAAAGCTGGAGAGCCACGAGTTCTACGGCATACGTGAAAGCGATAACACACTTACAGACCTATGGTTTAAATACATGGCAAAAAAACAAAATATATCTGAAGAATCAGCAAGAAAAATATTAGTGCCTCCAAAAAATATTGATTTCCGAATGCATCCAAGTTTTTAGCAAAGGTCGAATATTATGTATATATATGAAACTCATTTACACACAAACTATGTAAGTGCATGTGCAATAAAAACACCTAAAGAACAAGTATACGACTACAAAAAACGAGGATACACAGGAATTATTGTTACAGACCACTTTTTAAATGGCAATGCATTTAATCCCGGAAAAAGGAAATGGAATGACAAATGTGATTTCTTTATGTCGGGGTACATGGAAGCTAAAATGCATGGTAACAACTGCGGTTTAGATGTGTTTTTTGGCTGGGAATATTCAACTGGTGGTTTAGATTTTTTGACATACGGGCTGGGTTTTGACTTTTTATCAAAGCATCCGGAGCTTATGTCTTCACTTAAAATTGAAGAATACAGCAAACTTGTGAGAGAAGCCGGAGGGTACATAGCTCAAGCTCACCCTTTCAGGAAAACCAACTGGATAAAAAAACCGGGAGCTGTAAACCCAAAATATCTGGACGGCATTGAAGTTATAAATAGAGGGCACAGGAGACGATTTGATACAGAAGCACTAATATTTGCCGAAGAAAATAATTTACCCATGCAAGGGGGAAGTGACTCGCATGGGTATGACATGAGTGTGACTAGTGGTATCCGCCTTGAAAATAAGGCAAAAGACATTTTTGATATTATCAATGCTATAAAAAGCGGTAAGGCAGAACCGGTGCTTATAGAAAATGGAATTGAAATTAATCAAACAAATCATTGAGTAGGGGGGTTATTGTTTCTTCAATGCCCTTATCAATCTCATCCAATGCAGATAAAATATTTTTTGGCAGTAAGCCTTTTTTATATTTTGTTGGGCGGTAAAAAGCTTGGAGTATACGATTACGGGTACGTCTTTTATTAATCATACAAGCACCTCATGCTTTTAATATATCCTATATTATATGCGGTTTTCTTGGATATGCTTCCAGGCGGTATATAGGACCTTTGGCACTAAACTTCTCTTCATATTCGGTCATTATATTTCCTTCAATTCCCGAGTTATGAAGGTCTAGTGATACGTTTTCAAGCAGCCACCCTTTGCGGCAAAAGCTTTCTAATGAAAATTCAAATAAAATCCTATTATCTGTTTTAAAATGGATTTCCGGTATTTCCAGTTTTTCATACAGTGTAATAAAATTGTCATGAGTCAGGCGTCGTCTGGCTCTTTTTTTCTTTGTTGGCCACGGGTCACAAAAATTGATATATAACCGCTTAACTTCTCCCGGGTTAAAGTAATCAAGTACATCATTTACATCAACATGCATAAAATAAAGTGAACCTGCCCCCACTTCTTCTGCTCGTTTTGCCGCTGCTGCTAAAATCACTGCTTCACGTTCAATGGCAATATAGTTAATATCATGGTTTATTTTTGAAGTTTCTGTTATAAACCGCCCTTTGCCGCAGCCAATTTCTACATGAATCGGGTTATCGTTTTTAAAGAGTTCTTTTAAACTCCCCTTTATATTTTCTGTTTCTCTAATTATTCGTGGGTTTTCGCTTAATACCGCTGGTGCCCAGTTTTTCTTACGTGCCCTCATAAAATATCCTCCATTTATATATATAAATTAAACTCCGGTTATTCTAACCCATATTATACAAATAAACAATTTTGTGCTATACTTTTTTCTAATGTTTTGTCTTACGGTGACCTCTAAAAACTCATCTTTTCGCATATGCCGCTTCTCAAAAAATGGCTTAAAGCCGCCATTTTTCTGCGATGCGACACAGCTCAAAGTGAGTTTTTGGAGGTCGCCATACATACCTATATTTAAAATAAGGGGAATAACATGCTTCCAGTGGCAAAAAAGGTGATTGTTATAGGTTCATCAACAGGTGGAGTTGAGGCAGTAGACAAAGTTTTGTCACAGTTGCCTGTTACAGTTCCGCCTATACTTATTGTCCAACACATGCCACCGGGGATAACAAAACTCTTTGCTACCCGATTAAACACAGCACATGCAGTTGCAGTAAAAGAAGCAGAAGACGGGGATCAGCTTGTACAAGGGCAAGTCCTTATTGCCCCTGCTGGTAAGCACATGAAGGTAGTACATCGACTGGGAAAGCTCTTTATTGAGCTTTTTGTAGGAGAAAAAGTCCAGTATGTAATGCCTTCCGCTGATGTACTTTTTGAATCTGTTGCAGAGATTTTTGGACGAAATGCTATTGGTGTAATTCTTACAGGCATGGGTGCAGACGGTGCACGAGGGCTTAAAAAAATGCGTGACGCAGGAGCAAAAACAATTGGACAAAACAAGGAAACATGCGTGATTTATGGTATGCCAAAAGTGGCATTTGAAATGGGAGCCGTTGAGCATCAACTACCAATAAACGCAATTGCAGACAAGATTATGAGATTAGTATAAGAATATGGAGGAACTTATGTACACGGGCATTAATAATGACGACAAGGTTAGGATTTTAGATAAACAAAATGCCATGGTTTTTAAATGTCTTTTTAAACCACCTCATTATCCTTTTTTGTCTGCAAGTATTGGTTCAGAGGATTTAACAGGGCTTAATATTGAAGATTTTTCAGGCGAAAATTCTATAAGTTTTATGGACTTAGTAAGACCTGAGGATACAAAACATGTCGAGGGTATACTTTGGCAAACACTTTCATATGGTGCACCTCTTGAAGCAAATTTCCAGCTAAAAACAAAACATGGAGAAGACAAGTGGGTTCTTGCCAGTGCATATATAAGCGAAACAGATGAAAATGGTATGCCCTATATTATTGAAGGTTTTATGATTGACATTTCCAAGCCAATAAAAATGGAAACTGCAAAGCAGCAAAACTATGAAAGCACATCTTTTTGGGCAAAAATGGGTCATGGTGTACGCACTCCCATGAATGCTATTTTGGGGCTTACAGAGACTGCGCTTCGTGAAAATATGCCAAATAATGTTCGTGAATATGCAAATTTAGTGAAACAAGCCGGTGAAAAATTAACAACCATGCTTGATGATGTAATTGACTACGCAAAAATGAATAACGGCTTGCTTGAAATTAAATCAGAAGAATATGACTTACCTCTTCTTATTAATGAAGTTACAAACAAAATAAAATCTCAAATGGTTGATTCTTTCGTGGAGTTTAAAGTCAACGCTGTAGACAAACTTCCAAAAACTTTAAAAGGTGACAAGGGACGAATTAAGCAAATTTTATTAAACCTTTTGCAAAATGCAATAAAATTTACAGATGAAGGTTTTATTGAGCTTTCTGTAACGGGCTTAGTAGAGGATACGACTTTTTTTCTCACTTTTAATATTGAGGATACCGGTCGTGGTATAAAAGATGAGGACAAGGAGTTTTTGTTTAAAGACTTTGCCCAGTTTGATAGCAAAAACATTGACGGCAGCGGTCTTGGGCTTCCGGTTTCAAAAGGAATTGCGGCTCTAATGGGTGGAAATATCACAGCTTCTTCTTTTTACAATGTGGGAAGTATCTTTACTGTAACTATTCCACAAGAAGTCAAAACCAGCGAGCTTGTTAATGTTTTAGACTTTGAAGATGATAGAGTTAACGTTATAGCCGAGCATACAACTGCTAAATTTATAGCTCCAAGTGCAAAAGTGCTTATAGTTGACGATATTGAAGCAAACCTGCTTGTAGCAAAGGGCTTGCTTGAGCCGTTTAAAATGCAAGTTTCTACATGTATAAGTGGGACAGCCGCTATAAAAGCTGCAAAAATGAGCGACTATGATTTTATTTTAATGGACTATCGGATGCCGGTTATGGACGGTATAGAAGCGACCCAAAGCATCCGTAAACTGGGAAATTATAAAAACACACCAATTATTGCACTAACTGCAAATGAAGGCTTTGTGTCAGAAGAGGTTTTTATAGAAAATGGTTTTAATGACTATATGGCAAAACCAATTGATATAGTGAAGCTGTTTGCAGTAGTAGAAAAATGGGTGCCGGAAAATAAAAAAATGCCGCTGGAAATAAAAAAGGAAAACCCTTTGGCAAGGATTCTTTTAGAAATTGAAGGTGTTGACACTGAAAAAGGAATTGCTGCCCTTGGTGGAAATCTTGGTGTTTACATGCGAGTCCTAAAAAAATTCCATGAAGATAGCACCAAAATAATTAAAGAAATAACTGAGTATATAGAGAACGATAATTTAGAAATGTATCATATTAAAGTTCACGCACTAAAAAGTTTATCTAAAAGCATTGGAGCATTTAAACTTGCAGAGCTGGCAGCTTCACTTGAAGCAGCAGCACTGGACAATAAAAAATCATTTATTCATGCACTAAATCCAATGTTTATAGTTGAACTTGAAGCACTTTTAGAAGATATTAAAAAACTAGAGGAGATGTAAGCAAAATGTCAAAATACAACTTTAGTGTTGCAGAAAAAAAATGGAGAAAAAAGTGGAAAGAAACTCCTATACAACAAAACACAGATGATAAACCAAAATATTATTGTTTAGATATGTTTCCATACCCATCAGGAAACGGGCTTCATGTTGGGCATTGGCGTGGATATACCTTTAGTGATGTATTAACCCGCTATAAAATCCTACAAGGGTATCATGTCTTACATCCAATGGGTTGGGATGCATTTGGTTTACCGGCAGAAAATACTGCGATAAAAAAGAAGGTGCATCCAAGCATTTCAACTGATGAAAATATTGTCAAGTTTAAACGACAACTTGATGAAATGGGTACAGATTACGATTGGAACTACGAGCTTAGCACAACAGACCCCAAGTTTTTTAAATGGACACAATGGATTTTTGCAAGAATGTTTGAAAAAGGCTTGGCATATGAAAAAGAAATGCCCCTTAACTGGTGCGACTCTTGCAAGGCAGTTTTAGCAAATGAAGAAGCAAAAGGCGGCATTTGCGAAAGATGCAAGGGCGCAACAACAAAGAAAAACTTGCGTCAATGGATGATTAAAATAACAGACTATGCCGAGCGTTTATTAAACGACCTTGACGACTTAAAATGGCCTGAACGAGTAAAAAAAATGCAAGCCGAATGGATTGGAAAAAGTAATGGTGCAGAAATTGACTTTGTTGTAGCTGATTCGAGTGCAAAAATTAAGGCGTTTACAACACGCCCCGACACACTTTTTGGGGCAACAT
>Ga0131853_10017284_pt1 | contig 13137 bp, 8 predicted proteins | sample TergutLab28metaG_FD_92764 | JGI IMG/M metagenome (GOLD analysis project Ga0131853, IMG submission 92764) | Labiotermes labralis P1 segment gut microbial communities from Petit-Saut dam, French Guiana - Lab288 P1 (version 2) (version 2) | ecosystem: Host-associated > Arthropoda: Insects >...
GCCCATAGGGGGAGTAGAGGTATAGCTGTACTGTACAGGCACTGAGGCTCTGTACAGGCCGTACGGCCCATAGGGGGAGTAGAGGTATAGCTCTACTGTACAGGCACTGAGGCTCTGTAGAGGGCGTATGGTCCATAGACGGAGTAGAGGTATAGCTCTACTGTACAGGCACTGAGGCTCTGTAGAGGCCATACAGTCCATAGACGGAGTAGAGGTATAGCTCTACTGTACAGGCACTGAGGCTCTGTACAGGCCGTACGGTCCATAGACGGAGTAGAGGTATAGCTCTACTGTACAGGCACTGAGGCTCTGTAGAGGCCATACAGTCCATAGACGGAGCAGAGGTATAGGTCTACTCTTTCTTGACCATGGCACTAGAAGGGGGTGAGGGGTCAGCGTCACACCCCAGCTGCTCTTTACCCCCGGGGAAAGACCCAGTACCCATTGTACAGGAGGCTGGATGGGCCCCAAGGCCAGTCTGGACAGGTGTGGAAAACCTCGCCCCACTGGGATTCAATCCCTGGGTCATGCAGCCCATAGCCAGTTGCCTGTATAAGGTAGGGGTGCTCAAATCCTGGGTGCCTGGTTGCCCAAATGACAAAATTTTGTACTGTAGTGAATATTATTTTCAGCATAATTATTGTATACTTTTCTTAGATACAAAAATTTGTGTCAGTTCACATGCACTGAGGAGAAAGCACAGGATAACAATAACATTCACAGGTCACTTCTGAATTCTGGGTCTTCAAGGAAACATGCTTCATGTCACCCTTTTACCAGCTATAATTTTGGCATGGGTCCCAGAATTTTGGGGAATTTGTGAACCTCCGTTACACTCTGTCGAACAAAAATCCATCGGCCTAATATTTCGTACATCCCGCTCAGGCAGTGACATGCGGTATAGTTGTCATCATAATTCGAGTCGTTTTACTTTCCCCATATTTGTGCATTCATGGCGTTTCTCTGTCTTCAATTCATTACAATCAATCACACCGTGTATATATTAACCGAAGACAACAATACATTTGCTTAATTTGAAATTAAAACTTTGATTAAACTTAATTAACTTTCCCAGGCGTAAGGCTAGCTAGCTAGCTAGCTAGCTTTGCTGCTAGGGTTGGATGAGTTGACTGGACCATTCCGTTCTTACTGTCAGCAAGTGCAGCCCAGGCAGTTGAACGCGTGCTAGTAGTGGCCTTCAGAAACAAACTATGTTGGTTCGAGTCCCACTATTGGCGTATTTCTTTACGTAGCCCAGGCAGCTGAACGCGTGCTAGCAGTAGCCTTTGGGAACAAACTATGTTGGTTTGAGTCACACTATCACCATATTTCTTTTTGTAGCCCAGACTGTTGAACGTGTGATAGCAATAGCCTTCAGAAACAAACTATGTTGGTTAGAGTCCCATTATCGGCATATTTCTTTATGCAGCCCAGGCAGTTGAATGCGTGCTAGCAGTACCCTTCGGAAACAAACTACATCGGTTCGAGTCCCACTATCAGCATATTTCTTTATGTAGCCCAGGCAGTTGAACGCGTGCCAGCAGTATCCTTCGGAACACACAACATTCAACAAAAGACAGACATCCATGCCCCCGGTGGGATTCAAACCCACAATCTCAGCAGATGAGGGGCTGTAGACCCACTATCGGCTTATTTCTTTATGTATCCGTACGAATGAAAATGTTTACTGAAGAGAATTATTGAGCGTGCGAGTATGACCGGTGTGCTTGGGACTCAGGGTGGTTTTGCTCTTGTCTTGTTTCAGGGGTGGGGTGGGGGAGTGAAATACTGTTGGAAAATGTGCAGCTCTAATTCAGCTCTCGAAACAAGTTCATAATTTTTCTTTCATGTGACCGTGTAGTACAAAATAACACATTTTAAAAATTGTGTGTATTTAAAAGTCTAACTGGCTACAGATGATGGTGATTATGAAAACCTAAATGTTAATGTTTTACTAATAATAAAATCAAAGGCATTGAAGAGCTGCACTCATTAACCTATGACCAGTTTCTTTCAATTTCTGCCAAATGAAGGGAATGTCTTCAACTGCATTATGGTAATTCACAATTTTAGAACCATGGACTGAACAGGATATCTGCTGCTGGTCATGGTTGAAAAAGGAGGGTAGGGAATTACCAAAAGCTGACCTGGCTGTGAGAGTAGTCACTAACCCTGAGTTGAATGGAGGCGGAGTCCCTTTGTAACACAAATACTGTCATAAAACTGAAAGTGAAAGCAAATGATGGGTCAATTTTAGTTTAAAGACCTCAGGGAGAGTGCTGAAACCTGCATTATAGGTCTACCTCCAAACACAGTGGTCGTGTGTCTGTCCACTGTTGGGGCTGGATCTCCCATGAAGGAGCTGGAGTTCTCTATCATATACAGGGTCACCTGGAAAGCCTGCATTATCAGCACATTTTGCAGAACGTAATGGTGCCGTCTGTACAGATTCTTTATCCCGATGGTATAATCCATTTACAGCAAGACCACTCCTCCACTCATGATTCTCGTGTGGTTCAAGAACGGCTATCATGGCAGGCCGACGTCAAAATCCTTGACTGGCCACCGCGAGCGCCTGATATTGAACCCCATCGAGAATACGTGGAGTGAGGCAAAAAGGACAATGCAGGAAGCCTGGCCTGTCCGCCCTCCCAGGAATAGCGATCAGCTATTGGCCCTTACTTCAACAACACAGTTCATTCCATCAGTGACTGAGTCCATGACACAACAAATGAAATCAGTGGTCAAAGCAGAAGGGTTCTGGACTTCTTATTAAAGAGGTCAATTTCTGACAACAGCCCTTTTAAGGGATAAAGTATAAATTTTCATTTCCTATGCATAGGTGCCATAATTCGCAGGTCCCAGTGGCTGGGCGGTGTACGGCCACTCGCCTGCTGAGACTGTGGGTTTGAATCCCACCGGGGTTGTGAGTGTTGTGTGTTCCAAAGGCTACTGCTAGCACGTGTTCAAATGCCTGGACTACATAAAGAAACATGCCGATAGTGAGACTCGAACCAACATAGTTTGTTTCCAAAGGCTACTGGTAGCATGCATTCAACTGCCTGGGCTACATAAAGAAATATGCCGATAGTGGGACTCAAACCAACGTAGTTTGTTTCCAAAGGCTACTGGTAGCACGCGTTCAGCTGCCTGGGCTACATAAAGAAATATACTGATAGTGGGACTCAAACCAACATAGTTTGTTGCCGAAGGCTGCTGCTAGCACGCATTCAACTGCCTGGACTACACGAAGAAATATGCTGATAGTGGGACTCGAACCAACATAGTTTGTTTCTGAAGGCTACTGCTAGCACACATTCAACTGCCCCGGCTACATAAAGAAATATGTCGATAGTGGGACTCGAACCAACATGGTTTGTTTCCAAAGGCTACTGCTAGCACACATTTAGCTGCCTGGGCTACGTAAAGAAATATGCCGATAGTGGGACTCGAACCAACATAGTTTGTTTCTGAAGGCTACTGTTAGCACGCATTCAGCTGCCTGGACTACATAAAGAAATATGCCAATAGTGGGACTTGAACCAACATAGTTTGTTTCTGAAGGCTACTGCTAGCACATGTTCAACTGCCTGGACTACATGAAGAAATATGTCAATAGTGGGACTTGAACCAACATAGTTTGTTTCTGAAGGCTACTGCTAGCATGTGCTCAACTGCCTGGGCTACATGTAGAAATATGCCGATAGTGTGACACGAACCAACATACTTTGTTTCTGAAGGCTACTGCTAGCACATGTTCAACTGCCTGGACTACATGAAGAAATATGCCAATAGTGGGACTTGAACCAACATAGTTTGTTTCTGAAGACTACTGCTAGCATGCGTTCAACTCCCTGGGCTACATAAAGAAATATGCTGATAGTGGGACCTGAACCAACGTAGTTTGTTTCCAAAGGCTACTGCTAGCACACATTCAGCTGCCTGGGCTACATAAAGAAATATGCCAATAGTGGGACACGAACCAATGTAGTTTGTTTCCAAAGGCTACTGCTAGCACACATTCAGCTGCCTAGGCTACATAAAGAAATATGCCGATAGTGGGACTCAAACCAACGTAGTTTGTTTCCAAAGGCTACTGGTAGCACGCGTTCAGCTGCCTGGGCTACATAAAGAAATATACTGATAGTGGGACTCGAACCAACGTAGTTTGTTGCCGAAGGCTGCTGCTAGCACGCATTCAACTGCCTGGACTACATGAAGAAATATGCTGATAGTGGGACTCGAACCAACATAGTTTGTTTCCGAAGGCTACTGCTAGCACACGTTCATCTGCCGGGCTACATAAAGAAATATGCCGATAGTGGGACTCGAACCAACATAGTTTGTTTCCGAAGGCTACTGCTACCACGCATTCAAATGCCTGGGCTACATAAAGAAATATGCCGATAGTGGGACTCCTACCAACATAGTTTGTTTCTGGAGGCTACTGCTAGCACGCGTTCAACTGCCTGGGCTACACTTGCTGACAGAACGGAACGGTTCGGTCAACTCATCCAACCGTAGCAGCAAAGCTAGCTAGCTATCCTCATGCCTGGGAAAGTTAATTAAGCTTAATTAATGTTTTAGTTTCAAATTAAGCAAACGTATTATTGTCTTCAGTTAATATATACACGGTGCGATTGATTGTAATGAATGGAAGACAGAGAAACGCCACGAATGCAAAAATATGGGGAAAGTAAAACAACTCGAATTATGATGGCAACTGTAGTTCACGTGATTTCCAATTCAAGCCGATGGATTTTTGTTCGAGTGAGTGTATAAGGTATACACCTAAAACATACTTCTCTGACTCATGATACAAGTAATCTAGCTTAATATATTTTATAGAATGGCCAAGTTGCCCTGTTTTTATCTGTTGAAAATTTATTCCATGAAAAAAAAGTTTTACAAAGTAACATTAAAATTATCCCTCACACAGGATGTGATAATCCAAAACATCTTTTAATTAACATTAAGACACTTAAGTACACAGCATTCTGGGTACTGACTGGTAACTGTATAGCACATGTCACTACAGCACACAGAAAACACAACACTTCTGTCCACTCTCAACTGCTTCCAACTGCTAATGACATAAATATTAATCACTATCTTCTGCTAAATGAGTAGCAAAGTTTCAGAGAAAGGTGATTCTGAAGGAACCTGACTCCTGTGAAACATCAGCACACGGCTACCAGAATACACTGCATCATATTCCAAAAGATTATAATAGAAACCTACAATCACATGTAAATGTAAAGCACACAGCTGTTCTGATGCTCTAACACCAACAGAAAAACACAATACATAACACAGAGCTTCAGCAATAAGACTGTTCTCAAAGGTCAATTGCAAGCAGAATTTCAGAGTCATTCCAGACATATCGGTAAGTGAAATTTAAGTAAGAGTGAAGTACTATTTCCACAGCCATGATGTCAGGAACAAACAAGTCAGATATAATATCCACCCACACAATATAATGAAGAGTGTGTGAGACAGCACGAGAACAAGAAAGCATAATTTGTGCACATCAGTAAGCTAAATGTTTTATGCTGTATCTATGATCCACAGAGTCATAATAAACCACACTTAAAAAAATTCTTAATATTCAATTTAAGCACGCCTTCAAACAACATGCAAATACCAATCACTCACTTTCAAAAATATATTAAATCAATACCAGAAATCATCTGATTAAAAGGAGGCTGGCAACAACACTACATATGAATAGTATACTACCTGAAAACTAATGTTTAATCTAATCCAAACATGTGCATGGCTGGAAATAGTCACCTTAACAGGTAAAGTAGAAAGACAGTGTGCAAGCAGTGGTGTGGGAACAGGTACAAGTGCATGTCAAATAATTTAACACTTACTACCTTTGGTTTATACAAATCTGGCCTGTATCTATAAATAAACATTGCAATATATGGTCTTTGCATAACATTTTGAGTGTCACTGCAAAGATGGGAAATACATAGAATTTTGCAGAAGTGTTATATTACACAGGTACCGCACCATTATTCAAAAATATCATCACAAGAAAAGTGAACAGATATTTAATATTAAATCCAGTGCAACTGTAGTCAGTTGCACACGGGTTGCATCATGATGCAAAAGATTCATGAAACCAAACATGCAGCAACAAACATAAATATTAGTTCCAGTTCCAATTACATCATGGGTTCCCCCAGATGATTCCATTAAGAAAAAAACAGGAACCTGTCAAAAGTAAGGAACTCAACAATTAACTGCACCTAATGTGTAATTTATAATTAACTTCAACTGCCACTAATTTTGCTCACTTAAAAATGGTCTTTTTTTCTTTCTATACAAAATCTAACTTCTGAAAACTCTGTGGCAGAGGAAACTGTCCAAAATGGAGAATTGTGACATACTATCATATTACAGTACTTTTTAATTCAGGCATAAATTCAAACAAGGAAGTAATAAAATGTTATCCTATTCAATAGCTACAATGCTTTGATTCAAGTTTCATTATTTACAAACTGTAAATATGCCATTCAGATCAAGAACCAAAAGACTTGTACTGTAATGTCCTTGTAGAATGAAAAGTCTGACGTTCAGCATCACCTTTACATAAATAACATTTCTGGATTAAGTACACAGGAAGTAATGTGGAGAGTGTTGAACACATGGCATATTTAAGTCATGCAACTAAGTTGCAACCATTGGAAATAAGAGAATATCAACTTTTTCATTTATCAAAAGTGAAAGTAAATAAATAACAAAGATTAGAAAAATTAGGTTAAATAATAGTTATATAAAGAGTTTCGTATTGCCCCCAAAAACAGAAATTAGTATCAATCTGTCTTTAAACATGTAATGTAATGTATTAATGAGAAATGTTATGTGTTTTTATAATTTATGTTTGTCTTACATGAATGTAAGCATTCAATGATGGTTGTGGCATCAACATAATATCCACCACATAACACACAAATAAGATGTGGATTCAGGTCTGTGATCTTGAGTCTTCGTGGTCGATGCATCTTGCAGTTTGAAAACTCAACACTTGGCCATAAATGCTACCAAACGAAACAAAATTGCTTAGAGGTGACAGCAGATGATCAACATAATGCAGTTCTTATGTACTCCAGAACTTACTTTCAGCAAGTGCAGAAACAAGCAAACATACATACACACGACGTCAAAACATTGGCTTAATATCTGTAAACACCAACAGCTGTGGTGTTTACCTTCACTGCTGTAAGACAGCAACAGCGCACACGCAGCTCGTGAAATAGTAATCGCAAGATAGCATACGTCAAATAAACACCACTGGCATAAATATATACAGAATAACACACGTCATGGTGTACAGAATATCACAAAATAAAGATTTACGTGAAAAAAATCTGACGCGTTACAACATAAGCCAGCCATATTGGAATGCATAGCCTATTTAGTGCTTGCCGTGACCCCTATTACAGCAGATTGGTATATCTTCCTAGTTTCTTGATGTCAGGCTTCAGGATTAACGAAACTTGATTTCATATTTTCTTTGTCAATATCGCGTACATTTAAATAAGCTACTTTACATTCCAACTACTGTTTATCCCATTTGGCAAACTATGCCTTACAAGCCACGGGCCTAATTCGGAGGTCGAACCAAACACAACCTCGATATTTGTTTGGAGGGAGTCACGTGATCTCGTCAAACGTCAGTTGACATGCAAATTACGCACTGCACATTTCCAGGAATTGTATTTTTTGCAACATATACGACAATGCTACACGCACAAAACGACACAACATACAATAAACGACACATAATCAGAACATGTTCTACTTATTCTACAATATGTAGTTTACTTCCCTTCCGTTAGATTCCGCAGAACATTCTCCACTTCATTCAACAGATGGCACAATCTACATAAATAATACTCCCTCGTACAGTCTCTGTTCCACGTCACGGATAACATGCATCCGTGCTCAAGTACATGTATGACATATGAACAAATGCCGTAAATATTACACTATTTTTCAAGAACTGTTGCCCTTTGAATGTTGTTACTGATGGCTATGTTGTGTTTCCAAAGTTTAAAAATATTGTGTTGGGTCTTGACAATGCTTTAAACAACTCACTACACCAATTAACTCTTCCTACAAGAGTCTTCAATCTTATCACTATCCTTTGTAGTTTAAAACTGCTTAACTTTCCCCATCACCCACCCCCCGCACCGAAGAAATTCTAAACCAAACTTCAAATGTGAATGCAATTTTGCATAATACATACTTCATAAGGTATTTCACTTGTTATTATATCTTTAAGGGAATACATCCTGCAATAACTTTCAGCTGTAAAAACTCAAATTATGATCACAAAAATCTCAGTTGAATAACAGTACTTCATGTGTATTACTCTTCAAGGTAGGAATACCAACAGCTTTTAAAATTGCTCCTCAATAGTTGTGATAGAACTCTGCTCATTTTACAATTATGACTACATGCTGACTGCTATATTGTGTTCTAAAAATCGTTGGGGGACACACTTGGACAGATTACAAAACACATGCACAAATTGCAAAGGAGTTAACAATAACACAAATTTTGAACAAATTGCTGGAATTCAATAGAAGCTGGATGCAACATGTAAATAGAATGCCTTGAAATAGATTACCCAGGGTAATGAAATACTACTCCCCAATTGGCAGAAGGAATCATGATAGACCTTTGAAGATACTTCTGGATATGTGAGACCAGAACAGGTCAACAAGTGGCCCAACTCCTTGAAAGATATATGATGATGATGATGAAATTGCTGGGACAAAATGGAAAAGTTTCGTATTCAATCATTCTGTTACATGGTGTACATGTAAGATATACATGTGGCTTCCACATGCAAATTGTTAAAATCACTTCTTGTTAGAGACAAGTTGGAATCAGGATATTTAGTAATCTTTCATTACACATTAAAATTATATTCGTTATACATTATTTAAGCTAGCATTGGAACACTATCTCCTGTCTCAGTTCTTCTACTGTTTGAAGAAGGATTTACTTCATGAGAAAATTCTTAAGACTTCTGGACTTTTATCAGGATATTTTTTGACATAGTAATGCCACTCTCTATACCACAACATCCTTATAGTACAGATGACTATAAATACCGGTAACAACAAACTTCCCATTTTCATTTTTATGAAATATGACTCATGTTACACTCCTTTTTTTATTGTATGGCGAAAGTAAGGAATATAAATTGTAATTCTAATTCCATGGGCATGTCACAACAATTAATACAAGAATAAATATTGATTAACATATTAAACCTTGTAATATAAATCTCTTGAAAAAATATAATTAACATGGGAATTTGATTGTAATAGGGTACCAATTAATATAAAGAAGTTGGAGGAATATAAACCCTATAAAAGAGAACTGAAATCTTTTCTCATAGATCATGTGTTTTATTCAGTAGACGAATTATTATGTTACTGATTTGATGCTACAGCAGCTTGGACTAAATTAAATTATGATAATATTTAATGTTGTATATGTACAAATTGTTAAAATAAGTAACTGTAGTAAGGATACATGTATTAAGTCAGTATGAAATGTAATACAGAGATATTATTAATAACATGAAGTAAATATAGAGATGTATGTTTAATTTAGCTATATTTTATAATATTTGTTTATTGTATGATCATGCTGTTACATTTTATACTTATGACAAACTTGATGAGTCTAGAGTCACTGTACAACTGATTGGATTGAATAAAGAATAAGAATTATATATATATATATATATATATATATATATATATATATATGTGTGTGTGTGTGTGTGTGTGTGTGTGTGTGGTGCTGAGAAAGATTTTTAGGCGTTAAGGGGCAGCAGGCAAAAAGAAACTCGAAAAAAAAAACTTATAATGAGGAGTTTCATGATTAGTAACTCTCATCTAAACATTATTCCGGTTATCAGAGCATTGAGAATCAGATGGATATATGGCACAAATGAGGAAGAAACGTGCATACAGCATTTCGGTGGGGAATCCGAAATGAAACAGACCACCTCGGCGATAATTTTAAAAATACAACTTCTCGGGAGCGTGAGCCGGATTAATGTGGCTCAGGAGAGATAAATTGCGGACCCTTACAAACACGGTAACAGAGGATTTTACACAACGCGGGGAATTTTTTGACTTCCTGAGCTTTTCAAAGAGGATTCGGTTCTATGGTGTTAGTTACTTAATAAAACATTCAAGTATATAGAGAACACAATCATTCTTTGTTCAAGCATACAGTGTAATGCACACAGATCCAATACGACGCATGTGACAGCTTTAGTAAAGAGCCGCCGGTACCGGATAATATGGCTGACTGTAGCGTTCTGTTACTAGATGGTGGCATATGAAAAATATAGTTATAAGTCGATCAAATGTTTATAGTGTCATGTTGTCAAATATGTGAAAATGTCGTGTGAATTTGCTATGTATACGAGGTGTTCGTTGTCAAAATATGAATGTTAAATAAAATATTTTTCCGATCCAATCATGAAGATGCTTCCTTTCATTAGCACGCTTCTTAGACAGAACAAATATTTTCTTGTAGGCTTATGTTTGGGCATATTGGCAGGTTTGATTTTTGCACCTATTTTGGAAAGTGATTGCCTGTTTAATGAGAACGGACAAGGTTATACAAGCGACCATCTGTCTCGAAGTCGTTCTCTGAACAGTGATGCAAACGCACAAGGAGACGAATATGAACCCCGGATTAACCTCGGTGGTAAACCCAGACATGCTCATAAAACGCCAAACCTTTTGAATCGGCCTCGATACTACTCAACAGAATTAGGCATACGTGAGAAACTTTTTATTGGCGTTTTATCTTCACAGTATGATGTCTCATCTCGTGGTGTTGCATTGAACAAGACTGTTGCACACCTGGTAGACAAAGTTATGTTCTTTATTGATGCACCTGGACATCGAAAGCTGAACATTTCAATGCCTGGCGGGATAGTGGGTTTCACCGACACAAGAAAAATACTGAATGCTTTCCATATGCTCAAGTACATTACAGATAATTACTTGGATGAATTTGACTTTTATTTTTTGGTTAAGGATACAACATACATCAAAGGACGCCAACTGTATGATCTTGTGCAAGGAATTAGTGTGAGTGAGGATGTCCATGCTGGAAGTGGAAAAAGAGATGAACATTCTACTTTTTGTTCATTGGGTATGGACAGTCAGCACAAAATATTGCCTGTTATACTTGATCATACCAGTAAACATTGATTTTGACATACATATATATTTTGCATATGCCTGCATGCCATTAGAAGTCATATGTGGGCCTTGGTCAAGTGTTTTTTTTTTTTTTTGGTGCAGAGAGTTTCAAAGAGGTACTACGAGAATCTGTTTAAAACTTTGAATTCTCTGTTATCATTAAGAAATGGTAGTTGTGGTAAATATGTTGAATGAAAACCTACCTATCCTGTTACTTGAATATACCAGTTCCTTGCCTGTGATTGAGACAGACAAGGTAAAGAGCACAAAGAATTTTAATCAAAGTTAAGTAGAATGGGCCTGGATTCATTTTACTCGAACACAGTATATACAATTTTTCATCCACCATTTCAGAATACCATTATTTCTATAACCAAATGAGTATTTATATGTGAATATGCTACTGTGATCATAATACATGCCTTCATTCCTGGCATGCTTTGCTCTTTCTTATAAAAGTGTTGTTATATTAAAGTTGCCATCACTGGAATTGAACATGCCAATAGCTTAGCAATGTGCATGGTTTATGTAAACCAAATTTAGTTACAGCTTGTATGTGCTAATAGACTAAACTGTATTAATCACTTCACAGAATGCTGTAATGTCACCCTGACAGAACCAAGGGTAAGGTTTTGGTTTAAATTGGCAACCATGAGTGTTGCAAACGTAACATCATGTACCATTAGTATATGATCCATGTCTGTGATATCCGTTTACAAGACGGATTTATGTTGGATGAAACGTGAATATCAAGTTACACATTCAGGAATATATTATCACTGTATTGGCATGTTCACTGAAATATCAATTTCATTGTGCATACATATATCCTTCACGATGTGAGTACAGGCTTGCAAATACTTCCGTACTACTAGGAAAATAAAATTTTCTATATTAGTTAATATTACATCAATTACAACATCAAATTTTAAATAATATATGTCAATTGCAGATGCTGGCTTACTGCTCAGCAACTCGGTGATACGTAAAATAATGTCATCACTTGACTGGTGTGTCAAGAACGCATTTTATGATTCTGATGATGACAATGTGGGACAGTGTGTACTGCATGCTACAGGCATCTCATGTCAAGAATCAGTTCAAGTATGTGTTTGGCAGTTTCATAATTTCATATTACAGATGACTGCACTATTGTTCTGTATTTGTAATTTACAGTCAATAACAATGCATTTCTTACTATTAATGTATGGCTTCAGGGATATACACTATCAAGTTACACTCTACACAGAAGCTTGAATATGGAGGACATTCAGCAGCTAACAAAGGACCCGAATCTTGATCATGCATTGACAGTATATCCTGTCCAAGAGCCACACATTTTATTTCAACTACATGCCTATTTCTGTATGGTAAGTAATCTAAATAATGCATTGATGAATAAGAATGTTGTATAATAAAGACACTACTCATATATTAAATCTTTATGTTTGTAATATTACAGTGTCTCTTAATTATTCTGTTTATTTTGAAATCCCACAAAGTTGTGGGTTAACACAACATATCACAAGACTGCATTACATCTGTGACTGAGCTGCAAATGGGCACAAACTGACAGCCATTGTAAATTAACTGAGATGAACACTGAAAGAAATAAAGCACCATGCTTACTAATGTAATATTCGCATGCCTAAGTACCCACTACTATTAATGTTACCACCATCACCACCACCACCACTGCCACCATTACTACTACTACTACATCCTGCAGATTCTTCCTTGCAAAGTGATATGTACTATTTTACATTCATTGTTCCGTGCATCATTGTAATTGTTTAAAAAAATAACCAACACGATGTCACTTGTGGACTATCCTTTATTTTCATGGGTAGTCGTCATTCATTCTCTACATGTTTCGAGC
>Ga0131853_10017287_pt1 | contig 13135 bp, 10 predicted proteins | sample TergutLab28metaG_FD_92764 | JGI IMG/M metagenome (GOLD analysis project Ga0131853, IMG submission 92764) | Labiotermes labralis P1 segment gut microbial communities from Petit-Saut dam, French Guiana - Lab288 P1 (version 2) (version 2) | ecosystem: Host-associated > Arthropoda: Insects >...
AAAGCCTACCGGTCACGTGATGCACCACCAGTTTAACATTCAACAACTGTACGCTCTGCCCACGCTGTATTTATGTGTTTTGTATTTATCTGAGAACAAACAGCGACTTGTGCCACTTACAGCTTAAACTGATTGGTTTTTATAACCGAGATGAAAAGTGTTTACAGCGCGTACGAAATGGGCCTTTAAATAAATAATTCTGCCCTTCGTCTTTAATGCACGGTATTGGAAACTTTTCCGGTAGCTTTCAGAAAGAAACATTTGACTTTATGGTCCTGCGCTAGTAAGTTTGCTTTCTGTATCATTTAATAATTGACTAATTCTGCTACAGCGAATAGTGGGCTGACTTTATGCGTCGAAATTACTGAAGTTGTATTGAAGATCAAAATTGAAGTGTCAGAATTTTTTAAGTTAAAAAACTGCGTGTCATGACTAAGATATTTCGCAGTTTTTATCAACCCTTCCAAGCGAATATTGGGGCAGGTCTTTAAAATCGATCATGACATATCTTCCACGTCATTTCCCATTCAGCATTTGGAAGAACTTTGAGACATATGAGGTTCTTGCAGCTGTGTTGCCAAAGGTTCAAATTAGGTTCAAGTCTTCTGGAATACGACGCGGTGTAAAGTGGTTCATACATACCTACATTTCTGGGGCAGAGAATTCCTCCAAAACGTCTATGTCACACAAAACTGTTGCCTTCACACAAGAATTAATCTGTCTTGCCATTCATTATTCAAGTCCCCGCTCGCATCAAGATGTCTTTGACCCCAAATTTACCAATTTCTTTGCTTATCCTCTGCTGCCGAGACAAATGCAATCACATCCATCCACCCATATATGTCGCTACCCCCTCTTCCGGGCCTTGGCCTCCCCCATAAGACGCCTCCATTCATCCCTATTTTCAGCTCTCCTCCTCCATTCTTGTATTTTTGATCAAATGTTAATATGCGTTTTTGTGAGTAATTGCGCCTTACATGACGACCAATTCGAAAGGAAAATTTAACCGATACAAGAACTCTGTGATGACGACAATCAGGAGTGCCTAAACACGTAGGAGATTGAGTGTCTGTTGTGTTCATATATCAGGACATGTAAAGGGCTCCATATACCTTAAGTTAAACTGTGCAGTTTAACTGTGTAAAAAACTGCACGAAAAACTGAACTGAATGTTCTCTGGCACAGCACAGGTTTCCCATCAGGTTTGTCAGTTTTTTTGTCAGTACAGTGTTTCTTCTTGTGTGTGTGACTGTGGTGGATAAAAACAAGGCTGTCGTTTGCTGTTTGCTAGTCACATCGGCCATAATGTTATCCGAAAAGAAGAAAAGAAAGCGTAAAATGTGGAGTAAGAAGTGGTATTTGAAAAGGAATGTATCATGCGATGCTCACTTTCTGAATGAATTGCTAGAAACGGATGTGCCTTGAGATGATGCCATCGTGGTATCGGCAGGTAAACTGAGGAAACTGTGGGATTCCCTGAGTAAACTGCGCAGTTCAGTGTGTGAAAGACGCCTGGAAAGGACAGTTCTGAGGCCTGCGCTATTGCCTGTCAAAACTGCGCATTTTACTCAGTTTTTCCGTCAGGTATGACGCCACACAGTAAAATCGCTCAGTTTAACTGAGTGTTTGTAACGCCCTTTAGGTTGGTTTGATAAGTTGGGTACTTGTTCGTGACTAACCACCATTGCTTGTGGGTTCCTCATCTGCCAAGAATCATTCATAACTCTTGCTGTCAGCTACTTTATCACATAGAACTCGACTTGCTTACTGATCCGCCCACAACAGAGCTGTGGCGGAAGTTACGTCAACAGACTCCTTGTACAATGCACAATTATTGGTGCTTTAGTCAAACACAACTGTCGTCTGAACCCGGCTTCAGCCGTTGCAATATTACGTTACATAGCCTGATACATACATACACACACACATTGGTGGATGGGTTTATCGTAGAGTAGCAAACGATGGGCAGATGAGGTTAGGGAGGTGGAAGAGGTAGGTTGATGAATAGGATCAATGACAAGCAGATGCATTTGCGAGAGCGATGTTCCAGTCTCCCACGCATGTGTCGTCACAGAGAACTATTCGCTGTGTTATTTGATAATGAGAAACGTGGGAAGAGAGTAGTACAGTTTCAGCAGCACGTGGTGAAGCAGTGCAAACTCTTTGTGACAGCTATCACCATAAAGCAGGGATTTCTCTCGAGAGTGCGATATGGCGCCGTCTCTATCAATTTCCAGTACTCTCTGCTTTCCAGAATGTAATCCGGTAGCTGTTTACTTGTTCTTCCTCGTCTTCCTTTCCCTTCTATCTTTCCTTCAATATCGTGTTTTAGAAGGCAGTTCATACTCAAGATGTCACCAATCCAGTTGTTGTTTCTTCGTTTTATTTTACGTAGGATATTCCTTTCCTCGGTGGCTCTCTGCAGTACCTATGTAATGCATGTTAAATTTACACATGGATTTGTGTTAGGCAGAAACTTACAAATTTTATTACTTTCATATCCAGGAAGAGCTCCACCAGTCACAGCCGCAGAAGTCAGCAATACCTGTCAGTTTATTACTCTTTCACTACGCTTGAACCCGGCAGTGCCCTGATCAGATCGTTATACTTTTAGGAACGCATGACTTGTCACCACTAATCCATAAAGCTTAGCGCAACCCGGTAAACGCCCTCACTCGTTAACAAATTGATCACCGGACGTCACGTATCTGCGACTGAAGAAATATTGTGATTCAGTGTAGTTATTACTGAGATTATTGTAACAGAACTACAATGCTTTACTGTCTGCTGTTGGTACAGGGTAAGACACATTGACTGTATTAGAAATTCACTATACACCGAGTTGAGCAGTTTGGCAATTACACTTTAGGCTTTATTCCAAATTTACGCGTTTTATTTTATATATATATATATATATATATATAGAGAGAGAGAGAGAGAGAGGCAAGTTAATTATTTAAATAACTTATACTACACTTTCAACAAAGTTTGACTTATTAATCGTGTAGCTAATGATTTCTTAGTTATTGGAATATAATATCTAGTCTAATAGAACAGAATATACTTTTTTCTATTTAAATTGGGTATGAGTCAAGAGAGTGTTCTACAAATCCTTGAGTCCTTGCCGTAACAGATTTGCCAGATTATTAGTTGGTGGCGGCGAAAATTTCTACCATACGCTCTAGTGTCCTTTCCCTGGAAAACTTAATGGAAGTCAAGCCATCATCCGAGTAGGAAAGCACTATACCAATTTTCTCGCACAATCGGTCCAACTGATCTACTCTATTCTTCTCCAGCACCACGGAACAAAAATCTTGAGAAGCTATTGGTCCGTCGAAGTGAAAAGAAACCTTTCGTTTGAAAATTTGTTACAGTGGTCAAAAGATTACGCCACTGTATCCTGTCATCAGCCACGTTAAGCCAATCACAAATACAAGTTCTTTAAGATACGTCTTAATGTTATCATTCTGTCATTGATAAGTCTTGCTGGTGATCGCTTCAGGTTTTCCCAGTCAAATATTCTTACGTTTCGTATTTTGCTCATTCGTGCTACATGTCCCGCCTATAAAACGGGGAAAAGGATTAAATAAATTGATGACGACGAAGTTCGTAATTCATTAGGATGCTTGTGTCAAACAGGGTAAGGACGCAGGTTGCTTGCAGTTTCTTTTGGCAGCAAAGGTTGGATGTGGACAACCCTGATTGCCCTATTTATAGCTAGTAAATATTATCAGCAATAGGTAATAGGGCGTGATGCCTAACAGTTAATCATATACGAGTAAGTCAATGAGAAATGTGCAGGTGTAAATAAGACGAAAGACGGTTGTGAAATTTTTGACTACGAATTTGAACAAAATTGCGTAGTCAGAATTGGATGAAATCTGTCCAGTTGGAAGAAGGAACGTTTTTTAAAAAAAACTTATCGCTCCTGTCTGTTGGGTAGATACACATTTAGGTTCACCCCACCCCCCCCCACCAGAATCGAAACGATTCGCATTATTACTGTAAACACATGCTTTGCTTCCAGGACGACATTACCTCAATAGTGTGTACTTACAGGCCTCGCATCCACTGTTAGAAAATACAAAGGAAATATAGACGTGACTATATCGGAACTTAAATATACAAATCAGCTCAATGGAGAAGTTTCATTCTTCGTAATGCAAGTCACTCAGCTCGACAAAAAATACTCGATTTTTATGTAACCCCAATGGTTCATGAACGTGTTTAGAATATTTTGACGTTCAGGTGTCCGTGCATCGTGATGAATTCTTACAATGAAACCAAATAGATGCAATAATTTATCAAATTTATTTTTGGAATAAAATTCTACATGTTTTGGACAGTTCCTCTGTCCATCATCACGATTACAGTGAAGAAATCGTGATGATGGACAGAGGAACTGTCCGAAACATGTAGAGTTTTATTCAAAAAATAAATTTGATAAATTAGTCCATCTAGTTGGTTTTATTATAAGAACTTAAATGTTTAAAACAGCCTGCCACTGGACTACGAGTATATCCTAGGCAACATGGATCCAGGCCGCACTCTGGAATATTTTTAGTAGATCAGTTTTAATTTGTAGCCGGTGTGTGTGCTTTAGAATCCCGAAGTGATTCCTTTCTTTAACGATTTCCGAAAAATATTTGTGTATGCATTTCTTATTTCTCACACCATTCCATTTTTTTTCGATTCGGTTTTTTCATAATATTTGGCAAGAAATTTTTGTTAGTTTCTAATGAATGAATGAATTAATTAATTTGTACAACTTCACATATCTTGACAGGGTGTGAATCAAATACGCACATCCACTGAACAACATAAACACGCCCGATTTTAATGTATTTCAACAAGGTTGTAAACATATAATTTTCCAGTACATAATATTCGCTTGAGAATGTCAAATGTAGCAGTAAGTGCTGTTATCATACACATTTGTGCAGTTATTTGTATGCAAAATGTGTTCTTTTTATTCGAAACCCCGATGAAGGTCACGATAGTGGCCGCAACATGTTTCTAAAGAGCAACAACATGTGACTGAACATATGTTCGTATATGTTCGTATATGTGTATTTGTTGTTTCTTCATATGCGGTATCTTCTTTTTTCCTTACGGACATCCAGTAGCTGCTTACATCTTCTTCATCGGCTACCCCTCACTTCTATCCTTCCCTCTGCCTTTCCATCACTAACGTATTTTTAGAAGGCCGTTCTTAAGCAGGATTTCAACAATATACTTAACCTTCCTTTCTTTTATTTTATGTAGGCTGTTTCTTTGCTCATTGACTCTGTCTAGTACTTCATTTTTCACACGGTCGGTCCAAGTGACCTACATCCGTCCTTCTCCAGCACCCGATTTTAAAACTTTCGGAGTATTTCTTATCTATTTTCTGAAGTGCCCATGTGTTAGCAACCCGCTCCCACAATACCCGCAGCTTGTCATTAGTTGCTACCTTAAACTGAGCTCGGTTTGTTAGTGAAAAGTATTGGCAGTAGGCCTCCTGTTACTTCTTGTCTCTTATATCCAGATATTCGCTTCAGCGCCTTGTTTTGGAACCAGATTTGACATCCATGCAAAACAAAACGCGAAACTGTATTTTTTATATATATTTTAATCTTTACATTTTCATTGCAAGTCTGAGACACAAACATTATGTGAAGATATAAAGTTCACCCTAGAATAGACCATGAGGGCCCAAAGAGGGCGTAGACGTATATTTCTACTCTTTCTTTAATCTCAGCTCTAGTAGGGGGGGGGGGCAACACCACAGCCCAGCCGTTGTACCCCGGGAGAGAGAGCAGGTACCCGTTGTACAGTACGCTGGGTGTGCCCGAGATCCGGTGTGAACGGGAGTGGAAAATCTCGCCTCCACTGGAATTCGATCCCCGGACCGTCCACCCCGTAGCGAATCGTAATACCATCTACGCTATCCCGGTCCGTATTGCTGTGATATACGTAAGTTATTTTTGGACCTACAAATGATAACGGAGAATGGAGAATAAAATACAACAATGAGTTATATACATTGTACAAGGTAAGTGATATAGTAACATACATTAAAATTAATCGATTAAAATGGGCAGGACATGTCATTCGTATGGAGGAACAGATCCCTACAAGCAGAGTTCTCGTTGCAGTGGTAGAAGGAAGAAGACAGAGGGGCAGGCCGAAACTGAGATGGGAAGATGGTGTGATGGAAGATGGTAGTAAGTTGGGGGAGAGAAATTGGAGGAATGCTGCAAGCAATAGGGACAGCTGGCAGAAGATTCTGAAGAAGGCCTTGGTTCAAAAGGGTCAATGATGATGATGATACGGGGATGATGATGATGATACTTACGTATCATCATCATCATCATCATCATCATGCTTGTGCTTCAGAGTGATGTTTTAACAGAACTCTACATTAAAAAATAAAACACCCGTTTTTCGCACGGCTGTCCGAACGCAACGAAGACTGGCCTATTTTGTTTTTCGTGTGATAATATATTTAAATCTTTATTCAGAAATGTACGAGCGGTTGCTGATAAATCCTTAGCCCGACCTATTTCCCGATGTCGTAGTACGGAATCGATAGTGTCGTTGGAAAGAATGGTCTGTTCATGTGCCGAATTGCAAGTTTTTTTTCTTGTTACAGAGGCTGAAAGGAAGCATATGTCAGGGATGCGCGCGATTTCAACAACATCGAGACGCGAGCTGTCAGCAAGTTTTTTTTTCCTGTAAGGCAAGGCGCCGAAGGAAATTCACGCCATTCTGATAGAAACATTAAGGGAATATGCACCATCGTATGCCACCGTCAAAAACTGGGTGGCCCAGTTTAAACTTGGTAATTTTTTCACCTGTGATGCGCCTCGTCCTGGACGACCCAAAACAGTGACCACCCCGGAGTTTATTGATCAAATTCACGAGCTAATCTTGGAAGACCGCCGGATTTCGGCTAAATCAATAGCTGAGCAACTGGGCATCTCACGTTAATGGGCTGGGTCCATCATTCATGAAGATTTGGACATGCGGAAGCTCTCCGCGAAGTGGGTCCCGAAATGCCTGAACGCGGATCAAAAACGTCAACGGTGCCAGTCGACTGAGCAACTTTTGGAATTTTTTCGGCGCAATCCGAAAGATATATTGTCGCGATTGGTGACCATGGGAGAAACCTGGTTATAGCACTATGACCCGGAGACAAAGCAACAATCACTGGAGTGGCGGCATAGTGGCTCACCCCGCCCCCCCCCAAAATTCCGTGTGCAAAATTCCGCTGTATAATTTCTCGCCTCAATTTTTTTGGGATCAAGACGGCATACTCCCATTGATTACACTGGAAAACAAATTTAAATTTTTTTTTGTATCTGTGATGAATATGTTATTAATTTATTTGTTTGCATCTATGAAGTTAGAAAGAGAATATAAAAAAAATTACTTGGCTCTAGTTGTAAAATTATGCTACAACTTTGGTATTTCACGAAATAGGTTGAAATGTTACACGGAACGGTGGAGTAAATAAAGAATTAATACTATTAAGTAGAAAAGAATGTGTTCAGTAGACTTATTCTGTTTAGAGATAATATTTACAGCGTAAATTGAACATCTTCACTGTCTTTTTCATGTAATTTCATTATTTAATACAAACGAAATCACTTTCTTTTTTCGTTTTGCCTGATGCTTGTATTCCAGCAGCAGTCGGCGAGCACTGCACAGTTCCATTTCCCTTGATATCTCTTCTCCATTGAAGAAATGTCTTGATGGAAACATTCTCCGTGTTCATCACTCACTGCACCACAATTCTCTGGGAAAAAATCCAAATGCGAGTGAAGGAAGTGTATTTTAGTGACAAGTTGAGCCTAATTTCTGGTAGCTCTACAAAGGGTGTTTACAATCTCCTCATAGTTTTGAACCCTTCTGTTTCCCAAGAATACTTTTACTACAAATTGAAAACTGTCCCAAGCGGCCTTTTCGTCACCTTGAAGGAGCTTGTCAAAGTATTTGTCCTTGATAATATCTCGTATTTGCGGACCAATGAAAATACCTTCTTTAAATTTTTTTTTCAATCAGTCTGGGAAACTTTTCTCATAAGTAAGAAAAGGCAGCTTCTTTTTGGTTTATGGCCTTTACAAAATTTCTCACCACACCAAGCTTTAAATGCATGGATGGCAACAAAATTTTACTCTGTTCCACTAGTGGTTGATTTTCCACATTCATTATTCCTGGTTCCAGAGATTTTCTGGCAGGTCAATATTTTCTTGAATAATGAAGAGACCGAGCTCTGCTGTCCCATTCACAAATGGAGCAGCAAAATTTTGTGAATACTTGTTGTAGTCCAAGTAGTAAGGCAATCACTTTTAGGTCACCACAGATTTGCCACTTGAATTTATGGTAATTAATGACTTCCATCATAACCAAGTTCTCATACGACTCTTATTATGCACTGAATGACCAACAGGAATGGATGGTAGGGTGTGGCCGTTGTGACGGAGAACTGCTTTGAGACTCAACTTCGACGAGTCTATAAAGAGTCGCCAGTCCAGAAGATTTTGATTAATATTGAATGTTTGCATCAGGCCATCAATATCAGTGCAAACAACAAGGCCCCTTTCCATTTTAAAGAAATGAACTAGATCTTCGTGCCTTTTATGATACACAGAAATCATTACTCATCATCTGAGAGCGCAGTGCTGACACCTGCATCCCTTCCCAAGTAACTATTTTACGCATTAAGCCACACTTCATGTATCATGACAACTAGAGCCAAGAATTGAATTCTAAGGCCATATTTGGTGTCAGCACGTTGAATTAAAGAAGAATCAACTATTTTGGCTACGGATACATTTTGTGTGTTGACCAGTGCTATCTTCCAAAGGGCTAAACTATCAACGCCGAGTATTACTCATCTCTGCTGGTGCAATTAAAGGATATTTTGAAGGAAAAACGTCGCGTGAAGGTCACAAGGGGGTCTTGTTCTTGCACGACAATGACCCGGCTCACTGGGCACTTGCAACCCAGAAGAAACTGGCCTACCTGGGCTTCCAATGTCTTGATGACCCACCCCATTTTCCGGATCTGGCCCCGTCGGACTATCACCTGTTCCCTGAACTGAAAAAAGAACAATTGAAAGTTCGCCAATTTTCGTCCGACGCGGAGGTCATTGCTGCCGCAGAGACCTGGTTGGACGGACAATTTCTGAATTTTTTTTTGAGTGGCTTGCAAAAGTTAGAGCAAAGGTCTAAGAAGTGTATTAAGCTTCGTGGGGAGTAGGTTGAATAAATCCCAAGTTTGGCCGCTGTAGCTTGTTTCCTTCCTGGTCGGGCTAAAGACTTACCAGCACCCCCTTGTACATTACCTACCCTGTTAACATGGAAGTTCCGAAATGGGTATATATCGCGCTATATGTAATGGACATAACATGTGTGTTTAACTCACCGGTCCTGTTTTTGGATACTGTCTCAGATTTCTTGTTGAGAGACGGACTGTAACTACTAAAAATTTTATCAGAAATATGAACCAGGCTTTGACGTTGCACGATGCTAGTAAACCAGCTAGACAGAATGATGCACGCGCATCGGCTGCGTCCTATAGCGCTCACCAACTGTTTCTGTTATTGCAAAGAGAGAATGCAGCTTTTTTCAGTGTCCTGTAGTTATTCGGGCTGAAAATTCTATTTAACTTCACTGTTTCTTTTTGTCTCTGTATTCATGTGTGACCTATATGTTACCTTGTCGACTAGATCTACATGATTTTACACAAAACTATATATTTTTATTACATTGATATTGCATTGAGACTTATTGATCTCAACCAGACTGATACGTCGCTACCGTCAGTAGTTGGACTTACGTTTTGTTCTCTTTCTGTATATTTATTTTCCTCAGTGTTTTTATTTTACTACTCCTATGTCCCTTGTTCCTTAGTTTCTTCTATTTCTTTTTATATATTTATTTTATTTTATCTCTTATCTTTTCTCTCTCAGGCACTATTTTATGTCGTTGGGCCTTCCCATTCTTCGTCTTCATTCCTCTCTCTTTCTTATGTTAAAGCCCGTTCGCAAAATTACGAAAAGCGATTGCTCCATTCGTCATGCCATGTATGTCTGTCCGTCCACATCTACCAAACTCAGCATCCACTGGACGGATTTTCACGAAATTTTGTATTTGAATAATTTTCGAACATCTTTCAAGAAAAGTCAAATTTTATTAAGATCTGAGAAGAATCCCGGGTACTTTACACGAAGACTTGTGTATATTTATGGTAGTATCCTCCGAACATGTCGTACCGCTTTGTAGGGATCATCCTTGCATTGCATTCGTTGTGAAACTGCTCTCTGTTTCGTTGTGGGAGTAATCCGGGCTGTTGTGAGTGCTGTGATGAGCCTTCTTGTTATGTTAAAGGCGGAAATACGTTGAATAAAAGACCAACTTCATGTTACTTGCTATTTTATTTCACTTCTTATGTGCTCAACATGTTTCGGGCATTAATATATCCATCATCAGGAGCTTGCGACAGTGCTGTTGAATTACCACATCGTTCGTTTTGTTCTCGGTTCGTTGTGTGTTGGAGGCTTGCTTCAGCCTGCAACACGGACACTACTCAAACCCAGCCGCACCAAATCTCCAACAGCCTGCAACACGGACACTACTCAAACCCAGCCGCACCAAATCTCCAACAGCCTGCAACACGGACACTACTCAAACCCAGCCGCACAAAATCTCCAACAGCCTGCAACACGGACACCACTCAAACCCAGCCGCACCAAATCTCCAACAGCCTGCAACACGGACACTACTCAAACCCGGCCGAACCAAATCTCCAACAGCCTGCAACACGGACACCACTCAAACCCAGCCGCACCAAATCTCCAACAGCCTGCAACACGGACACCACTCAAACTCAGCCGCACAAAATCTCCAACAGCCTGCAACACGGACATCACTCAAACCCAGCCGCACCAAATCTCCAACACACAACGAACCGAGAACAAAACGACCCATGTGGTAATTCAACAGCACAGTCTCAAGCTCCTGATGATGGATATATTAATGTCCGAAACATGTTGAGCACATAAGAAGTGAAATAAAATAACAAGTGACATCAAGTTGGTTTTTTATTCTTCAACTATCACAATGATGCACGGTCCAATAAACATAAGATGCGGAAATACGTATCTGTTCACTATCTAGTAGACTGGGTAAAGGTAAAGTTCTTGCTTGTCAATCCACGAAGGTACACAAGGGGAGTAGAGGTATAGCTCCACTCATTCCTAAACTCGCCACTAGATGGAGCTGAGTACTTAACTTCAAACTCCGGCCATTTTAACCCAGAAAAGATTTCTGTGTCTTTGAATAGGTGGGTGTGTGGGGCTCAGAGCCTGTCTGGAAAAATCTCTTGTCTCTACCGGGATTCGAACCCAGCACCGTTTAGCCTGTATTCTAGTCGCTCTACCGACTACGCTACGCCCTAGCTGCTTACCTTATGGACTGGCTGTTGATAAGTAGCCAAAATTCACAGAAAACAGCATCTCCTCCTCTTTTATACCACAGCATGGAGATTGCCTGTGTAGTGCTTGTTTGGAGAAATAAGTTAATCAGCACAGAACATCGGTAAATTGTGAAGGTTGTATATTAGTGGGGCAACTACCGCGCTTAAAACAGTAATTCATGAATTTTGGATGGCCTAACTCTGTACTTTGTAGCATTTGATATTGGAAAGCAAGATACGGCGCGTTATGTGATCCAGTTTCCAGTTATTTTTGTTACCTGGGCTTGTCATAAATATGTGACATTGCAGTGTACTAGAATGTAACTATTCGCATTAACTCTGGATGTAATGCGCAGCATGCTCTCGGTTTGTGTTTTTGTTCTTTACGGTAGACATGTCCCTATTCTGAGGCCATTCTACCTCGTGTGTGCCTGTATATGAATGAATATAAAAATCTCAAATTTGTTAATTTTTTTTACATATTTCACATTGGCTGTTTTACGTCCTTTTCTATTTTAATATCGGTTTAGTGCACAACCGAATTTATATGTGACAAACAAGACAAAATTATAGGGATTGCAATGCGAAGAGGAGGAGAATTTAGTACAGAACAAAAGTTAATAATGGTTACCCTAAATTCGTTCTATATGAAGATAAAATAAAAAAATGGGTTTAAACATACAGGGTGAGCATAAATTCTTTCCCTGATTACAAACATTTATTACAAGAAAACTACTGTACCTAGAATACAAACTTTCTTTTTTCAAAATGTAACTCAAGAAGTTTTTTTTACAACACATTAATACACTTCAACATGTGCTCCTTTTGTTGCACGGAGAACGTCTAATCGATAACCAATTTCTCTCAACGTGTTCTCCAACATGTCTTCAGTTATTGTAGCTAAAGCGTCTGTTATTCTTGCCTTCAAATTTGTAATATCTGGGAACTGGTGTCGAAAACATACTCCATAAAAAGAAGTCAAGGGGGGTGATATCCGGCGATCGTGGTGGCCAGGGTTTCGGACCATCTCTCCCAATCCACGTGTTTGGAAATGTTGCATACAAAAACCAAATGTTAAAAATGTTACAATAAACACATGATATAAAATTTTAGAAATTGACTTAAGTAATGGTAATAAAATATGTTTGTATTCCACGTAGTTTTCTTGTAATAAATGTTTGTTATCAGGGAAAGACTTTGTGCTCACCCTGTATGCGAGTGTCTTATCGACGTAGTTGACTCTTGAAACTTTATATGCGTTTGTTGGTTCCATCTTCGTACTGGGTCATATTAATGCTTGGTTATTGGTTATTTAAAGTCCCAAATACAGTAGCGATTAGTGATGACGCAACTCATACACCCTACCTGTTTCGGTAAGGATTTGCTTGCCATTTTCAGGGTTTATTTTTAAGTATAGAATATTAAGCTTTTGAAATGTAAGTTATATTTTATAATACGATTTAAAAGTTTGAAATTTTCTCGATGAATATTACACTATGTTAATAAATTGCTTTTCGATGCTCCTCCTCCTCCTCCTCCTCCTCCTCAACATCATCATGTTCCTGAAGAGTTAGGTGTGTTTCCTGTTCCTTGATCCTCAAGATGAAGTTGGTCCCTCCATCTCTTCCTCGGTCGTCCTATGTTCCTTCGTCCTTTTGGTTTATATTGTAGT
>Ga0131853_10017288_pt1:2500-13134 | contig 13134 bp, 7 predicted proteins | sample TergutLab28metaG_FD_92764 | JGI IMG/M metagenome (GOLD analysis project Ga0131853, IMG submission 92764) | Labiotermes labralis P1 segment gut microbial communities from Petit-Saut dam, French Guiana - Lab288 P1 (version 2) (version 2) | ecosystem: Host-associated > Arthropoda...
CTTTACAGTTCGAAAGACGAAGATGCGCCCATATCGATTTGATAAGTTTTGTGAACCCGGAAACATAGCGGACCTGAACATCGGAGGGTATGTGACTGATTCTACTGTTACACATGGAATACGCTGTGGGCCTCATAAATGTGCATAATTGTGTGCGTGCGTGTGCTTGTGTTCACACATCAACTTGTCGGCGAAACTGATCTGGCCCAAACAACGCAGAACATTAAGACAAGTTACTTACATCCAGCAGTGGTGATCACTGCGGTCAGGGTGCCCAGCGGCAAGCAGCAATATCCATAAATATTCATAATGACAACCGACTGGCGTTGAACAAAGTTCCTCTACATGTTTACGGTTTTTGTGTTATGGCCTGATGAAGACCCGAGTTGAGGGTCGAAACTAGCTGCCATATAAGTAAAAATATTTATAAGTGAGTTGGTTAATTTTATGTTTATGGTTCCGTGCATCGCTGATCTATATCAATACTTGTCCAACAAGATGCAACACAAAGCAGTCTATTTATTATTCTGCAAGTTCACTCTACATGTTTCGGGTGTCAACCACATCAGTCATCAGGAGTACACAAAACTTTAACTACAGCCTCCGGTACTGGTCATGCTGTGCTGTTCAGCTACCTCCCTCCATCGTGGCCAAGTTGGCTACGTTGGAGGGAGGTAGCCGCACAAAAAATATGACCAGTATTGGAGACTATAGTTACAGTTTTGTGTACTCCTGATGATGGGTGTGGTTGACACCCCGAAACATGTAGAGGGAACTCACAGAATAATAAATAGACTGCTTTGTGTTGCATCTCGTTGGACAATTATTGATACAAGTAAGTTGGTTGTTGATTGTGAATATTTATAGATATTGTATTTGCCACATCAACAGGGATGTTTCATGTGAAATTTAGCAAACTGTGCACCTTATGATGCCAGAGCTATTTGTAACTTCGCCAGAATGACATATTCGAGGATGAAGAAAACAAAGCGTATGTAACGACAAGTTTGGATGCAGAACGTCATAAGTACATTTCCCTCTTCCCTTACCAATGCCCTGAGAAGTTAGAGGTAAGTTAAAAGTTGTCTGTGCACAACGTAAAGACGTAGAGGGGGAGCAGAAGCAAAACTCCACACATTCTTAACCTCAGCAACACAAATAGGTTGGCGATCAACTTGATGTCCATGCAACTCTACTCGGGAACCTTTGAGTGCGAGGCTGTGTGCGAACACGAGCAGGTCTTGGCGTTTTAAGAAGACGGTCGGGAATCGACCCCTGTCAATCAGTTCGTTGCTTCATCAATGTAGATATCGCGGCTCTGAAAGTCAGTGGACAGAAACATGACAATAGTCTCTAACGTGCTATAGAATTCATTGAGCACCTAAGACATCCAATCTACGCTACAGGACGTAATTAAACACTTCATATCACATGCTGCATTAGGATTCAACCAGTGAACCATATCACCGGTCGGAGGTCGCCAGGAATTATGAGCGACGTTAGTCCGAGACCTCAAAAGAGGGATCCAGAATACTGCCTTCTGCTGGAAGTATTGAGGCATCTAGTCCGAAAGAAAACACAAGACATTTCAGTGTTCTGTAGGTTAGGAGGACCACTGATCTAAGGCACTTCCGCTCTGAGCGGTCTTTGAGGAACTTACTAGGACGTGTAGCCGCAACAAGAGACCTACTGAAGAGAGGTAAACCTGTCAATTGGTAGATCTCATAACGTGAAGAAGTAGACGACTAGACGAAAAATAAAAGATAAATAAAAGAGTGCAATACAAGAAGATGGAGAAAACGAGAAGTAGAAAGATGTAGAACGGAAAACAGGATAAGTGGAAGAGAAACTGTGAAGAAATAGAAGAAGATTCTATTGGCCTACACTCCTTATTTCCTAAGCCCGTCCCTGCTATTGGTCCACAATCCTTAATTCATAAGCCCGTCTCTGCTATTGGCCCACAATCCTCACTTCATAAGACCGTTCCTGCTATTCGCCCACAATTCCTACTTCATAAGCCCGTCCCTGCTATTGCCCCAAAATCCTTACTTCATAAGCCCGTCCCTGCTGCTGGCCCACAATCCTTACTTCATAAGCCCGTCCCTGCTCTGGCCCACAATCCTCAATTCATAAGCCCGTCCCCGCTACTGGCCCACAATCCTAACTTCAAAAGTCCGTCCCTGATATTGGCCCACAATCCTAACATCATAAGCCCGTCCCTGATATTGGTCCCACAATCCCTACTTCATAAGACCGTCCCTGCTATTGGTCCAAAATCCTTACTTCATAAACCCATCCCTGCTTTTGGTCCCCAATCCTTACTTCATAAGCCCGTCCCTGCTGCTGGCCCACAATCCTTACTTCATAAGCCAGTCCCCGCTATTGGCCCACAATCCTTAATTCATAAGCCCTTCCCTGCTATTGGTCCACAATTCTTACTTCATAAGCCCGTCCCTGCCATTGGCCCAAAATCCTTTCTTCATAAGCCCGTCCCTGCCATTGGCCCACAATCCTTACTTCAAAAGCCCGTTCCTGCTATTGGCCCACAATCCTTACTTCATAAGCCCGTCCCTGCTATTGGCCCACAATCCTTACTTCATAAGCCCATCCCCGCTATTGGTCCACAATCCTTACTTCATAAGCCCGTCCCTGCTACTGACCCACAATTCTTACTTCATAAGCCCGTCCCAGCTATTGGCCCATAATCCTTATTTCTTAAGTCTGTCCCTGCGGCATCATCTGGGTACATATTCCCCCCCCCCCCCTCCCCAGGAAGGCAGGTTCCGAACCCACTGGCCGATTTCATTAAGCTTGGCTGAACATCATTACAGGCCACACCACTGTCTTTCCTTTAATTACCCTCCATCAACATTCCCCTCACAGCTGGTGAGCGAGCTACTGAACTTCGAAAAACCGAAGCCCAGGACCCTACAATTCTGTAGCCTACGGCCACAGATCTTTCGAATGCCTGTAAAGTGAATAAGGTGCACACTAACATGCATGTACACGCTTGGTGAAATTGTAGACCCAACGGCAGCGCTACAGACACGCAGTCCAAATTTGCATCGGGCTAGTGACAGTCCTGTGGACCTCGTCAGTACAAAGACAGTACTTTGACTAGTCACAACCTTACGTCCTCGTCATTCCTGTGCATATTCTCACCCCAGTAACCACAAAGTATCAATAAAAAAGCGAATCGCCCATCACAGGACCGTCACCGAAGTGTTTATCAACGTCTCCCACTAAATACCGGCATAGTAGCTTGAAGAGGGATACAGTCTGTTTTCAGATCCTTACGTCTCACCATTTAAGATTTTCTTCGCTCACTGCAGCGCTCCCTTAATCTTTTAAAGCATACTGGTCACGTGATGCACCAACAGTTTAACACTCAACAACTGTACGCCCTGCCCACACTGTATTTATATGTTTTGTATTTATCTGAGAACAAACAGCGACTTGTGCCACTTACAGCATACACTGATTAGTTTTTATTACCGAGATGAAAAGTGTTTACAGCGCGGTACGGACTGGGTCTTTAAATAAAGCGGTCAGCGCTTCGTCTTTATAATGTTAAACTCGCACGTGTAACTAGTCGATGATCCGGGATAGCGCAATCGGTATAGACACTGGACTATGGGCTGGACGATCCGATGTTCGATTACTGGCAGGGGAAAGAGAAGTCTCTTCTTCAAAACAAGTCCACACCGATCCTGGAACCCATCCAGCCTCTTATTCAATGGGAAACAAGGGGATCTCCCCGCGGGGTAAAGCGGCCGCGACATAACTTATCTCCAGCTAATTCCGAGGCTACGAATAAGTGAATCTACACCTCTACTCCCCTTATACATATTAGTGATGTGGACAGGGACGGATTAACATTTACGTTTCAACTAGCCAAAAAAAAAAACAGTTCCATACGTGAATCTTCATTCAAACTAATTGCAAAAAGTAAATTCTTATAATAAAACCAACTAGATGCACCAATTTCTCAAATTTATTTTTGGAATAAAACTGTACATGTTTCGGACAGTTCCTCTGTTCATTATAAGGAGTTTTTCACTGTAAACACAGCAATGGTATATGTCACACAGGCTGATACTGCTCGCAAGCTGTCAGCAAACCTGTATGACATATACCATTGCTGTGTGTACAGTGAAGAACTCCTGATGATGGACAGAGGAACTGTCCGAAACATGTAGAGTTATATTCCAAAAATAAATTTGAGAAATTAGTGCATCTAATTGGTTTTATTATAAGAATTTATCACGATGCACGGCCACCTGAACGCCAAAAGCAAAAAGTAAATTAAAAGTCTTCAAATGTGGAGACATTCAAAACATCTGCCAAATAATGATCGTAAGGAAGAACAGAGTCCGTGAAGTGAAGAATAATGTGAGGGCTGCATATACAATTTATTCAATAATGGTCCAGCAGAAAGGATGCTGTTTCAATGAACGATAATCCACAGCCGACTCAATTGACTACGTAACAGACGTGCCTATCAATTTGAATAGCGCAATCTCCATAGCCACTGATCGCACCAAACATCAATTAACGACAGTACAGAAATTCCCAATAAACCTGCTGACACTCGACGTATCTTTAGGCGATACAGGTGACAGTCAAATTAGTCCACGGCGTCAGAGGACACTGTAACAGACACCAGTAGCACATATTTACTGAGCGTGTTTCGTTTGAAACTCTTTAGCCGTTTCAAGGGAAAGTTTAGTTTTGGGACTAGCCGTCAGGCCTCATTTAACAATAATGTTAGCAAGGATTTCAGAGGAGAAAGATTTGCATTATTATTACTATTATTGAAAAAATGGATTGTTCTGGACATCGCTGTTCCCGTGTTCCTGTTCGTAATGTTAGACCCCTTCCCCAGTATTTTCCGTGTTTTCAGCTAGATACGTAAAAGCAGCAAACTTTGCAGAGATGTAAACATGTTTAGAAAATCTATCAATGGTTTGAAAGACATTTTATGTTAACCAACTCCAAATGCTCACAAATTGCGGGCTCTTGTATTTGTGTCAGAATATTATTAGAACTTGAAAAACATTTTAGTATGGTGCTGAGTCAGTACTCACACTTGCCTTGTTTGTTACTGTTTTGTTCTCGTTGTGTTTGTGTAACTGCGTCACTGTGTCGTATCCCCATATTTGCGCATTTATGTAAAGGTGCTGTTTTTTTGTAACTGGCTCCCGTATTGTTAGACCAGCTGCACGTTAATAAACTGAATTTCATCGTTATTATTATTATTATTATTATTATTATTAAGAGATTCGTAAAGTCGCCCTGCTTGTCACTCTTCACTCACAGACGCACTTCACTACCTCAGCGAGTGGAGTTATAAGCCTACTCTGTCTATATGAGATCGTGTCGTGGAAGAGGACGACTTTACATTTCCACGTGTTTAATGCTTCATTAGTTACCGCCATCAAACCGAATTCTAAAGAGAAAAAATAAGTCACGGTCGCCATGTTGCTATTTTACAATTCACAAAGAAATATACCTTAACCTTTCAACGCCTAGCGGTTTCTTTACGTACCATCAGGGGTAACATTCAAAAATTCTACACGGTGCTCGCTTTGCCTTCAGTGTTTTGTACGGATTTCAGAACAGAGAGCGACTTTTACTTTATACGTCATTAAGTGATTTGTTTTTATAACCGTGGTGGAAAGTGTTTACAGCGCGGTACGGACTGATTCTTTATACAAAGCAGATTACGTTTAGTCTTTAAGAGGTTAATAAAGTTTAAATATTCTTCATATATATATATATATATATATATAGTTGGGATCAGTTAGTTGTACTCGAGTGTCTTTCCAACCTTATGAAATCGTTTCTTGCCTGCTTTTCCGCCATATACGTTACGATTACGAAGAATGGCCTTTTAGAAGCTTTATATGTAAAATATTTTAAGTCCAATTTCGCGAAAGCACCTCAACTTCCTCAAAACGTGACGTGGTAGCGCATTTGCACGCACTTACACCCAGAATCTAAAGCTCCTAAGTCTTGTATTTTTTCGTACGTAAGAAAAGCGGCTGTCAAACGTAAAGGCTACAATATAAATTTAAGAAGTATGAATATTTATTTTTTTACGTTTATTGTTCCGTGCATCGCTGATCTATATTAATAATTGTCCAACGAGATGCAACACAAAGCAGTCTATTTATTATTCTTCAAGTTCACTCTACATGTTCCGTGTGTCAACCACACCCATCATCAGGAGTACACAAAACTGTAACTACAGCCTCCGGTACTGGTCATGCTGTGCTGTGCAGCTCACTTGGCCACGCTGGAGGGAGGTATATGCACAGCACACCATGACCAGTACAGGAGGCTGTAGTTGCAGTTTTGTGTACTCCTGATGATGAGTGTGGTTGACACCCGAAACATGTAGAGTAAACTTGCAGAATAATAAATAGACTGCTTTGTGTTGCATCTCGTTGGACAATTATTAATATTTATTTATTTTGTTCTGATTTAATTTCACATTAGCGAAGGAAGGCGACAAATTACTATGTCGGCGTATCAGTATACGAAGTAGTGCATTATTATGGTCTACGTTACGTGCTGCTACATGCTGTTGATGGTAATGTGCGGCGTGATGATAGGATAGCGGCAACGTGAACAGCAACGGGCAGCTTCTACCGGCCAGTGAAGACTGTGGCATGGAAATAGATCGATAAAACTAAATACAACGTACACGACAAGAAACCAGAATCAGCAACGAAGTCATATCAAAGCGCATTAATCACAACAAATAATTTCATAACGTCTAGATCACGTGACCATGCCTCTCTTAGAACAACACCGAGAAGCAGAAATGAGTTTTGCAATGAAATTAAGAGAATTAATTCTGTAAGTGTTTGCTATTATTCATTCCCGTAACCTGTTATCCTGTACAAACCACGCTCATGCCGTCTAAAGCAACACGGTTTTATTTCAATTCAAAACATGTATTGTTTTACCCTGAATGAGTTTGGTTTGTTTAGTAAGGCACACAACGGAATGGCTTTCAGAAAGATCGCTATCCTGTATTTATCTAAGGGTTTATGACAGTGGTTATTTCATTACACCCTTCTTTAGATTGACACTAATCCACTCATTATGCCTCATACACGCGACGTTTCGGGAAATAAAATTACTCCCGTTGTAATTATGTGACACAACACGAACAGAAGATTGGAGTAATCTGTTCCCGAAACGTCGTAAGTATTAGCGACAACAAGACATGTCCAGTGTCCAGTTAAGCAAATATATAAGGCTATTACCCCGCATTCTGAGATTCTGACAAGGAAGGCATAAAATCTACATTTGTCTTTTGAGGTAAGATTTGTGCAACCGCCAGAAGAAAGGGGTACAAAAAATTGTGGAGCACAGCGTTACGTAATTATAACCAGCTTCCGGCCACCCCCGCCTTCTTGGGTCCAAATATATCCCTCTGCACCCCGTTTTCAGATAACGAAGATCCCTAAGGATGAGAGACTAAATTTCACAACGGCCGCACAAAATTAGAGATAAAATTATAACTTCGTCTATTTCAATTCTGGGGTTCTACGCAGTAATTCTGAACTGACACGTAGCAGCCACTCCCTCATATTTACTTCGGTCTTGACTTCCTCAAGAAAGTAATTATCACCTGCTAATGTCGTTCCTAAATATTTGAACAAAGCAGCATTTTCGAACGATATATTAGGTACTTCGGACCCGGAGAATCGTAGTCAGCATAGAGACTAGGCTACGGGCTGAACGGTCTGGGGCTCGAATCCCTGAACGGGCAAGAAAGCTTCTTCTCACTTCCACATCGGCTCTGGGGCCCGCCCAGCCTCCTATTATTACGTGCCACGGTTCTTTCTCGGGGATAGGGCAGCCTAGGAATCACATCTCCATCTAACGCAAAGGTTGAGAATAAGTGGAGATATACCTCTATTCCCCATACATACCTTCATGGCGTGGAGAGCAACAACAACGCCTTATTTGTTTTGCACTGTGCATGCAATATAAACCAACAAAATGCACATTTTCTAAAGTAATATTTTAGTTTATGTCTTCTACATGTTTCGAAGCCGAGGGTTCATCTTCAGGAAGACGGTTGTATGTCCAGGTATGGCAGAGTGTGTTTTGCATGCTGGAATTACAATAAAATGCTTTTATAAAATATCTAAGTATAAAATATTTGAACATTTTAAATCATCATCATTTGGCACTACAACCCTTTGTCGGTTTTCGCCTACTCGGCCAAGTCTCTCCCAGTACTTCTGTCCTTAGCTGTTTGCTTCCGGTTTTTAACTCTCAGCTTTTTTAAACCTTCCGTAACATCCTATTGCCATCATTGTCTTGGTCTTCCTAATGGTCTAATTCCCATAGGTTACCAATCTAGTAGTTTCCTAGCTGGTCTTGCTCGGTCCATTCCTTGAATATGCCCCAGCCATTTGATTCTTTGTGCCTTGATGAATCTCACTATATCTGCGCGTTCCATTAATTTGTCAATCTCCATGTTGTTTCGTGTTCTCCATATATGGTCAATATCGATAGGACCAAATATCTTCCTTAGTTGAAGAATAAAAAAAACAAATTGATGTCACTTGCTATTTTATTTCACTTCTTATGTACTCAGCATGCTTTGGACATTAATATATCCATCACCAGGAGCTTGCGACTGTGTTGTTGAATTACCACATCGGTCGTTTCTTTCTCGGGACAGCCTGCAACACGGACACCACTCCAACCCAGCCGCACCAAATCTCCAACACACAACGAACCGAGAACAAAACGACCGATGTGGTAATTCAACAGCACAGTCGCAAGCTCCTGATGATGGCTAAATCAATGTCTGAAACATGTTGAGTACATAAGAAGTGAAATAAAATGACAAGTGACATCAAGTTGGTCTTTTATTCTTCAACAATTACAATGATACACGGTCCAATAAACATAAGATTTTCCTTAGTATTTCCTTTTCAAAAATGCGTAGGTTATTTTCATCTTTTGCTGTTAACGCCCAAGTCTCTGATGAGTACGTAATGACTGGTCTTGAACATTTTAATTATATCTCATAAAAACCTTTTATTGTCAATTACATCACGTACAACACAGTACGCCATACCTGCACATACAGCCGTCTTCCTGAAGATGAATGCTCGCGCTCAAAACATGGAGAAGACATCTAACATTAAAATATTAGTTTAGAAAAAGGTGCATTTTATTAGTTTATATTGTATAAATTTATTTTACTCTGTTCGGTATTTTTATTCAATAATTTTGTGTTATATTCTGGCGACGGAACAAGAACATCAGACTTATTCTAAAGGCCCATGTTACCTTAACAGTCGATATTCATCGACAAATAGCTGTAGCAGTTTATCCAGCCCTCTAGCCAGGAAAGAGAGGAACTAGAGACATAACCAGCAACCCAAATCTACTCCAGCTAACACACACTCCGATATGACGAAGGAAATTGGAGGGGAAGTTGGAACACAGGCAAAATAACAGAGGGAGACAGGAAGCTCTCACTCGCTCGCAGCGGCTCAAAACAATGCCTCGATTTAATAAACTAATGCAAAACCGGGAGATGAAGGGGGAGTGTATAGGGGGAAGAGGGGTGTTCTAGCTTTGCCGCCATGAATTGAAGCTGGCCCCCTGCACCCCCGTTACCCATCTGTACTATCCTACTCTTGTTGCTATAATTAATGGAATGTTCACACGAAACCGCCTCATTTCGACAAGTAAAAGGGGGAAGAGAGAACACTGCTCCAATATTAAAAGCAAAGAATTTCACAGGAAAGAAATGTCATACACCATATCGTGGAGTGATTCAGGACAGATGTTTCACCTGATCAGGAACCATAACCTACAGATTTTGGGAGGGGGGAGACAACACACTTGGTGTGCAACTTTGCAAGATCTGAGATTCAAAAACGTTGTCTGAGGAGCTGCGTCAACTGCAACAGGAAATGTACCACAAAATGGAGAGTTTCAAGGCTAATTCGCGTCAATAGGTCTACCGTCAGTGCGACGAAATAAGGGGAAAAGATGGGTGCAAACTCTAGCACGGAATGGACAAGAAAAACAACGCACACCTTAAGCTTCTTCTTCTTCAATTGGCGCTACAACCCTTGGTGGGTTTACGATTTCGTTCCACAATCCACGCTTCTCTCTCCAATTTCTCACTTTCATCTTCTTATCTTCTTCTATTTGTTCGAGCCATCTCATTCTTGGTCTTCCCACTGGTCTTGATGAACATGGTTCCCATTCAGTTAGTTTTATAGCAGTTTTTATGTGTCCATACATCTTAAGCTTAGTAAGCTGAAATAGAATGGTAACTAGCGAAAAAGACAAATAAAATCAAAGTTCATCTTACAAGAATACAGAATTATGTTGTGAATTTTAGGCCTACAATAGAAAGGTTATATATATATATATACACCACACACACACACACACATACCACCCACCCACAGACACACACAACACACACACACCCACACACCCACACACGCACACCACACACCACACACACACACCACACCACACCACCCACACACACACCCACACCCACACACACCACACCACACACACCCACACACACCACACCACACACACCACACACACACACACCACACACCACA
>Ga0131853_10017289_pt1 | contig 13134 bp, 8 predicted proteins | sample TergutLab28metaG_FD_92764 | JGI IMG/M metagenome (GOLD analysis project Ga0131853, IMG submission 92764) | Labiotermes labralis P1 segment gut microbial communities from Petit-Saut dam, French Guiana - Lab288 P1 (version 2) (version 2) | ecosystem: Host-associated > Arthropoda: Insects >...
GTAAGTAAGTAAGTAAGTAAGTAAGTAAGTAAGTAAGTAAGTAAATAAGTAAGTAAGTAAGTAAGTGAGTGAGTGAGTGAGTAAGTAAGTGGGCAAGTGGGTAAGTAAGTAAGTAAGAAAGTAAGTAAGTTAAATAAGTAAATTAAGTAAGTAAGTACGTAAGTAAAGTAAGGTAAAGTAAAGTAAATTAAGGTAAAGTAAAATAAAGTAAAGTAAAGTAAATTAAGTAAGTATATAAGTAAGTAACAACAAAATGGCGATCGCAAGAACTTATAATGCGGAAGCGTCGTTAGTGCCATTTACGTTAGTACTTGAAAAAATTGGCAACATTCAATGCCTCGGGATTTTAATTCACTATATGAAGATGGCGGCCATGCAAAATTTTCCTTGTTTTTCAACTGATGGCAACAAATAAAGTACCACCGAAGAAGTCCAAGGTATGTGAAATTTGTTTCGAAGATAGGTCTTAAAAAATTCTGAAAATTAAGCACAATTATGATGCGGTCACAGTGCAAACATTGAGTTGTGTCGGAACGTTTTCACGCACACTGAAATAATACTTTCATAAAAAATGAATCTAGTTAACAAAGGCTATAAACCTATTGTTGTTTTGAAAGACGACACTCACAAATCGGCTGCTGTTACAAAGCTTCCTCCATTTGCAAGTTATGTTGAAAAGCGAACATCTACAGAGAGTTTATGCACGTTTCTTCACATTTACCTTACTACTAATTCACCAAAACACAATGCATATCACAGATAATATCCGAATAACAGTTAAGCTTAAGATTGTAGCATGTTCGATGTGTGAAACACATACAGTCTTGACAGATGACCTTCTTCTTTGTTGGGTTTATCGCTTTCTTGAAGGACGAATATCAGTTTTCAAGATTGCACGCACAAAAATTGATTGGTAATGCTGATGGAAGCATCCAACACCCAGCCACGCCGAATGAACACTGAGCAAGAACTGACATTACCCATTTCTAAAGACTGACGCAACAATATGCAAGGGCGCGTGAAAAGAACAAAAACAGGAACAGCGGAAGCCATAATTAATGTTAAAACACATCGAGATTCACCGCCACTTTCGCAGCGAAGTTTGTCTTAAAGCATGAAGATCCACTGACCATTAAGGCCACGGTTGTGTTTAGCTTGTTGGTGTAAGTCCGACCTTACGAGAGCTGGTAAACTGTAACCTCGGACGTTCGTCCCCATGCGATGACTGCCACGCTTCATGCACAACTTGCAAACAGTCCCTTATTAATTTAACTACGCTGTCGATAATTCAGATTATGCAGCGTGGAATGATAGTTTGATTTGTGATATTTAATTTGTCGAGGACGCGGAAGGAAGTCTTCATATTCTATTTTGAGCTAATAGACTACTCCATTATTTGGCGGGAAAATTGAACGAAAATTTTCAAAGATCTCAGTTAGTGTAGTACTCGTGTGACTCCTCATCGAGATTTGAACATTCGAGACCTCGAATGAAAGCCACAATAGCCATTCATTCAACAGAGGCGTGTCTTGTTGCACGTGTTTACTCCATAAGAATTCTAATTCAGACGGAAGATCGTTGCGTTGCTGGGTGGTTAGGTGTCTTGATTTGTATGCAGGAAGTCCTGGCTTTGATTCTCACCATGAAGGTCGGTTAGTATCTGTGTAATTTACTTTATTTCTCTCAGGTAAATCATAAAACAGCTACCTACCGTATCTTCTGCAGCCATCTTACGTTTCGGTACAATAAGAACAATGCGGATAAAAAAAGCACCGTTAAATAAATCCGTGAATAGGCTTTCAATGAAGAAAAATGTCCAGCGTGCCTAGGTGTTTTTATTACGGAAGGACCCTAATTCAATTTTGAACCCGAAGATTGGCTATGCTCATTGTGTTTTCTCGTAGTATAATTAACAAATATGAGGAAAGTGCCCGTTCTCTACTCCACGCCAGATTACTCTCACTTACGTTCTAATTAATATTCGGCTAACGTACTAAAATTTGATGCTGTGTAAACAAAACCCGTGTTTTTACTAATAAAAGTGACACGCTTCTCTTTACTGTTGCCTCAAAAATCAATTAAATTTTTAAGCACTGAAAACCCTTCTATAATAACAAAATTATTTTATTCTATGTACTTCTACAAACCATTATTATTATTATTATTATCATTATTATTACAGTCAAATTTCTGCTGTTATGTTTGCTGCCGTTTCATACTCTCCTGATTATAGAATAAATGTTTTGTATCCATGTACAAAATAAAGTCATTATTACGTACTTGTTACACTTTTTTTTGGCAATAGTGCGTTTTATTCTGTTTCAATGGGCGAACATCGAGCGCGAGTGCAACACATTCGATACTTCATGAGGAATTGATTTTCTTTAATTAAATTCATGCATTACTGATAAGACCTTTGATTATAAAATACCACAGCAATATATGAAAATTTTGTAGGCCTTGTAAGGTGTTGGAGATACCAGAAAAACAGAAGGGGTCATGAGACCCAAGGGACAACTGAGCCGGTCAAGAATCCAAACGCAAGAATTCTGTTTATTTTGTTATTGCAATCAAACAGAATAACGCCAATACAGAATTTCGAGAAACCCCTTCTTCCAAAAAGGACTGAGGAACGCCTTCAACAGTTGAATAACAGAAGGTTCCAAGGAAGATCTTGTACCATGTACTTAAATCGGAACAGGAGGAGGATGAGCAATGACTGGCTCGCTAAGAGGCATGCTATTTTGATGAAGGACCATTGACCTTTCTTTCCGGCGTTTGTCATTTCTTGCTATAATTTACAAGGAAACAACCGAGTGTTCCGGTCGAGAGGTTAGCATTCCTACTGCGTATGCGGGAGGCCTTGGGTTTTCCTCAGTCCCAGCATCAAATGCTAGGAGAGCACCTTACACCATACAACGGCCAAGTCCTTCCACACCTTACACCATACAACGGCCAAGTCCTTCCACACCTTACACCATACAACGGCCAAGTCCTTCCACACCTTTCCCAGTATGCAAATAATCATATTACTACACTCTACATAATCATATTACTACACTCTACATAAAACCCGTGCTTGTGAAAAATCATAGTTTTGGTGCGTCCCTGTTTCGAATCCCGAAATCGGAGACTGACCACCATAACAGCGGTCATCCTCAGTTCTTTTCTTTCAAGCCAATATCTTTTTTTTTTTCGTCATTTTTCACCCCACGCTACGGAATCAGTGCATGTGGAAAAACGTCGTTCAACGAAATAGAAACAGTCAAACAAATTGTTAAACAAGAATTACCTGGCGAGACAGCAGATTTCTTCTGGTAGTTCTGTGAGGGAATTGTCAGACAAGTCGAGGTGGGTTAGTGCGAATAATTGTAATAAGTCCGAAGGGAAGTTCCGAAGTGCGTTGCCGGAGAGATGGAGGGATCTGAGCTTCGGCAATCGAGTGAGTATTTTCAGGTTTCCGTCACTAAGCCGGTTACGACCCAAATGTAGCTCCTGAACGTGTACGAAAGTCGGCAGGGTCTCCGGCAGACAACTCAGACCTTCTCCACTGAGGTCCAAGCGAGGAACACGTGACTCCAGCTGCGTCGCCTGCAATTTCAAGAGAACTGTTGCAAACAGTACGAACTTAATTCAAAGAGCTGAGTCTCTCTTGGGAAGTTGACAGTTGATAGTCAGACAACTGGGTTTGTAAACTAGGATCTTGTCTTGGGCTATGGAAACAAATAAGACACTAAGATTTGCATATACATGTAATTGTTACATGTTGTATGTCCTAATGAAAGTTAAGATTTTGACACACGTAGCTGCCGTTACAAGGAACAGGAGTGGAAAGGTGTTTTGTATTGGATTACATATTTATTCCAAATACTTATTTTTGGAATTTCCTTACATAATTGACTATGAAATTATTTTACTCTAAGTTGAAATCCATTTTAGCTGATTTGGCTGCAAAGATAATGATAGCATATTTCGTAGAATCACAAATTAAAAGGGCCAAATTCTTACGCTACAGCAAAACAAAACCATATATTTAAATTAATTATGATATACACATTCCAAACCTAGAAACAAAGACGTCACAATATTGTGCTAAATGTATTTAACTAAGATTTCAAACAACTTGGTTTTTTTACATATTCTTTCTCATTGTTTTACTGATTTTATTAAAAATCAATTTAAGAATATTCCCCCTTTTTTTCGTGATTACAAATTTCAGTCTATTAAATAACGTCATTTCTTCAAATTGCATAGTAAGGTGCACGTGTATTTATTTTCGTATTTTTCTATACCAATACAAAACAGAAAATAACAAAACCCTGTTAATTCACACCATGGATTTCATTGTCATGTTTAGAGCGTTCGATTTAGTCCACATAAGCTATTTCATATATGTATTATTGAATATGTAACATTGTTTTAGAGTTAGTATTCATTTACCATGAGTTGTTAAATAAAAAAATGAAAATTCCAAACAACTTTTGATTTGAATCATATTTGTAATTTATTTTATCCTTTGTTAAATATTATACTTTTTGTAATTAAACTTTCCTTTGTGAAAAGTAATCAGATTAGGTTTGGCTTCTTGTAGGACCCACAGCCCTATTTTCCCGATAAGAACCATAATTACATCATCCTAGCAGCGTTCTGTATAAACCCCTGAATAACAAAGTTAATAAAAATCCTTTCAATAATTATGAAGATTAAAAATCTTAATTGTAAATACGATCGTAATATTTATCAGTATCTTACAGTCACAACCACCACAAACTTTACGAAAAATTTTATCACATGGCTACTAATTTCGACCTTGAACTCGGATCATTATTAGGGCATGAAACAAGAATATAAATGTATATAGAAATTATATAGCATAAGTTGGAGATCCTTTTACACTTAAAATACATTAAATTTGTGTGAAAAGTGTAGAGGCTAACTACAATTACAGACAGGCCTAAGGACGTTTAAAAATAATAACTGCCTTTGTCTGAAAAAATATTTAAAAAAATACGAATTACAAGATTTTCATAAAGTAGAGGCGATGTGTTTGTAGCGTGTCAAATGTGATATTTCTTAATAAATATATTAAGAATAACAGAATTTGTGCTCTTCATGCTACCGGTATCTCTTGATATCTCTCGATGTATTGCCCTTTAATGCGTCAGGACACAATTTTCTTTTGTAGTAAAGTTATGTTGTGTGTATACAATAAAATAAAGTCCTCACAGATTCTTATGTATTTTAATGGCGTTCCAAAGATATTAGAATGAAGTTCCTGAAATTTGGTCAGGACATAACAAGTAAATATTACCTGAAAAGGCAAAAATCAAAAGGAACATTGAGTTGGCAACGTAATCAAATATTGTTCTATTAAGCTAGTTGTTACATCTTGTGATACTGACGTACAGATATCTGTTTACTTGCGGTGTATTGTGGAACGTAATTAGATTTATACAGTTTTGTTTTCTGTAATTCATTTTAACCTTGTACACTTCACTTATATTGCAAAAGCTGTTTTAATATAAAAGGAGGAGATCTCCTACTTACCGCATTTCATGTCTGTATTCATTCACATTCTCGTATCACGACCTGATGATGACCCGAGTTCAGGGTCGAACCTAGGCGCCAAGTAATAAAATTGATCGTGAAGTGTATGTTGGTTGTGATTGAAAAATATTGATAGACGTTATGATTGTCACACCAACTGGGATGTTTAAAGTACAGAAAAATACGGCAATGGAAACCATTTTTTTTGTGACGCAAGAGACGGAGTCTATCCTAGGCTGCCTAATTTTTGAAGTTTCTAAATCACCCACAGTTAGACACACACCTTCGGCAGAAATCCTCTGAACGATTGGTCGTCTCTTCACAGAAGCCATTACTTACACAACACACAACAAACGCAAAGCCCTCAGCGGGATTCGAACCCGTGATCCCAGCAATCAAGCGGCCGCATACCTATGCCTTAGACCGCACGGCCACTCGAATCGACTGTAAATTATTGTACTGTGCATAAGTAAATTAATGAACGGAAACTCGGTCAAAAAATCTGGCTGTTTCTACTACAATTCTTTTACTTCGCTTGCTGGACGTGAAGTGCCTTATGTTCCATCCTAAGTACATAAAAAATACTTCGAACCCTTTCTGATTAACGACTAATCTGGACTAAGACCAGTGTCATGTGCTTTCTCAATTTCAATGACCAATCCATACTGAGACTATGTACTGTGTTCTCTCGTTTCAGTGAAGAATCCATACTGCAAACTTTGACCTTCGAATTTTATCATTTTATGAGCTTTTTAAGGGGAACACAAGAGGCTTAACGAAGGGATTTTGATCTTCTGTCTGAGGCCTTCACTTTTCTGGGATATTGCGCGGCGTTGGGTGGATATCGACGGTTCCGAACAACATACCGTTCGCATTTTCAAAGGTCCAGCCGTCCACGCAACATCCCAGAACAGCGAAGACCTCAAACCTGCCACGGCGGAAGTCTGCAATTTATGTTTGTAAGAATTGGATATATTTAGTTGTGTGCAAGAAGAAAAGGCTTTAATAGAGAAGACGTTACTATTTCTGATTGCAATGGCAAAAGGAAACAAAACCAGAGTAAATATAAATATAAATATAAATATAATGGCCCTCAGAGCTGCTTGTATAATGCAGCTAGAATCATAACAAGCGAATACCCACCGAACTAATTCCATGGCAGAGGACCTTCCTTATTAGATAACCAAGAACGCCCCGCTTTTATGAAAAACGAAATTTCGTTATCGCATTCACAAAACTTATTATTGAATCCTGTCCTATGACGGCGCGATTCAGTCCATAAAAGCATACATCTTTTTTATCACGCCTATTTTAATACTTTATTCATTCCTTTGCCGACTTCTCTCACATCGCTTATTTCTTTTGTATTTGTGACTACAATTGTGTGTGTAGCTCCTTCTTGTGTTCACAATCCTAACGTTACTACATTAGAAGTCCAAATTGTGGAATTCATCCTTGTGTAATAATCGACAATCCATCGGAACTTCAAGTCTCAGTTCACGCCCTCAGCAATGTCTTCGCATATAGACTACCATTCGTCTATTCTCGTCTTTCAACATTGGAAGATGAACTCAAGAACAAAATGCAATTAAATGCCACTTATTATTTTATTATGCTTATGGTAGGCTCAACATGTTTCGGGCACCATTATGCCCATCATCAGGAGCTCACGACGATAGCGTTGGTTACCACATAGGCCGTCTGGTTCTCGAGTTGCTGCTGGTTGGATGAGTGTCCGGACCGAAGGTTGTAACAGCTTTCGGTCCGGACACTCAACCATCCTGCCTGCACTTAACATCCAACCAGCAGCAACTCGAGAACCAGACGGCCTATGTGGTAACCAACGCTATCGTCGTGAGCTCCTGATGATGGGCATAATGGTGCCCGAAACATGTTTAGCCTACCATAAGCATAATAAAGTATTAAGTGGCATCTAGTTGGATGTTATTGTTCAGTTATGAAGATGATGCACTGTCCAATACACAGCAATACTGGAAGACGACACGACGTTCCGTTACAGCATAGCGCAGCGTTTAACATTAATATGTGACCTATCTGAATGCAGTTGCTGACTCGGAAAATATTTACTCATATTGACTCATATTTACTTGACTCCAAGCTACTGTCAACCATCATTTACTATTTATTTCAAAAGCAATGTCTATGTTTGGCGGAGTAACAATTTTTACCAAACATTTCAGAAATCTAGAGAATCGTTCATTAATATATTGCTTTTAAGGGGCGAGGTGAGGAATTCAAAAGATTATGTTTGAATTAGTCAGATTTAATTTGTGCACGACGTGGACTTGTTTTCCTCACTTCCAAAGCTTTGTATTTGAACATACTTTCAAAAAATATATTACGTAACCGTTTATTATCTGTCCTGGTTCCTCGTAAGAGGCCACAGGTACATCTAATAAAATTCCTGGTTTTTAAAGTTCAAAACACTGAATCTTGTACCTCATTCTGACATACCTCTAGGGAATCTTGCTCTAAGTTTTCCTCCGAGGACGTCCCAACGTAACTCTCTTCCTCCTCATCCATGATGGCAGTACACAATAAAGACTCTCCAGTGACAACCATTATTTAACACTAAAAGTCTCCATTAGTTTACAGATACATTAAATATGCACTAGTGAAGTAGCACACTATATCCTTATTGGTGTATCGGTGAAAAATTCCCCAGATAATGAGACCATTCTGTCGACACAAAATACATCTTCTTGCAGACACGACGCTAGGCGGACTGCCTTGAATTCGTACCGTGTCACATTATAACGCGACACGCCTGTCTTTTGTCGTCATGCTTATGGCACCACCAGCCATCTGGTAAATATATCTCAGTACTTCTCTCACTTCCTACAGTGGTGGGATTTGAATCCTGATCATGGAACTGTGTTTTCCAGCGGAGAAGGAAAGACAGGTTTCAGAAAGCCATTTAATGAGATGACATATTTCCTTGTATATATTCACACGGAAGTGATGTCCATTTATGATATAAAAAAGCAGAAAAATTCTTACAGTTGAATCGAACAACATTTTTAAATAATTATTTTCTTTAGCAGTCCACAACAAATACTTTCATATCACATATAGGCCCACCCTCACTTAACGCCGGCAAAATTCTGTGAAGAGAATTTCCCATTTTACATATTTCTATTGACCGTCACCCTCGATATATTTCCCACAGACTGCGATGAAAAAAGAATTGCGGTGTATCGGAGTTTATCTTTGTAAGCAAGAAAGTTTTCCTTTTAACTCTTTTGAAATTTTACGTTCTTGCGGAAACATCTGTGCTAAGAAAAGAAGAAGAATAAGTAAGAATCCAACCCGAAAGAACTCGATGAATTCTGGGTGTCACAAAGAGATGTCTCACCAAATGACAATAGAACTCTACTATTACTCATAGACATTGTTTTTTGATAGACACCTTAATAAATACATTCACATATTGCGCTCTTGTTCGTTATTTATTTGAATCCCTGCCCGTGTAATGCAATGTTTTTGCAGAGCCCAGGTTCCTACATTATACGTCCAAGTACACTGTTATTCTGTCATTTTACTACTCACACTGCCACAATACCTCTGTTACTATAACAGTGAAACTTTTGTCTTCTCTCCAAAGATTGTCTGAGTTACTCTTTATAAAAAATTCCAGTAGGCTGCAATAAGGGGTGAGTCTTGTTTATTTTGTTTATCATCGGTATGTGAGTTAAATAGATGTTATTATGTACTTTCTGTTGACACTGTAGCATCTCTCCTAAAATGCAAGCTTCTAAGGCTGTCCCAAAACGCCTAATATTTTGTCCTTTCGTATTTTAATTCGGTGGGCCGGGTAGTGTAGTCGGTATAGCGACTGGCTACGGGCTGGAAGGTCAGGGGATCGAATCCCGGTGGGGGGCGAGATTTTCCTCACCTGTCCAGACGGGCCCTGGGGCCGACCCAGCCTCCTGTACAAGGGGTACCGGCTCTTTCCCGGAGGTAAAGAGCGGCCGGGGTGTGACGCTGACTCCTCACCCCCTTTTAGTGCCGTGGTCAAGGAAGAGTAGAGCTATACCTCTACTCTTCCTATGGGCCGTACAGCCTGTACAGAGCCTCAGTGCCTGTACAAGGTTGCACCTTTTACCTTAATTAATTTTAAGTTTAAAATGTTGCAGGTTGCAAACACTTGTATAAAACACTCAGGTAATTTAGCCATTCAGCACCAAAATGTAAAATTATGTCCATATACCCGTACATAAGAACATGTTCTCGCTCTACGCTGGTGCGGAGCTGTAAGAGACAAGAAGTTGTAAAAATACAATAAAATTAATTTTTAGTTTTCTTCGATTTTTCAGTTTAATTGAAAGCTTACACAGGATGTCACCCTTTTGTTAAAAAATTCACAAAATTAAATAAACCCAAGATGAAAGTTGTAGACTCTAGTGAGAAAAGTAGGCTATTTTGTACTATCATATAAACTATGCATAACTTCATTAGACCCAATGTGTGAGGTGTGAGGTTCTCGCTGTGATGAATATGAAGCTCGCTGTTTCTTGGGAAGTGACTACGTGTAGCCCGGCAAAAATTTACCAAACTCTGAGGAACCACTACCTTGAAGAGTGGGTGACGTTCAAGAGATTTTTTTTTAAATGTCTGCCATAATGCACGGCGTCATACCCCAGACGAAAACAACCCTGTATTACGTGGACAAAGTTACTGAATTACGAATAACAAAGTTTAATCCTTCTCTGGTCATTAGCAGCGCAGCCGACTTAAACATAATATTACGTTGAGCTTGTTGATCAAAATTCACACGTGTTGTGCATGAAAACGCATTTCTCAGCTGCTTCTTACCTACATTTTGCAACATTCTAATTGTGCGTCTTTTTGTTTTACCTACAGGACCACACGAATCCTTGAACAATCCACACAGTCAGTCACACAGTTGCGTGTTTAATTTCAGGGTTAAAGTATGTAAGTGCACTGTAGTATCTGTGCTGCAAATATTTAATGTTTATAATATTGTATTCTTTTGTTTAAATAAGTAGGGTTCTGAGGATTTATTGCATTATTTTGTGTTGTGAGCAGTAAGAGGCGCTTAAAAGTAAAATACATACTGCTAGTGTATTTGTGGTCAATTAGTTAATGTTATAGTGAGGCCAGGAAATGTCCTGCTGGATACACATATTTCTTAAATACACAAAATTATAAAGGTAAAAATCAGTCCTGCAGGAAATTTAAAAAATGGCGCTGGCGGGTTGCGATTAGTTTAGGATATAACTCTATGTTGTGCTTGGACGGACATGAACCGCACCAACTGCAGCTAATTTCTGACAGGTAAAAACTTGCCACTGCCTCGAAATCGCGTGTCTTGAAAATATATAAGAAGACTGCAGACACGTGGAGAAAGGAACGAAATCATCCACGGAAAAAGTTAACAAACCAAAAGCTGCAAAATCAGCAGTGCCCTCACGGAAGGGGAGAGGTTGAAGCAATAGAATAAACCGAAACTTTGTACTACAAGTGGCGGGCTTCCTGCTGAAAAGGAGCTCGTCAAGTTAAACTGTTCAGACACTCAAAATGTTGGAAGCAGAAACGTTTGCAATTGGCCAACAAAGCCCTGTTATAGAAGCACAAAGTCAGAAAGCTGAAATATTGGTAGGAACGGTGGTAGAGAAGAAGCAATGTGACAGGTCTTATTGATTGCAAATAGCAGTCAGAGGGAAACAAGAATCACATTCTAAGATAAATATGACATTAAATTTACATTCGTTCACTTTCAATAAAATTTTCTCTTAAAAAAAGATGTTTGAGGGTCTGAAGACCCTTGGTAACATCTCAGCGAAAGGGTAACAACCCCAGGAAAGAAAGCTTGTAGAATTTATTATGAGGTAGAGAAGAGTGTTTTTTTTCTGCAAACTCAACAGGACAATGGAAATTTTCAATTTCTTCGAGATTTATTAAAAACATTTAGTGAAAATGAAGTTTAGGAACATAAGTCAGTGACTGATAGGCCCTGATAGGTTACGGCATGTCTTACATAAATATCACTGGCGTGGGGTCTACGGAAAGGAAGTGTGAACAACGCATGCTTGCTTCTTGCTTCCTGAGGCATAAGGAGATTCAGACATCGTATTGCTGAGAGTTTGGGTTGTCTACATCTTAAATCTAGGGGCAAATAAAGGCTTAGGAGTTTTGCTGTTGAAAGATTGGTGTGATGTAATGTGGTAAGCACGAACTGTAGGTTATGTGAGTACGCGAAGGTAAAGAAACCCTTGCGCACGAAGTGACGGCTTTTACGGGGGTAGAAGTAAGCCTCAGCTCGTTCTTAATTTTGGTCCTAAGTGAGGCGGATCAGCTTTACGCTCCGGTCTCTTTACATCCGGTAAATGAGATCCCGTCCCATAAGTAGCAGACTGTGGGTTCCCAGAGCCGGACTGAAAAGCTTCAGAGAAGAGATGTCACTTGCTACTACAGGAAATCGAACCATGATTTCTCGGATGTCCAGCCCATAGCCTAGTCAAACACCCACTACGCTCCAAGGCTATAAATAAAAAGTCGGTAAATAAAAAAAAAGTCTTTGGTTTACAACCTCACAACCAACAAATTTGGAAGAGTGGCATTCATCAAGTACCCCCAACCCCGAAGTTTTGTGGCAATGATTATGCAGGTGCTAAGATATAATATTAGCAAAACTGAATGACATATTGAAATAGATTGCTATTTTTATTCTGTGGTGAAAAGTCTCAAGATCCTTGGGAGTAGTTGGTCAAAGGGTAGGAATGCATTTAACGAAGAAGAGGATATTTTAAGGATCGTGGCTAGTGGGAAACACAGAAAATCATGTATAAGTCAAAGAATTATAAGATTATACATCTTGTGTGCAAATAAATATATTCGTTAAAAAATTTTATTTAAAATAACCTGGAATATTTCCAGGCTAATCCAACTGCAAGCTGCGGTGACACGATCAGAAAGTATGTCATTCATATACCGAGCGCCACAACTTAATATTCATATACCAAGCGCCACAACTTAATATTCATATACCGAGCGCCACACCTTAATATTTATATACCGAGCGCCACACCTTAATATTTATATACCGAGCGCCACACCTTAATATTCATATACCGAGCGCCACACCTTAATATTCATATACCGAGCGCCACACATTAATATTCAAATACCGAGCGCCACACCTTTATATTTATATACCGAGCGCCACACCTTTATATTTATATACCGAGCGCCAAACCTTAATATTTGTATATCGAGCGCCACACCTTAATATTCATATACCGAACGCCACACCATAATATTCATATACCGAGCGCCACACCTTAATATTTATATACCGAGCGCCACAACTTAATATTCATATACCGAGCGCCACACCTTAATATTTATATACCGAGCGTCACACATTAATATTCATATACCGAGCGCCACACCTTAATATTTATATACCGAGCGCCACACATTAATATTCAAATACCTAGCGCCACACCTTAATATTCATATACCGAGCGCCACACCTTAATATTCATATACCGAGCGCCACACCTTAATATTCATATACCGAGCGCCACACCTTAATATTTA
>Ga0131853_10017290_pt1 | contig 13134 bp, 6 predicted proteins | sample TergutLab28metaG_FD_92764 | JGI IMG/M metagenome (GOLD analysis project Ga0131853, IMG submission 92764) | Labiotermes labralis P1 segment gut microbial communities from Petit-Saut dam, French Guiana - Lab288 P1 (version 2) (version 2) | ecosystem: Host-associated > Arthropoda: Insects >...
ATGAACCTTTGTGTGACGGTAGAGGGAAGTCCAGGGGTCAATGCCCTACCCTCCTCTTCGTCATCGACGTGGCCGGAAATGAGTAATAAAAGCAATCCGGTTTCTTTATTGCCACACCTCGTATTATCAGTGATCGTAAAATACCTATACATAGTACGTGAAGAACCGTAACACTGGAATTCACATCTCCTCATTATGGGCAGTAAATTGCATAGCATATGTCGCCTTGTAGAATTACCATAATGACATTTTAGGAGAGGCACTTTCGACGTACATAAACTGAGAATAATTTGCGATGTGACAATATGCATACTGACTACATAACTATTGTGGTGGTGGAGGAATTGAAGGTGTTTAACAGGGAGACTATTTCCCTTTTCTTTTTTAACATGCGTCACATTTTGAGGCATGAATTAAATATTTCTTAATTTGTCTTTGCAGTTTCTGGTATAGGAATGCGTTGATCCGATGTTTCTAAACTTCCATCCTGTGACGTTAGTTTAAGGTTGTGAGAGCCATATTTTAACACCGCATTGTAAATACAACGGTGAATATGCCAATACGGTATTCACAACACTCAGCACCTCGCAGCACGTGTGCATTCATTTCTGATGTTTTTCGTTCAAACAATTGGTCTAGCAGTACATAAAAACAAAAAGGAAATTGCGTACTTCAAAAACGTATTATTGCTTTTAGTTTTGTTAATTTGAGTCCTTTAATGGTCAGTGTTTGTTGTACCTACTTTAAAGCAGTCTGTTATTTACAAATGTGTGAAATGCAAATACTGAAAAAAAAACTCAATTCAGTAACAAATGCTTCTGTACATTAACCGCTACAAAACATCTGCCGGTAACATAATGTAAGCAAATATTGACGTTTTGCTGACCGTGCATCTCAGTATATTTATATCAGTATTTAACCAACTTGATGCACAAAATTTGTTTCACAATCAGTTTTATTTCATGCCTCTACATGTTTCGAGCACATTTGCTCATCATCAGGAGGTCAAAATTGCATTAAACAGCCTCTGGTATCATCACACCTATAGGTGTCCGTCTCGTGCACAAGACGGCCACCTATAGGTGTGATGATACCAGAGGCTGTTTAATGCAATTTTGACCTCCTGATCATGAGCACATGTGCTCGAAACATGTAGAGGCATGAAATAAAACTTAATGTGAAAAAAATTTTGTGCATCAAGTTGGTTAAATTCTGAGATAAATAATGTAAGCAGTTTTGTTTTAAACACACAGGATGCCTGTAGAATGTATAAAACAACTAACATTTTAAATTTAGTTTTATATTGTACCTTTACTTATAATATATTCACCAACATGTTTCGGCCAGTAACCCGGCCATTTTCTGGGTGACGATACAAGAATACAACTGTAGTTAAATGTGTCACCGTCACTATCCGATATTAAAATTATATTTAATTTCGGTTATAATTTGACTTTTGAATCATAATGTAATATAATATAGGATAAAAAGGCTATTTTACAATTCGATGTTGTATCCGATATTATTTTACTTTACTATTCAAAAGTAAAATTGTAACCGAAGTTATATATTTTTTAATATTATAGCGACGTGATGACACTCAACTGCAGATGTATTTTTGTATCCTCACTCTGAAAATGGACTGGCCTAAACATATTGGTGAATATATTGTAAGTAAAAATAGAACATAGAGTGAAAGTGCAGTTGTTAGTTGTTTATATATTTTACAAATCTAGTTAATGCACAAAATATGGAATATATTAAAATACATGCCTGTATTCACACACGTCCATTTAGTATTTGTTTATTTATATTCTTTTCATAAAATGTGTAAAATAAATGCTGAAAGAACGGCCTGTCTGTCCACATTTTATACCGTCATAACTACTTGATGGCTTTTAATTCAATTCTATTTGAGAGGTATGTATTGATCTACTGTGTTTCCATGGGTCAGATACGTGCACAATTCTTTCTTTCTTTCTTATTCTGACATCCCTCTACCTACTCTTTGTAGGTGTCGATAGTTATGGTCGCACCTGTTCACACTCAGTGACACACAAACACAAACACACACTCAGTAGGGTTCTTCTGGACGAGTGACCAGCCTGTCTCAGAGAGTGACAAAACATAGCATTCAAAAGAGAAAGAAATCCATGTCCCTTGCGGGATTAGAAATGGCAATCCCAGAAACTGAGCGCCCTCAGTTCCACGCCTTAGACGGCAAAGCCACCAAAATCGCCAAGTAAAATTATTACTTTACAAAAATTCATGCACAATTTTTTCTATATTCTCTGGAATGTTTTATCTTAAGAAACATCTGTGAATTACATAGAATGTACCCTTGTGGCTGTCAATGGTGAATGAAACAATTGTAAAGTCTTTACTGATTTTTGGTAGTGTTAAAGATACTACTATAGTGGATTTTACCTTTTTGTTTTGAATTAATGAGATCAAAGGGCCTCAAAGATTTTTCGAGGATTTATGTACATACATTGCCTAATATTATGACTTGTTACACTTGAAGTAATTGAATTAAAGTGACGAAATTTAATGTTGAATGTTTTTATACACAAATACTCGTATAATAATTTGTCACTATACTTGGTGCGGATCAAAGCTATGTGTTACGAGTCGTATGGCGTATATTAATTTAGGGTTTCTGTGAGCTCAGTGGTTCCCCAACAAAACCAGAGCACAATTAATTTTGCTGCCCTTAGCAAGTGGCATTCTCAAGTTGTCATTCGTCCAAGCACTGACCACTATTATTATTGCTGCTAGACGGACGAAATGTAACGAGTGACCTGTATGGTTTGCCACAAATGCCACAAGATGTTCAGATTTATTTGTTTATGACCCCCCAGTGCAGACATCTTTCTATAGATTTCGGTTGGTTAAATTTCAGATCTGTGAAGCTGGAAGAACCAGAGAGGAGAAGTCACGAAGCTTAGGAAAGCTTCGTAATTTCCTTTGGTCTCTCACCCTTGAGAAACTTCGGGTTTGTGTTTTCCCAATTAAACCGTAGTTCTCCTATAAGAGCCACTAGAAAGGAAATCCTCGAAGTCTGAACAGAATGAATATATAGAAGAAGAGTTTCATTGTGCTGTTGTGAAGGAAGTGGAACATGTGAAAGAACAGGGGAGCAGAGCAAATGATGGACGTTTCTAAACAAAGTCTGTTTGTTTGTCCGTATATTTGGGATTTTATATGTTTTCCTCGCTGTCGATCATTATAATATATACCCCAAAATACTGGTTATGCTTACACAGCAGAATGCTCTGTATCTGTAATTTCTTTTTATTCTAGAAAGCATTAGGAACTAGACTAAAGAAGAAGTTTCTTTCGTTTGATTATAGAAAGTACTAGTAACTAGACTAAAGAAGAAGTTTATTATTTTTTTTGAATCCCTCTACAAAAATGCTAGAATGGAGTCTTGAAACAATCCACTAAGTTTCTTTCCACCTTTTTCCGGATATTCATTTCAACTGATGATCTTATCCGATTACGCGTAACCTATGCATTTGAGAATGTTGCAATATCCAAGGAACCGCATCCTTTCTTTATCAATAATTTCAACTTTTTTTAATAGGATATTGCCAATTTCTCTCTCATACTAACCATTTCCCAGTACTTAATTACCTTATCATTCCACTGGACTCAAAATAACATCTGCAAGCCCGTTACAGAACCAAACCATTGCTAAAACAGAACAATAATTTTGTTTTGTTTCGTAACATAATTAGCTAAATAAATAATAAATTCCGCGGTCTCACGGGAAATATTGTTTAGAAATGGTAATCGTTATATTCAGAATGTATATAATATTCAACAAGACAGTAACAGACAAAAAATTCTCATATCATCTTTCAAAATTTAAATCTTATGTGGCTGACTGAACCTTCGGAAAAATGTAATGGCCTTTAAACTTCAAGATCTATTTACTCAATGACGAGGCATCATATTCCAGCAGTACGGATACCTCAGCTACACAACTGCGAAAATCTAAAGAAAATTTTTTTTATTTTTTTCAATACAAATTACACGTTACCACGAAAAATACTAATGAAAATATTTATGATATTAGAAATTAACTTGCAATTAAAATTAAATACTGGAAAAGTTAATTTTCGTGAAATGTTGGGATTAACTTCTTCAAATTTTTATTACTTGAGACCCTAGTTTGAAGTTATAGTTCGTATACAAAATTCGAAAAATTTGGAATAAGAAACAACGAATTCGAATTAGATAAATAAAGCCGTGTTACATTCGATCCAGTACATTGCGCGTTATAGCCATCCTTTGGAGATGTGCCAATACATTGTCCGTTATAGCTCTCTTTTGGAGACTTGCCAATAGAGTGTCCGTTATAGCAATCTGTTGGAGACGTGCCAATAAAGCGTCCGTTATAGCTATATTTCGAGACTTGCCAAGTACAGTGTCCGTTATAGCTAAGTTTGAAAATGTGCCTATACAAGATCCGTTGTAGCTATTTTTGGAGACTCCCAGTACACCATCTATTACAGCTGTCTGTTGGATGCGTGCCAATAAACAATCTATTACAGATGTTTGTTGGAGACGTCCCAGTACATTATCTCTTACAGCTGTCTGTTGGAGACGTGCCAATAGAGTGTCCGTTATAGCTATTTTTTGGATACTTTCCAGTATGGTGTCTGTGGCAATGAACATATTGTCTACTTTTCATAATATTACAAAAAAGTTTAATTCTTTTCCTTTTCCAATCAATAAGATATACAGAACTATAATTTTGCCTGTTCTTTTGTATGGGTGTGAAAGTTGGTCGCTCACATTGAAGGAGGAACATAGGATGAGGGTGTTTGAGAATAGGGTGTTGAGGAGAATATTTGGGCCTAAGATGGATGATGTAACAAGGGAGTGGGAAAAACTACATAATGAGGAGCTTAATGAACTGTATTCCACCCAATATTATTCGGGTGATAAAAACCAGAAGAGTGAATTGGGTGGGACATGTAGCGCATATGGGGGAGAAGAGAGGCGTATACAGGGTTTAGTGGGTAAACCTTTAGGAAGGAGACCGCCTGGTAGGCCCAATCGTAGATGGGATGATAATATTAAAATGGATCTTCAGGAAGGGGAATGTGGTGGTATGGACTGGATCGAGTAGACTCAGGATAGGGTGGTCACTTTTGAAGGCGATAATGAACTTTCGTGTTCCATAAAACGCGGAGAATTTTTTGACAAGCTGAAAATCTGTTAGCTTATGAAGAAGGACTCTGCTCCATGGAGTAAGTAAGTAAGTAAGTTAGTTATCCATCAATATGAGTCCTATTTATTTTTCTTCAGCAGCAATTAAGCCAAAGTGTATTCAAAAGAATCAAGCATTTTGTAAGAGAAAGGAACTGTGCAGGATAAACTTTTATACTAACAAAGAATAAATGCGACTCTTACAAGTTGGATGAAAGAATGTTTGAAAAAATGTTTCCATCAACAGACGATGAAAAAGTATGAACGAACGTGGCTTTCTTTTTCCCTGAAAGTATATATTCAAGAGAGAATTTGTGTCATCCCAACATGTACCTTCTTTGTTTTCAGTTGCTAAGAAGAGACTAGTTAATAAAGAAAAGTTTTAAATCTCGGAAGGTAAAGTTCGTAATAAACCTGGGGTTACACATTTTCTAAGCTTTATCTGATAGAAGACTGCTTATCAGACGTAGAACTTCACAATTATAATTACGGCTATGTGAATGTGAGGCTCTATCAACCGAAGATTTTTGTGACGAAAGTGATTAGAGAACGAGTATAAGTGAAATGGGAAAAATAAAGAAAAATTTTGCTGTCGATTCGAAACTATTATTTTTTATATTGCTTGATTGTATATATATATATATATATATATATATATATATATATAGCCACCAACCACATAACAACATAGTATACAGTAACTATAATTAAATATACATTTTAAGAATTATAAGAAATCTGACATATCTCTCTATGTTTGACGTTTTGCTGACCGTGCATCTCAGTATATTTATCTCAGCAATGAACCAACTTGATGCACAATGTTTTTGTTTTACAATAAGTTTATTTCATGCCTCTACATGTTTCGGGCACATGTGCTCATCATCATGAGGTCAAAATTGCATTACACAGCCTCTGGTATCATCACACCTATAGGTGGCTGTCTCGTGCACCTATAGGTGTGATGATACCAGAGGCTGTGTAATGCAATTTTGACCTCATGATGATGAGCACATGTGCCCGAAACATGTAGAGGCATGAAATAAACTTACTGTAAAACAAAAACTTTGTGCATCAAGTTGGTTAATTACTGAGATAAATATCTTTCAATGTTTTCCTACTTTGAATCTACTAATTGATTGTAACAACCACTTTTATAATTCTTTCCATTTTATCATTTTGTATCTTCTGCATACATAATAAGAAACTCCCTGAGGATGATATGTGAACATCAAAACATATAACGGTGTTGTAAAAATAGATAATTTTTAAAAAATATATTGTGCACTTTTCGGACAAATATAATAATGTTATATCTGACTTAATGACAAAGTACTGAAAATTATAAAATTACAAAATATAAACAACAAAAAGAGCTGGTGCCGGAGACGGGGCTGAATATAAACATGTTCCAAACAAAAACCAATAAAATTACAGGTAGAGATTATTTCTTTGTTTTATATAAGAAGTCTTTAAAACGAGATATAATAATAGATGAATTTTTCTGACTAGTTTTGTAATATCTACATAATATAGGAAAAGGTCTATTGGAAATAAGTGTGTATATGTTTTGCCTATAATTAATATCCACAAGGGATGTTTTCGCATTGAACTAAATGGCTTAACATCTCTTTGAATTCTAAGTCGGTAACCGTAAAAAAAAAGTTAAACCCATCACATAATAAGCACGTGATTAGAATCTGATATGCTAATTCATATTATTAATGGGCTTCTCTAAGTGTCGAATTCAAAGAAGCCCGCATAAAAATTGTACCTACTAACAAGATATGTGGAGTATATTTATTAACATGCGTGGCGATATACTGATAATGTATAATGTATAATGTATAATGTACATACACAGAGTGAAACCTGTTTAAACGGAAGAACAAAAAATCGAAAACTGTTTCCTTTGCAGAGAGGTTAATTTTCAGAGAGGTTATTGAAATTTGAATCCTCGGTACTCTCAGATCCGCGGGAAAACGGGTGAGGAATGTAAAAGTATCATTCTAAAGGAAGATTTCCATTAGGCTCACGCGTCGTTTAAGATACATTTCACTGTATAATATACAATATCCTGTACAAGCTGCATATCGTTCACTCTTTCATAAATACATCAACATATCTAGCCTATGAGCTAGATGCTAGTATGTCCCTCTTCTTTCAAACTGCAGTTGTGTAGGTCCTATGGGGTGGAGCATATTAATATTTCGTCATACAGTCAAAGCCTTTCGTAACGTTAGATGTTGGCAGAAAGAGAGACATTGCCTATTGGAACAAGGTTATATCAGTCAGTAGATACTGAATACACTACGAGCAGGAAGTTCAAGGAAGCAGTTTTGAATTCCCTGAATATGCATGGTTTCTCTTCTTTCCCTCAGCGTCCACAATGGAACAGGGACGCATCGAGTGGGTGCTAAGGCGTCTTTCGCGGAAGTAAGGAGTCGGAGAATGAAGATAATCATTCAGCTGCGTGTGGTGCCAAATTGTAGTAAGCGTTGAGCTGTAGTCTTTGTAGGTCCGTATGGTGTGTTGATTTATTAATCACAGGGACACCTTGGCTGATCATATCGATGGGCGGGACATGCAGCACGAACGGAACAGATGAGCAATGCATACATGATTTTAGTCATAAAAACCGAAAGGAATGACAAATTGGAATATACAGTCGTAAATGGATGGGTAAAGGGCCCCATACACCTTAAGTTAAACCGTTCAGTTTAACTGTGTAAAAAAATGCACGAAAACTGAAATGAATGTTCTCTGGCATAGCACAGGTTTCCCAACAAGTTTGTCAGTTTTTTTGTCAGTTCTGTGTGTATTCTTGTGCGTGTGACTATAGCGGATAAAACCAAGACTGTCGTTTGCTGTTTGCTAGCCACGTCGGCCATAATATTATCCGAAAAGAAGAAAATAAAGCGTAAAATGTGGAGTAAGAAGTGATATTTGAAAAGGAATATATCGTGCGATGTTCATCTGCTGAATGGATTGCTAGAAACGGATGTGCCTTGAGATGATGCCATCGTGGTGTCGGCAGGCAAACTGAGGAAACTGTGGGATTCCCTGTGTGAACTGTGTCGTTCTCTGTGTGAAACACGACTGGAAAGGACAGTTCTGAGGCCTGCAATGTTGCCTGTCAAAACTGCGCAGTTTACGCAGTTTTTCCTTCAGGTATGACGTCACACAGTAAAATAGCACAGTTTAACTGAGAGTGTGTAGTGCCCTTAATATTAAGACTATCCTATGCATACGCTATATAGGCTAAAGAAAATATTCAAATAACTTAAAATAGGGGCGAAGATCTTTTGTGAACAGGGTAATGAACCTCCTTCTTTATGTGAAGGGATGTTTTGAATAAAATGATAATAATTAACCTGCCTTCACGGGACGGGTTCGGCGTCACTGGGTTAGTAATTCAAAGGGCAGAACAGGTTGGGCCATTAATGTGTTCACGTAATCAGCACTTACTTTAGCAAAGTTATTGCTTTATGACGGACTGACCCACTATATATATATATATATATATATATATATATATATATATATGGATATCAGTATGTTATCTTAGAAAATGTGACATTGGGTGTTGTTCATATTAGTGGACCTGAAATTCTTTATTTGGTGAGCACGTACATGTAATTTCCTATTACAAGAAAATCAGACATCACGGAACAAGAAAACTCAATTAAAAACGCGTCTACGTATCAATTTAAATTATTTTCTTTCCTAGAATGAATAAAAATGGGTTTTTGATTTTACCATGAGAGACAGAGTTCTTTGTGCCTCATATTGCAAGCTTTTAAAAATTTAAACGTTTTTCACTAATGTTGGTATAAATGAATTGCCACTTGAGGATAACACAACTACGTGCTTTGTAATGTCGTACATCAGTAATATTAGCATGACGTACATCAGTAATATTAGCATGACGTACATCAGTAATATTAGCATGACGTACATCAGTAATATTAGCATGACGTACATCAGTAATATTAGCATGACGTACATAAGTAATATTAGCATGACGTACATCAATAATATTAGCATGACGTACATCAGTAATATTAGCATGACGTACATAAGTAATATTAGCATGACGTACATCAATAATATTAGCATGACGTACATCAGTAATATTAGCATGACGTACATGAGTAATATTAGCATGACGTACATCAGTAATATTAGCATGACGTACATCAGTAATATTAGCATGACGTACAAGTGAAATCATGAGACAGCCACCTTTTTTTACGTTCAGGTGCTGAAAACACGTGACGTAATCGAGCATAAAAAAACAAGCAATATTTGTTTTCGAGAAAAAACATAAAACTGTTTAACTTTTCGATTTGGTGGTGGTGACTAATCAAATACTGGAAATTATTATGTTAAAATTATTTAAAATATAGAATAGGCGTTTAAACCTATTTAATATCTACATTTGTAAGGCAACAATGCTAAAATATGTCGACCGTATATCGGAGTTTAATATGGACGCGTTTTCCAATATTTTCAGAGAAATCTCTCCGAAAATAAGGCTAGGATTAGGTTGTGCGCCGAGTTGAAATGCCGTAATGATCTGAGCTTTCGAACAGTCGCTTATATTCCAGTGACTCTGAACACGTAAAGTGACATTGACAATTTCGCTGCCATGAATAGCAGGAACTATCCCTGCGATCCACCAGCATTTCCCTCTCCATCAAGATTCATCATACAAAACTCTCCGAAGTTAACTATAGAAATGAGAAACTGCTGTCATTTACCGGTATCTCAGAGCAGTTAATATTTGTTCGGGAATGTCGTCAGTGTCAGTAATTTTACATCGATGAAGAGAATCGTAATTGTAAGGAGAGGTCTGAAGTGATACACTTCATATACCTCTATTACACCTGCACCAAACTTAAGGGTCTCAGAATGGGCTTGAGCTTTTGGATCCTTGTTCAGGAAGTAACTGTTTTAAAAGTGGGTGGAGACATCGATTATCCTGAAATTTTGGGATTTTCCTTATTTGCTCAATGAAAATACTGAAATATTAACTATAAATTGGGGACCGCGGTGGCACAGTGGTTAAGGTGCTGTGCTACAAATCGGAAGGTCGCTGGTTCGATCCCAGCTGGTGTCATTGGAATTTTTCTTTGACATAATCCTTCCGATCGTACTATGGCCCTGGGGTCGACTCAGCCTCTAACAGAAATGAGTACCAGGAGTATTCCCTGGGGGTAAAAGCGGCCGGTGCGTAAGGCTGAAAAACTTACCACCATCCTGTGCCGTTGTCATGAAATCTGGGAACCTTAACTTCCTGGAACCGTCTGGGCCTGTCCAGGTCTGTAATGGGACTACTTTAACTTTTATTAACTGTAAGTGTGGCTGGGAATAATACCTTCCAAAGCATTTCTAATTTAAACATTCGCCATTACGTAATCTGAGTTACTAAACTTTTCACTGAATGAATTATGTATAAATGGATTAAACCACTACCGCAATTACAGGGTGAGTTTACACCAGCTAACTCCACAAGCATATTTTAGATTCCAGTCGTTGGAAGGAAAGTCGGTACATATAAATGGTAAAGTTATATTGATTTGTTAAAGTACATGTAATAAGAATGTAAGTCAAAAATGAAAGCCAACAAGTAATGAAACTGGAGATTCTATGCATCAGGGAAATATTTATTGAAATTCCAGGCGAAGACTCTCCATATTCTCTTCTCAGTTAATCTGGGAAGTTTTGAGATGATTATTTTAACACAACCCGTATCCATCCTTTCCTCACCGTTCGCTTTGTAATTTATAGTCATTCTACTACTAAGCTCTGTGTAACATAATATGCGCACGAAGACTTCAAACAAATAGAAAAAGTTTTAAAATATTGCTATATATTTTCTAAAATTACAGAAATGAAAAAAAACTTTTCAAAAGTACGAAGTGTTTCATTCTGTAGGATTTTTTTTTAGAGAAAAGCTATATTACCTTCAGGAATATTCAGTTTTTGAAATACATCAAATATCCAGTGTTTCATAAATATTTTGCCTACAGTATAATTGCTGTGTTTTAATTTTCATACCCTCTCTGTAAAATATGGCCTTGTTACGAAAAGTGTATATGGGTCTCGGGCCTGGGTTGAAAATTTGGTACGGCCTAAGCAATGGAAAAGGGACATGAAATTTAATACATGGAATGTAAGAAACCTGTGAATATGAGGTTCCCTTACAACAGTAACCACGGAATTAGAAGGGTATGAATTTGACTGAGTGATTGTACAAGAGTTAAATGGGAAAAAAGGGGCACTGCAGGAGCAGAGGATTTTATTTTTTATTGAAAAGGAAAGGGGGCAGGTTTTATGTACACCAGAGAAGAGTAACCAGACTAGATTTTGTTAGTGACAGGATGACTTATGTAGTTCTGAGAGGTTGTTCGGTTTAAGAACGTTGTTTTGAATGTGCATGCATCAAGTGGTGTAGATGAGTGATGATTCAAAAGACAGTTTTTGTGAGGAATTAGAGCAGGTTTTAGATCATTTTCTTAAGTACAATTAGAACATTTTTAGGAGATTTTAATGCAAAAAAATGGGGATAGAGGGTATTTTCAAAATACATGTCGCTTTTAATTATAATATAATATAATACAATATATGATATGGTATGATATGATATGAAATGATATATGATATGATGTGATATGATATGATATGATATGATGTATGATATAATATAATATAATATAATATAATACGAGTATAATATAATATATATTTGACTGCAAATGGGCTGTTACCCGGTGGCGGTGGTTATCATGCATGTACATAAATATGAAATCATGCATTACATAAATAAATTAATTAATTAGACGCGTTGTAAGAACGTATCATCAGTATGCCTTGTATTAAATCCCCACCAAATCTAAAGTGCATAGCAACCTCAGAGCCTGCATTTCGATAAAATGTCACGCGCCTAAAATCTTTGGTCTCAAAGCGGGGAATTACTTCACGAAATATTTGCCATCAAATGCGCTTTGGAAATACTGCTTTGGTGTAAGCAGGTGTCAAGGTCACACACACGTCACAATGAACAGCGATATATGTGAAACTGTCAAGGGCGAAGGATGACAGGTGAGTTCCTTTTAACCAAAGTGAAATGTCGACTGGAGCCAGAATATATAACGGGCGATAAATCTCGCGTTTTGGCGGATTTATGCAGAACTATAACAGCTTATGTGTGAAATATTAGGAAAACTGTCTTTCAGATAAAACTTAGGATAAGCAGACGGTTAAATCAGCTTATATGTGTACCGAGACGGAACGAGACTCAGTGCACGGAGTGTTTACCGTTGATCTACCTAAGTGCTTAGAGAAAGGAAGGCGCCAATTTATTCGTACTTTGTCACCCAAAAATATTATTCTTTGCCTAATGAAGATGAGCACTCCACTTAAACATATGGTTTTAATTCTTTTTATGGTGAGTAAGGAATGAAGTTAATAGACTAAGCACAAATAAATTGACCGTGGTTAGTGCGTAAATTGAACTTCGCGCATTGTGCGCCTTCTCTTCACCAAGTGCGGTTATTTGTTTAGTAGTGCAAAATAATGCAAACTATATTTATTTCGATCGGTTTATAATCATCTCCAGGTGGCACAGTCGCCATCTCTTCTCGGGTTGGTGAAAGGCCTTGCACATTATTTCGTGTTCCTACTCAGGTATCTTTAGCTTATGTTTGGAACGTAGACAATTTTCATATCGTCTTGAGGACCTACTGTTTTGTTTCTGGATTTTTTTAATTTTTTTGGAATAGTTCAAAAATAATTACCAACAAGATGACACTTTTGGACTATCCTTTATTTCAGGGTTAGTCGTCCTTCACTCTACATGTTTCGAGCTTCAGGGAGCTCATCATCAGGATTTTCACTTTTTTACTGTAC
>Ga0131853_10017291_pt1 | contig 13133 bp, 7 predicted proteins | sample TergutLab28metaG_FD_92764 | JGI IMG/M metagenome (GOLD analysis project Ga0131853, IMG submission 92764) | Labiotermes labralis P1 segment gut microbial communities from Petit-Saut dam, French Guiana - Lab288 P1 (version 2) (version 2) | ecosystem: Host-associated > Arthropoda: Insects >...
CTGAGAACAAACAGCGATTATTTCCCTATACAGCATTAACTGACTGGTTTGTATAACAGAGACGGAGTGTGTTTACTGCGCGGTACGGACTGGGTCTTTATATCTAATTCAGGTTATGTGTTTTGTGTGGATCTGAGAACAAACAGCGATTATTTCTCTACACAACATTAACTGACTGGTTTGTGTAACTGAGACGGACTGTGTTTACTGCGCGGTACGGACTAGGTCTTTATATATAATTGAGATCAATCTCAGTGTTTAAGGGTTAAAGCAATATGAAACTTTAAACGGTTAAGCATTTACAGCACAACATTCTTATGGCAATTTTAGCATTATATTCTCTGCTTTTATTTCACCAGTACAGAACGTTCCATTTATTAGATCAGTAGAATTAGAATATGAGTTAAAAATGGGCGCTAGTTCGAACGCAGGTTGACAGAAACAACGAAATACTGTTTTCAGTGTTGAATAATAGAAGCGGCAATGCTCGATATTTCCACAACTAGATATGTAGTGGAATATTTGATAGGTACAAAACACATTCTATATTTTTCGATAGAGTTTCAGCGTTAATAATGCTGCCGAGTTTAAATGAATCAGCAGATTACAAACATCATGTCCGCTCTCATTTGTATTTCCCAAAGTAGTGCTTTGACAAGGACATAATAACGGAAGCTTTTGTTTGTTTTACGGTTTTGTGCCCCGTTTCTATGCACAGTCGACAGATCGATTGAACGATGGGAAATTGAGGGATGTAGGAACAAGTTACTACTCTTGGCTGAATGCAGGCAAAATTTTAAGCACTCCCAAGGACAGGGTTAATTACAAATATCACCTTGTTTGTACAACTCCTGAAAAAAAAAAACACACCGCCATGAGATCTAAAATCTTATATGCTAAGTTTCCTTAGGTTTTTTTTTTTCACGAAATGAACAACAGTATCCGATATGGTGATGGTTTGTTTGTTTTGTTCGTTTGTTCCAGTCCGCTAATAGTATAAGCGCCTAACTTCTTATGACACTTTTTTTCAACTGCTTATGGGAAAATTTACCAAAATGTACCGACATCTATCAATTTCAGCCACAATAACGGATATTGAAATCAAATTTTCTTACAGACAAAAAGTCCTTTTCTTGATTTTAAGCTTTCGCCGTGTTCTATATGTAATATGTTTTCTTTTGGGTAATTCCCCGGGCGTCTGAGTTCTAATAGCCGACGTTTCGGAACCCTCAATCAGTTCCATCTTCATAGACAGGTGGATGAAGTATGATAGGGGATGGGATGTGTGGTGTATTTATACCTGACAGGGTTCTGGCAGGCTGGTGGAGGAGCCAATGGAAGGTGAGTGACCGGAAGTGGGCGGGTAGGTGCACAACAGGTTGTGGAAGGGGGCAGGTATATAAGTGCGAGTGCGGGTGGGATCACTGTAGTGTACTGGGTGGTTGTCTCCTTTTGTTGAGTTTGTGTAGCAGTGGTTTGCAGGATCTGCTGAGGTTGAAATCTCCATCTCTGTTGATGTTACTGACACATCAACAGAGATGGGGGTTTCAACCTTCCATTGGCTCCTCCACCAGCCTGCCAGAACCCTGTCAGGTATAAATACACCACACATCCCATCCCCTGTCATACTTCATCCACCTGCCTATGAAGATGGAACTGATTGAGGGTTCCAAAACGTTGGCTATTAGAACTCAGACGCCCGGGGAATTACCCAAAAGAAAACATATTACAAAAAATCATTTTTATATCCACTAAAATTTATCATTTTCCTGAGGGTAAAACGGCCGAAGAGTTGGGTTGACCATCTGCCCACTCTAGCGCCAAGCAGACCCGTACCTTTACTACACTCTGCACCTATCATTGAGATGTTTCGTGACGACCTGCACCAGAACCTTACAATTCATTACCTACTTTTCGCCCGATCATTCTTACGCTATGTAGTCGTCAAACAAGCAATTAGCAGCGACCAGAATTCGCCTCTGGAATCACTGACATTGCCAGTTTGTTGTGCTACGGTTAGCAAGTTACACGTCAACCTCACCAGATACACGACCAGCGGGACGAAGATTGGCCCCAGCATGCCGACCACAGAGCTGGTGCTCATCCCCAGACCACGCACCACCGTCGGATACAGCTCTGAAGCCATCAGAGGCAGCACCACGAAAGACGACGAGATGCCCATCTTACCGACACAGTAGAGGACCAGCGTCACTTTCGTGTCTGTAACAGAGACAGTACCGCCAGCTATGATAAAAAACTGACAGTTGCTTACCCGCTCTTCATGAAGCCCAAAGCTTCATTACCGTGTTCACAACATGCCTGCTGTTGGGTCCTACCTTACACAGTACAACACAGTCAATACACTCACACCACGATGTGTTTCAATATTATCCTTCAAACGATACGCCACAGTTTTGAGTAAGGGTAATAATAAAGGTCATCATACAACAGGCCACTAAGGCCCAGGGGAATAGAGGTATAGCTCTACTCTTTCTTTATACTGGGCGCTAGATGGGTGTGGGTGGTCAGTGCCACGCCTCGGCCGCTTTACCCCGGGGAAGAGACGTGATACCCATTGTAGACGAGGCTGGGTGTACCCCAGGGTGGGTCTGGACGGGTGCGGATTTCTCGTCTCCACCGGGATTCGATCCCCGTACCGTCCAGCCCGTAGCGTGTCGCCGTACCGACTAAACTATCGCGCCACAGTATGCACTGGTCTCCTGTATTCATATTTTCCGACCAAAATTTTCGAAGCATCCATTTGTCCACGCCTATCCTTGATTTTAAACCCGCAGTACTATCGTAATAGTCTCTGTTGAGCGGTGTAGACAGTGAGGTTCACTGCTGTCACTTGCTACAAATATTCCGCTCAGCACTCCATTGTCAGACACCGTGAGTCTCTACAGCGAGACATCAAAGTGGGCGTTCCTATTTCAGTTTCTACCTTTCTACAGGGGAGACGAAATACAAAGTATTCTGAGCTGAATGGAAGCAAATATATGTTGAGTTCAATCTACTAGTCATCTCTTAGTGAAAAGCAATTCTGATTCTTAGTGCCGCTACACAATATTTGAACTTTGACACATTTCGAGAGATCTGCTTTGGCCACGAGAGGGAACGTCAGAAAATGAGGCCGTAGGATTTCATGGCACTGACTGACTGACTGACTATCTATCTACCTGTCTGTCTGTCTATCTGTCTATCATCTATCTGACTAACTATCTATCTATCTATCTATCTATCTATCAACTATCTATCTATCTATCTATCTATCTATCTATCTATCTATCTATCTATCTATCTGTCTCTCTGTCAATCTGTCTATCATTTATCTATCTAACTATCCATCTATCTATCTGTCTGTTTGTCTATCTATCTGTCTGTCTATCTATGTATCTATCTATCTATCTATCTATCTATCTATCTATCTATCTGACTATCTATCTATCTATCTAACTAAATAAACAACTGACTTACTAACTGGCTGACTATCTAACTAACTAACTAACTAATGAGCGGAGCCCTTATTGAGAAGCTAATAGTTCCTCAGCTGCTCAAGAATACCCCGGCACCATATAGAATCAGACGTTTCATTACCGCGACCAAAACAGCTTGCCGCTTGTCCTGTTCATATCCTGTGCCAAGTTAATCCAGCCCGTGCCCGCCATCCTAGTCCTTTAACACCAATTTTAATATTATTCTACCATCTACTCATGGTTATTCCAAGTGGTCTTTTTTTCCAGGCTTCCACAACGCAAGCATGTCTGCACTTCCATTCCACATGCACGGTCCATGTCATGACACTAGCTCTGCCCTTCACATAGACTCTCTACTACTGACCTCAACAACGACGGGTTTCGACGACCTGCGAACCCAACAGTTATTGTCGTAGTGACGTAGCTGTGTGCCTAGGCCCGCGGACGGTAAGGCGTGGAGTCTGGACTGCATAAACAGTCGCCTTACCTTGGCGCCTGCAGAGAGGCAATGCGAGCACGGACGTCGGAGAAGTTGCCGCACATCCACGGCGGCCAGAATTTTTGGAGTGCTGAACCTCGAGACGATGGCTATACCATTCTTTGAAACTTCGGGAACTTTTTACTGACGTACTTCCTTCCTTGAGGGCAAGGATAGCTCAATCGGTACAGCGACTGGCTATGGGCTGGACGGTCCGGGGATCGAATCCCGGTGGGGGGAGAGATTTTCCGCACTTCTCCAGACCCGCACTGTAGCCCACACAGCCTCCTATACAATGGGCACCGGGTCTTTCCCGGGGGTACAGCGGCCGGCGGGTGGGAAGTGGCGTTCACCACCAACCCCATCCATAGCCGACGTTAAAGAAAGAGTAGAGCTATACCTCTACCCCCCCTCTGGGCCTTCGTGGCCTGTTCTAGGGTGAACTTTACCTTTACTCACTTACTTACTTACTTAATTAATCCATGCAGCAGAGTCCTTCTTGAGAAGCTAACAGGTTTTCAGCTAGTCAAGAAATTCCTCGCATTTTATGGAACCCGAAGGTTCATTACCGCATTTACCACAGCCCGCCACGCGTACCATTCCTGAGCCAGATCAATCCAGTCCATGTCCCCACATCCTTTTACATTGCTATCGTTGTGCCAAAGGATCAGTCCAGGCCCCAGCACGTCTATCCATTTCGTCACAAGGCCAGTTTTTGTGGTGACGACTTGTTAGCACTACGCCCAACCCCAAAGTTGGAGGATCGTCTCTTATCGGCTGTCCGCGACTGCTTATTCAATATATTCGCAGCCACCCTCCGTACTGGGGGGGGGGCCGTCCCTCCATCGGCAACCTCAGGACGCGCCATGCCGTGATGACAGGTACCCACTCACCATGGTCGGGAACTATTTACCATTTTACAGTGTTCATTCCGCGCTCTACCGGTAACTAATTCATAAAACCAAACCAACAAAATGCACATGCGTTGTTTTTAGATATTTATAGCACAATACCACGTCTACATTCTAATTATTTGACTATTTTTCACCTCATCAGCTGTACAAAAGTGACTAATTTGGTTTCACGTTGTATTACTTCGTTTGATGTAGGCCCGGTAGCTCAGTCGGTATAGCGACTGACTACGGGTTGGACGGTCAGGGATCGAATCCCGGTGAGGGCGAGATTTTCCGCCCGTCCAGACCGGTCCTGGGGCCCACCCAGCCTCCTGTAAAATGGGTACCGGGTCTTTCCCGGGGGTAAAGTGCGGCCGGAGCGTGCCGGTGACCAGTCACCCCCTTCTAGTGCTGCGATCATGGAAGAGTAGAGCTATACCTCTACCCACCCTCTGGGCCACACCGGGCCGGTAACGGGATCACTTTACCTTTACTTTTTACTTTGTTTGATTCTGTGTAGGCTTACTAGCGTCTTTACACCGTAAACTAAACACTTTTAGAAGGGGGGGGGGGGTTAAGCATCCAGTTACTTACGCCGTGTATTAAATATTTAGCAGTCCATTCGGTGTCACAACTTCAGCTGACTGAAGTTGTGTTATATTAGAGGTTTGGGTGGTGATTAAATCTGGTTTGCGATCCGTCGCGTTAAGCCACGACATAACCTGCGAGGTGCGTACGGATGTTTCGGACAAACCTGCTGCCTTTATCACGGTAAAGGACTATACATGGTCATAATCCGGGGTTACATAATCTAGTCTGGATGTGATAGAAAGCAGCGGAATGACGTACAAATTAGGTATCACAGGTCGCACATCGCGTGGCTAGTCACAGCCATTTGGCAGATCATCGTTAAACAATATAAGGCTAAGAAAACGGCAGCAGCAAGTGTTCATGTCCTTACCATGACGCTCGGAACCGAATACGCGGCTGCAGGTTAATACCTGACTACCAAACGTCACGGCGTCACATTCCAGAAGGTGTTTGTCTTTACAGTCGCCAATACGAGAAATTCAGACTTTAATTTCAGACAACTTCACCCTATCTTTAAGGCAATCCACCGGGAGTTAGTTACACATGGTTAATGCGGCCACAGCACAAAGCTAAACACTGACATATTTAGTGCGATGTGTGAAGTATTTCACAAAAAATACGATACGCTGTTTATAAGCGAGAAAATCTTTAATCTTTTACGCGTTGTAACTGAAAATTCACGAACATGCGTCGTTTCGTTTTGCAAAGTCTGTCTGTCCGTCCGTCCGCAAGTAAAACTCCAGATGTGCCACAGCGATGTTCGGGAATTGTACCGAAAATTGCCGACATGTTCAAATTCTGGTTAAAAAGAGATAACCATAAAACAGAGGACAAAAGTGAGCTAAGTCTATGCCATCATCTGCATCGTGACTTGCTAACGTTTGGAGGAATTAAAAACCTCGGATTAACCTTTTGGCGCCGGAACTATTTTTTAAATTTTAGCACAACCTGTATATAAAATGTGAATAATACAGGAACCAAATACGTTAGAATTATGAAACAAACTGCATCTTGAAGAGAAAAAAACGGAGAGTATATATCATGTTTAAAATATTCGGCACCTATATTTGTTGAATAAATATATAAAATGCAACTTTAGAGGTTAGCGGTGCGGTACGACCACTATAGTTGACATTAGGCGTCAAAAGGTTAAAATACTTTGAAGTGTGATGCAGTATCAATGGGTAAGTGTTTACCGACGTTTCGAAGAACCGTAGTGCCTCCATTTTCAAGTGTAAAGCAGCCCAATAGGACTACTTGACCTCGGGTCCGAGAAGACCGTTCGGCCTTCAAGATAAAGGCAACACTAAAGGTCAAGGTCACCTGTAACAGGCCACCAAGGCCCAGAGGTGGAGTAGAGGTATAGCTCTACTCTTTCCTTAACCTCGGTGCTACATGGGGGTGGTCAACGCCACGCTCCGGCTGCTTTACCCCCGGGAATGACTCGGTACCCCTTGTATAGGGGGCTGGGTGGGCACCAGGGCCGGGATTCGATCCCCGGACCGTCCTGCCCGTAGCGATTAGCTATACCGACCGAGCTATCCCGGCCCAAAGGCAACACTACCTTTTGAAAAGTCAGGAAATACCCATTAACCAGCGTCACATCTTTTAAGACCTGAACCCTCAAAAGCCCCTCTATGAAAACGTAGAATGTGCTGTTGCTGAACTCCCCCCTCCCCCCCCAAAAAAGTACACCTAAGCATCTTACTGTTTTCGAGACAAGGACGCGCCAAAATTAATACACCGCGCGAATATTTCCCACTTGTTTGAAGACTCTCACAAAAACAAGGACAGAGCAACCATTTGTGCCTTGTAATAAATATGCAAGCCGTCATACCGCCAGACACCTACTGCTGTGCGTGTCAGAATTGTCCAAATGGTCGAGATGAGACTCTAATTTCATGCGGGACCATGACAGTTGTTACTGGGGATCACACAGAAGGTGACTCCATAATAGATTCTTTATACAGAGTGTTCATCCTACAGGCAATCTCTTTATTGCGTCCCTGACCGCGGCACCTTTCGCACGGGATGTCCGGGCTGACGAAGGCTTTCTACTCGGTAAATCATCCGCACTCGGAACACGATAAAAGGCACAATGTACTAAGTCCAGAGCCTGCGTGCTTCGTGAACCTGGAGCGGAGGATGCAAGTCTTGTGCGATGTGACGCTGAGTCGTTGCGTAAGAATTCATCTTGGAGTGAAGGTAAAGGTAAAGGTAAATATCACCCTAGAACAGGCCACTAAGGCCCAGAGGAGGAGCAGGGGTATAGCTGTACTCTTTCTTTAACCTCAGCGTTAGATGGGGTGGGTGGTCAACGCCACGCCCCGGCCGCTTTACCCCCGGGAAAGACCCGGTATCCGTTGTATAGGAGGCTGGGTGGGCCCCAGGGTCGGTCTGGACGGTTGTGGAAAATGTCGCCCCCACCGGCCAGCCCGTAGCGAGTCGCGATACCGACTGAGCTATCCCGGCCCACATTCATCATGGAGAAGCCTAATTATCCTTGGAGATAAAGGCGATAGGAGCGTGCTAAAGGTCAGGAATAACTCAGCCAGCGATGCAAGACAAATCCTCATCAACACCAATGTCAGAATCTCGCACATCGCGAGACAGAATCAGTCACCGGGCAGGGGAAGAACCGAACTGAGTTTCACTATAAAGGTGTGCCTCACAATTCATTTCTGTGTGCTGCGGGGATCGTACCAAGCCGACATTACTTCTGAGCGCAGAATTTCTTTACAGAGTATAAAATAAATAAATCTACTGTATTTTAAATAAGAACGCTTAGTAATTTGACTGTAAATCGAGGAATTAATTTCAGATAATTTAAAGTAGGTATTCCTTTTAAAATGAACATTCTGTATATCAATATTGACCTTGCTGGTTCCAGCACGTCATTTCAGTACGCGAAGTTCATTAACTCAGAAAACAAAGGAAGCGTCAGAAGTATGAGAGCAAGAGTCTGTGAGAAGAGCAACGACATATATCCACGTATCTTCCCCAGCCTTCTGTTCGGAAAAAAAGGGCATATGTCCACACACACTACCTAACTTTGTGTTCAGTAACAAACCTGTGGCTTAAGCGCCACAGCGCTGTGAATATTTACACTAGCACACGGTCCGTTGAAGTTTCAACGCGAAATTGTTGAGGTATTCAATTATTACTGCACATATATAAAATTTATAAAATTTTACACATTAAAACATTAAAAACGCTCCGACATGTTTCGGCCCTAGGACCATCATCAGGGAGCTATATAATTCCTTGCTAAAGTTACACTATAAAAAGTCACATATTAATTTCGCTGTACCAGTTGGGTATTGTGGCAAGCATGCCGTGTTGTGTAATGTTATGTTGCGAAGAGTGCCGTGCTACGTGATATCACGCAACGAAGCACAGAATGCACATCCGTAGCACGGCACTCTTCGCAACATAACATTACACAACACTGCATGCTTTGCAGCGAAGCACAGAATGCACATCCGTAGCAGGGCACTCTTCGCAACATAACATTACACAACACGGCATGCTGCCACAATACCCAACTGGTACAGCGAAATTAATATGTGACTATTTATAGTGTGACTTTAGCAAGGAATATATAGCTCCCTGATGATGGTCCTAGGGCCGAAACATGTCGGAGCGTTTTTAATGTTTTAATGTGTAAATTTTATATATGTGCAGTGGTTGGTATAATAACTGAGTAACTTGACAACATGCACGGTGTAACAACGAAAATGTGTTGAGGTGCCTCACCATATTTCTTTTCTGCATGACCCACCTTACACATTGCAGCCCCTGAGAGACAACCTGAGACCATAAATCACCCAGACTGTTCCACACACACTGCCGATATGCCGCTCTGTACGCTCTGATACAAATAATGAGCCTGTTGCACCGAGCATTTCCCGAATTAATGCCTTTAAGATTTAATAAGTGAAACAAATAATAGGCCTTCTACCACATTTTATATCCGCCATAAGCGGGTCCCTGTCGCCAGGGCAAGACACGTCCTCAGGTTGCGGATGGAGGAACGGCCTCCAATATAGATGGTAGCCGCGAATTTATTGAATAAGCAGTAGTGGACATCCGACAAGGGGTGGTCCTCCAGCTTGGGGAGTTGAACGAGGTGTTGACAACTCCTAACAGTAAAAATTGGCTTTGTTACGAAATTCTCACACTTGTCTCGGGCCTGGATTGATGTTTTGGTACGACCTGAGCAACGAAAAAGGGCCTAAGAAAATGTTTAACAAGACATAAAGGTCGCCGTTCGTTATAAGGGACCCCGATTTCGTCCGAAAATTATCTTTTGTTACCTCCTGCTGCTATTCTGACGTGCGTGTGGACGAACGCCTGAGTGCGGTACAGTAATACGATAAATGAGCCGACAGGAAGTGACAGTCAAGACAAAATAATGAGCCTGAATGTAAGTACAATGTAATATACATGGAGAAACTTCGAGCACAAAGATTGTACTTCCGCATATATTGCGAACTTGTCAACAGAATTTATTGCAGTGTCATTATTAATGATTACTGCAAAATAAAATTGCTTCGAAGAATGTGACATGTAGAACTGAACATAAATCCGCACTTCGTGAAGGTTAGTTTTCTATCATGAAGAAAGAGAAGAGCGAAAAAATGTAGCACCTATAGGAGATTTGAAAAATGCACAGAAAAAGTTAGTTGGAAAACACAAGAGAGGAGACTACGTAATAGAACTAAACATAGATGGGAGAATGATATTAAAATGGTAAGGGCAAGAAAGTAAATCTGTCCTCTTCCAAGCCATGAAAGCCAGTTTGTAACGAAAAATAAAGATGGCATTGAGGAGGAGAGTGGGTGTGCCTGAAGACAGTCCGGACGATGTGGAGAAGAGAACATTTTCCTTCCACTGCCAGAATTAGTACCCCGGACGGCCCATTCCACAGCCTATTCGCTACATCGACTGAGCTATCGCGGCTGCCAATGTCATAGGGCGTTTTAACGAAATGAGTTTCAGTTTATAGAATTAAATGATCTGTCTTCAGAGTGGGGTCAAGTGGCAGGCAAGTGTCAACATGGCCGTCCACTTCGAGTTCCCACATACGAAGGGAAATTTCCCTCTTATTTCCTTATCACGAAGGACAACGAATCACCGAGTTAACGAGACAGTTTATCATGTTTTCTGAACCCGATTCTGCTCTGACGTCACATGTTTATTTCTCAATTCAGCGCAATCATTCTTTTGCTACGGTAGCGCCACGGTGCACCAAGCGTCAAATTGTTTCTGTAAAATGATCTGTAGAGGTACACACAAACGTGACCTGCATGTTACAAGATGTAATCTGAACCACATACATGATTGCATTTCCATGACCTACCTCGTTTAAATACTCACAGCAATCAGACATTACTGCCAGGCTTAGCGAGATAACTCCCGGGCTAATGGGGTAGGCGGAAGAGCGATTGTCTGTTTGTGCGGGCTGCAGATTGTCAGGGAACAGTGGAAAGGTTTGGGGGCTCGGAAAGGCGATTTGATTTCTCCTGCTTTTTATTACCGACTTTATTTCCTTGGCTGGGAAGTGATACTTTGAGACTGGAGATGCCAGAAGCACACAGAAGAGCGCAGTTGGAAAACCGGATGGAAAGCGTCAGACTGCGGTAAATGGACGCAGGTGAGAGAACATTATACAGATTGGCAGCACAACTAGAAACTGAGGATGCGGAATGTTGGCTGTTGTGAATACGGCAATGAACTTACTGGTTTCTTAAAAATCTGGAAATTTATTGACCGTCGGTGTCTCAATACTAATCCTGCTGCACGGAGCTGTTTCGTGCCGTTGCCGACAGAATGCGCTCAATATCAAATAGGTCTCTGGCAGTTTTTGCTTAGATGTTGAAGTTTTGTTGCTCGGACTGTACCCTCAAACTCTCACACACTCTCTCTCTCTCCCCCCTCCCCCCAACAAAAAATCTCCGCTTTGTTACCAAAACGAGCGCTCCGAATTCTGATGGCTCTCATCTGCCTAGCTTTCGCTTCACCAGCCTGACTCAACAGAGCGCATACAGAAAAGTCATTTATAGGGATTGCGCCTGTTCGTCCGTCTGTCTGTGACATACATGTCTGTAGCGCATGCGTGGCAATGGATTGTGAAGAAAGAGTGTGCTGTGAGCAGGGTGACAGGGAGGGAAGGCGGGATACTGAACTTACGGACGGAATACGATATACAAACTTTCAATTAGGAAACCTGAAGGTAAAGAGACTACTTGAAAAACACAGGCGAATATGGGAGGATAATATTGAAACGAATCTCAAAGGGACAGTATACGAGTGTACCGCAGTCATCTGGCTGAGGATGGGGATTAGAAGCGGGCTTTTGTGAACACGGTAACGAACCTTCTGTTGTCATAAAAGGCTGGGCTAAAATTCTCGACCAGGTGAACCACTATCAGTTTCTCAATATGTTTGCTCCATTAGCTGTCTCTTCACACCCGGCAGAGCGCTACTGCAGACTCTGACTGTCAGTCAGCATGCAGCTTCGAGACAGAGGGATCGGAATTCAATGATCGACGGGGGCAGTGACGTCTATACAACTTTTTAACCATTCAGCCTCTTACCCAGTGGGTTCCAGGGGTTAATTTCCTGGGCAAGAGGCAGCCCACTCTCTTCCCTCCAAAGCCGATGTACAGTATTTGTTCAGTTAGCCACCTGTCCACATACACTACAAGTCTTCAGAGCGCCACGTTCAATCCAGCACACTTATTTAAGTACCAACAGTGAAGAAGTCAGAACAAGTCATTCATAATAAAAACATTGTGTTTTATACAAAATCGTTGCCTGTTTTGAAACATACGGGACTTCATGCTTTTACCCCCAAATGCAGTGTGTAATGTGGGTACAAACCAGTGCATGGATCTCCTATACTTTTAGGGCAAAGGTTCACGCCCGTTACTGTGGGCAGTTCCGCGGGCCGCATGTGGAAGAAATAACATAAAATGTCATACATAACTGTCTAAATTACCGTGAAATTTGTACAGTAAACACAATTTACACATGTGGCAGCGGGTCGGAGAGCCATGGCATAGTGCCTGACAATAATACACCCTGTATTCTGCCCACGCAGTACATTTATGTCTTCTGTCCTATTTTTCAACCAACGCCGATTATTTTCCTAACGAACATTAACCGGCTGGTCTTTGTAATGGTTCCCGACTCTGTTCTCTGTGAGGTAAGAACTCGTTTTCTCGGTATAGTGATCATGCTATGGAGGGCGTGAAAATACAGACCAATAGCATCTCCCATTCCAAGGCTACCGGGGGTTTCCACGGGGGTAAAGAGGCCGGAAGCGTGAAGCTGAACACACGTCTGTATTTAGTTCAGAGGTTAAGGAGTGGAGCTGTACCTCCAATCCTGCACATGGACGAGTTTCGGTTTTTTTTTTTACATTTACAGGAAAAGCCAAAACAAAGACGAGCGTCAGGTGGCTGGGAGTGTGCAGGAGTTCGGGATGGGTAACTAATGGTAAAATGGTAATTCAAAGGACAAGCAATGACGGCACAACAGCGCTATTCACAGCACACCGGTACGCACACACACACACACCACACACACACACACACCACACACTCACACACACCACACACAAACCACACACACCACACACACACACATACACACATACACACCACACACACACACACACACATACCACAC
>Ga0131853_10017292_pt1 | contig 13131 bp, 11 predicted proteins | sample TergutLab28metaG_FD_92764 | JGI IMG/M metagenome (GOLD analysis project Ga0131853, IMG submission 92764) | Labiotermes labralis P1 segment gut microbial communities from Petit-Saut dam, French Guiana - Lab288 P1 (version 2) (version 2) | ecosystem: Host-associated > Arthropoda: Insects >...
AATAATAATAATAATTACATGAACAGGCTGTCATTGGTATGACTGCCCTTAACTCCTACCTACTGCAGTATTTCTTATGGGAATATCACTTTCTTGATTTATGCCCACTTTTTCAGGAACAAAACAAAACAAAACAAAAAACAAATGTGTAATTTGGTGTTTCTTTCTAATAATGCACTAATTTTTACGTGTCAAAGACAATACAGTTCCTGCTGCTGTTTACACTGTCTATGCATTTTACTGAAACTGAAACAGAAGACGCAGTTACAAACAACAGGTAAGAGTTAATTTTAAGAAATGCCCATATTGTGAATTGCTGCTGTGATTGTATATTACTCCAACTTACATAATATCAGTAATTATTACACTCTGTAAATTTCTATTTGAATACAGAGTTTCATACGTCTTCTGTGCATACACTAGATACAAGTGACCAGCTCAGTAACTGTACCTGTAAATCTCATGTCCTGGTCAGGAGCATGACCATGCTGAAGTCCAGGAAAACTTGCAGGCTGTGGATGCTGGAGAGGTAAACTGCGCATGTCTTTGTCTTCCAGCCCATAGCGCCCTGGTACATTTCTGAGCAGAAACATATTATGTCAGATGGTGCATTCTAAGCTTCTGAGTTTGCCAGTGATACAGGTACATAATAATTAACTGGTCTTTAAGAAAAAGAATGGAAACATGCATCACAATTTATAGTTAACATATATGGTCAGATAAACAGCTCTGATTTTGAAAAGTGAGTGAATAAAGTTAATTCCACACACAAAAGAAATTAATGGTTATTTCTGATAATGTACCGTACCATTATGTGCAGCATGACAAACCCCAAGCAAATACACAATTACAATAAAGATAATTTCACAGCTTTGTAAACAGTGGGTTACCTGTGATGCGACTAAAATGAAGCATCAGCTGTATAAGCTGAGTAATGTGAAATACCAAATAAAAGACCTACATAATTTACCACACTGTGAACACTTGTGATCACATGACCCTTAGACTCCGTTCCTAAAACTGTGATCTCAGGCCAATAGAACTTGTTTGGGCTAAAGTGAAAGGTTACACCACATTCAATAATGACGGTTCAGAATTTTCTTTAAAACTGTCTGCATGAACTAACAAATACCAAAATTCTCCAGTTACTAAAGGGGACTGGAAAGACTACTGTCACCATGGCAGGACAACTGAAGACACATTATTTGAGAAGAACAGCATCATTTCTGTGCATTGTCATTACAATGATATCAAACCCAAGTGCAGAGGCTTAGTCTGGAGATAAGGAGATGAAGAGAAGTCACCTGGAGATAAAAATTCAGGTTCCTTAGCCTCTGAGCTAGTGTATCTCCTGGATTAGTCTCTCAGTAAGGACACAAAATGTAATGTCTGAATGAAAAGGGGAAATACAATCTATCTACATGGCTAGACTGTTAAGTACACCCGTGTCCAAGGGCTGTTCTGAGAATTCTAATGTGTCATAAATTCATCAACTGAATCTCAGTTGTTTAAAAACTACGATACACATTAATGGAGACATGTTTTGATATGACCTACACATTTCCACTGCAAGTCAAGTGTGGAGGTACGACGACAACTTACTCATTCCATCAATTTCAAAGTCATTCGCTGGAGTCCCTAATACCTTGGTTGCAGAAATTGGCATTTTTGGTCAACATTTTCACTGAATCTTGTGTTACAAGCAGTAAACCACGATCACTTTCACTACAAGGGACAGTACAGATTCCTTCCAACATAAATTCTAATTTTGGACCTAGTATGTAAAAATCAAGATATCTTAATATTTCCCAACTCTGAATGATTTGCTTGGCAGAACCTCAGTTCAGTTGGAAGAAATGGTCTTACATGACATTACCCAACACTTGAACACCTTGAATTCCACATTTCTGAACTTCTTCTTTTCTACAAAACAAGATATCCTATATGAGAAATTAATTTTCAGTTACAGAGATACCCAGTGATACGTCGGTGCACGACTGCACGATTTTGACAAACATAGCTTCTAATTTCATAATGAAACAAAATTCACTACATACTGTTGAATAAATTCTGGTGCAGGCTACATCAACAATACACAGAAGTGTCTGCACAGACAGAGCTCAAACTTTCCGCTGTGTCTCACAACTTTCAGAATATTTGGTTACAAAATCAGTATATCACAACAGACTTCAATGTTGCATCCAAGAGAGAGACAGAGCTCTCCACCACCATTACAAACAGCTGGCAACTTTCTGACACGAAAAAATGGCACCATTCCTAATCACATGACTAGAAAGTAAGCTGGAAAATAACTATTTCTTCTCTCAATGATTAACATAGTTTAAAATCTACCAGGTACAGTAATGAAAAACAAGGACAGTAAATTTCCTCTCAAAGCAACAAATTCCATTTAATTGCATGGTGCTTCAGTGTGTTTCTTTTGATTTGAAATAAACACAAATGTGTTCTAGCACAGTTCATTTTTAATATGTCTTTTATAGATATGGATATCTGTCATGTTTTTCAATACCAAAGGGGCACTGCATCAATACAAATTTGGGAAACACTAATGATACAACGCTGCCTGCAAGCATAAACAATATCTTTGTTCGATGTTAATGTATATATTAATAGGAAATTATCTTCAATGGAAGAGTCCTGCAATTCTGTAGGGAGTCTTTCTTCAGAAGCTCATACAAAACCAAGTGGTCAAGATAACTATTTCTTTTTGTAGTTTAAGGTTAATAACTTGTTTCATTAACAGCCCACCAGTTAATCCTATCATGAGCAATGTGTCCAAGTTGAATGCCCAGTGTAACATTTAAAGACCAGCTAGGCTTCTACAGTCAGATGCTATTAACCCTCCCTCCACCCTACACCACAGCCCAATGACCACTCCTTGTTCAATATATGTATTTACAACTACCCACTCTTTCCAACAACCACAACTTGAGGACGCACCATGTTGTGGTGACAACACAATCTCCTAACAATTTAATGACAACAAATTTTACGCAATGTACCGATCCTTTGTCTGATGACCTGGTCTTGAGAAATCTGGTGAAGTTCCCTCTTCATGTAAAGTAGCCAATACAGGCACAGGTTATTCCAAATTGTACCAAGATTTTTCCAGTACTATATGCAGTTTCAACCCACAAGATTCTGCACATACTGCAATGAAATCTCACACCTTAGAGAGTGTTTAAGTAAATGACCCTATTACCTGACACCAGAAATGTCATGACTATTACTGGATGCATTTATTTCAGAGTCAGCTCTAGCATCTTCACGATCGCTGAATCGTGACTTCCTTTGATGTGGAGGGTGATGCTGTTGCTGCTGCTGTTGTTGCTGTTGTTGTTGTTGTTGCTGCTGCTGTTGTTTTTGCTGTTGCTGTCGTTGTTGCTGCTGTTGAGCAGCTCTACGTGCAAAGATTGAAGATGGAAGTGGTGCAGGAAGCTCAATATCCGACATAGTCTCCAAATCCATGTTATCATCACTGTCATCATATTCGCCAAAGTCATCATTATCATCTAGGTGTGGAATTACATCAGCCAACTCTTCCAGTTCACCTGAATCAATGAACTGCTGCAGTGCAACTGTTCCTGCAGCTATTGCATTTGCCAAAGCTGGATTCCCTGTTAGAAGAAGAGTGAACCATTGTTAAAGCAGTATCAATCACAGAGTTTTCAACTATGTGTAGCCACCCTTTGTAAGAGCAACTGAGACACACAATACATTCAGATTCCAGATGAGGAGATGAAGACCACAGTACGCACAGAGGTGTTAGACAATGATCAAGAAGCAGATTGGCTTCTTAATGGGATGGACAGGATAATGGAAACTTAATATCCACCACCTACAGAGAGATAGAGAATGAGAAAGGGGAAATTAATCCCTTGCTTGTCATTAACAATATAAATACCATGTTAAAATTTCCATCACTGACCCACATAACATAATACACGTGTAAGATTAATTGCTCACTTTCTGACTGTGGAATCCCTTAGGCTTCTAGAATTGTAGTAAGAACTATGCACTGAAAAATAATGCACACACAAAGTGAGTACAATAAGGAAATATATGGATGACTGACATACTCAATACTTGAATGACTGACAGATTAATCACCTAAAAAAATAGGTCATCTGACTGAAAGACAAAGTGATTGCAGTAACTAATATTTTCGTAACAAACTTGATATGAAGAAATTCTGTGGTAAATTTGTAACAATATCAATTTTAACAGTGGTGTGTAAAATGGCAAACAAAACTGCAAGAAAATTTCTTACAAGAGCACCAATGCTGGATAAACACAAAACAGAGGCTGGTGTCTTTTGATGAAAAATTAAATTCTGAAGGCCAAGTCAGATTAATTCTAACACCCATCTTGAACAAACTAAAGAACAGGAAACATGCAAACTAAAAGAAAAGCCCACAAAGCAAATGCAACAATGAGACTCAATGAACTTTTCAGAGAAGAAGTAATTAGGATTCTGTCCTCCCAGGATATGATGCTGCATCGATTGGTAACTGGACCCCAACATTTCAAGGCAACACAGTGTCCCAATTTTCAAGGGTTGTGATGTCCTAGAAGAAAATTTTTCAAAATATTATTAATCAAGAACTGTGGCTTCTAAAAGCACCAGATTCATGTCTGTGTGATTTTATTTAGATCACACTGATAAAAACTACTACTGCTTCGATTCAAGCCATGTCTTGCCTATTTTGTTTAGAAGCAACATACTGGCCCTTAGAATCTGCAACAACGTAAGGCAAATTAAAATGAAGAGGAAACAGCGAGCTGCATATTCAGTTATTGCTTATGCACTGTAAGGAAATGTGTTGATCAGCTTTATTGTATTCACTCTACCAATAGACTGAACATCCTACATTCCACATTTGATAACTTTCTAGTACATGGCACAAAGAACACTTCATTAATGCATGCAAAATAAATTTTATATACCCACAGATCTAGAAATGTACAATGGAGGCACTCTGATCTGCTCTTATTTGTGTTTATTGAGTATATGGCAAAGATTTTTGTGGTTGTAATCACTGAACATTGTAATCTAAGACAGAGATAGTCAAATGGAAACGTTTTCAGTATGCAAACATCAGCATTGAAACTATGTAGCCACCTATGGGTACTTTGCAGTATGTAAGCCAGTGTGAGTGTGTTCACTGATGCTGAATTAAAACTGCAAACATTTCTTGCTTCTCTTCTGGAACTGCACATAGACTGATTCTGTAGTCATCCTCAGGAGAACCCTAACAGAAATCATAGACTCTGAGTACTCTAGAATGCTAGTAAGATCAGTGACATGTCACATGACAGAAAGAATGAAGTGATAGCTCACTGATCTACAATGCTGCACATTCTGCTGAAAGAAAGTTTCCTTGAAACTAATGCCCACACTCTAAACGAGCAGGAGAAGGTTTTCCTTCAAGAATATAAACAGAAAAGTTGGCATCCACAGCACCTTTGAGAAAAATTAGACCAACAAAACAACTAACCTGAACAGATAACCACACCATGCACTGCTGGGGGAATAACAATGTCTCCAATATTTTAAATGGGCCTCTTATGTTTCACATATGGATATCCTGTTTGTTACTGCAGCCAGTGAGATAAAAATGGCCCCTAATCAGGAAACCATATGCTTTGAAGAACTGAAGGACTTCCCAATAAACATAAAAGAGCAGTTCTGATCACAAGTCAACTCTCTTACATTTACCCTGTTCACAACTTTAATTCTGTTTTTGAAAAAGCCTGTACAATTGTGACTCTATGACGTCAAGTTGTTATGACAGTAAAGTCACAGGTATTCTAGGACCGTGTGATATGCTCATTAAACCCAAACAATGTTTTCTTGTCTTCAGATGATATTCTTTTACTGACAATACACTCAGCATTGTGAAAACAATCTCAGGCATTTCATACTTTTAGACTAACATTTTTATTGCAAACCTACTTAAAGCTTTCCTGCATTCAGTTAACCAGTTAACCAAACAACCTAACAACTGACAAGTCAATCAAACAACCTACCAACTGTCCAGCCATCAAACACCCTCGAGCAAAATATCACTTTAACTGAACAGATTCTCATGGAACTCATAATTTTCCAATTGCATTGCACAGAAATCTTCTTTAGTGAATTTTACTCACATCAGTCTTCAAATTTGGGAAGTGCGGATTGCAATTCATTTATGTCCATAAGCAAAGTACAATTTTCAGTGAGCTGATTTCATGGAACTCACAGTTGCTGAATGGTTTATTTATTTATTTATATTTTACATTCCATGGATCCGTTGGGATAAACCCCATTTAGATATAGGACTAGTCAACATAGTTATGAATACACTATATAATGTCATGTTGTGTATGCTATAGCAAGCATCTGTCATAGCACACAAATAGAACACTCCAACACAAGTCAATCAATCACACATTAATAGTATGAATAATTTAACAGCATAATTACTGTACTACACATAAGTAGAACTACATAACAATTCATCAGAGGGAATAAACACAAGTAATTTAAGGACGGATTATGAATTAAAGTTGTTGGGAATAAAATTATTTATATTTATAATTTGTATAAAATTTATATAGAGTTACATAAAAAATACCAAGATCACTCCCAGAAATCCAATAAAAATATTCATCAAGCGTATAAAATGAACCCATCAAAAGAAAACTTTTTAGAGCTAATTTAAATTTTTTTTTACATTCCAAGATAAGTTTTTGATATTTTGGGGTAAATGATTGAAAATTTTAATCCCAGAGTAATGAACTCCTTTTTTATATTTAGTCAGTTTTATTGATGGTGGATATTAAGTCCAACCTATATCGAGTGTTAATAGAGTGAACTGCAGAGTTAGATATAAACTGTTCTATATTCTTGACTACAAACAATAATAAAGACAATATGTACTGAGAATGTAGTGGGAGAATGTTTAATTTTTTGAACAATTCATGATATGATACTCTATTATCAACATTCATGATAATTCTTATTGTTCTTTTCTGTAATTTGAAAATATTATTACTTTGGGACGAATTACCCGAGAAAATTATACCATAGGTTATGATGGAATGCACATAAGGAAAAAAAATTGTTCTTAAGTTCCTTGTAGAAATAACAGATTTCAGAGATCCTATTACATAACATTCTGTGTTTAGTTTAGAACTTAGCTGGTCGATATGTGTTTTCCAGGATAGTGTGCTATACAAAGCAAGACCCAAAAAGTTTGTACAACTAGTAATACTGATAGGGTTACCTTTACAACTAATATGTGCAATGGCTGCAAGTTTAGATTTTGCCATAAATTGGATATAGTGAGTTTTATTAAAGTTTAATATTAATGAATTGGTTTGGAAGCAGTTGCTTATTTTTTCAATTACTATATTAATTTGATCTTTAAAAAGGTATTACCTATATGTAATCTATGCCCAACTTTATAAAAGTGCAGAAGTTTCACTGTACTGACTTTCAACTCAAAATTACTCACAGGCATTATGCATAGTTCCAACACACCAAAATGAACCTATGTAGGATTCAACCTATCTAACCAACTTTTCATGCACTCAGAAGTAAACACATTCAACACAAAAGTTTCCTTTCCTACATGTTTTGGCATTCCCAGGGTGCCATCTTCACAGAGTCTTTGTGTTAACACAAGCAGTGCCTTTGCATGGTGCAATGTGTAAAGCACTGATGCACATCACAGTTTCAATCAAAACACCAAACAACATCTCATAAAATGTTAAAAACAATAGATTGAGAATTTTTGAGCTCCATTTATGTTATGTTGGGGGCTCCACAATCTGCACTGAAAGGTCAGCTGACAACTAGAGGCCCAACTAATAACCCAAATATGGGTATAGTCCTGATGGAGTGATGTATGTACACTTTGAATGAAGTAAACTTGTAGTCCATTCAGATCTGATGGACATATTCATACATTGGCTAAGTTCTGAATAGTCTAGAACATGGGTCTCCAACAAGTGGCCCACAGACACATGTTTGTATTATGTGGCCTGCAGTCAACTTTGTAAATTGTGTATAGACTACAAAAATCACACAATGATTTAGGTTGTTAGGTAGACAAGTAACCAATATTTTTGCATGTGCAGCCCATATAGCAACCCACAATAACAGGTGTGGATCTTTGCCCTGAAAAGAATGAAGCATCTTTCATTCAGTTAATGTAATAAAATTCTCTCAGGCTTACAGTCATGTCAGTTGGTTAAATGGCACATAAACTAACGTTTCAAGAACCATCCTCAATATCAGGGAACTGGTTCAGTTCCCTGATGACAAGGATGGAGATGGTTCTCAAAATGGTAGTTGCCACCAAGAAGGCTTCAGATTATATATCTTTTAGTTAGCTATTATCACTGAAATGCCAAGCTTGCTCTACTGTCTCAAATTAATTCCAGCTCACTGTCTGTGAAAATACTGGTGTAGTTACTGTAGGATCTGTAGCCCAGTAGTTTTTCACTTCTTTCTTTCTTTTCTCCCTACCCGCCCACCCCCCCCCTCCCAAATTGACCCATCAAAAGTATTAGCCCCAAGAATCTTTTCATTTGTACAGTGACAATGTTAGTCAGTTTCAGGGATCATGGAGAAAAATTTATATTTGACCTGCTTCAGCCTGCAACACAAATTTTACTACTCACTTTAAAGTTGATTGTGGTCATCTGCAGTCACATTGCTAACAGTCTGGAATATGTCTGAAGGGTAATTTATAACCATATACAATCCTACATTCCACAAAAATGCTTCTACATGTGCAGTTATACCAATTTATTCCATCTGGCAACTTTTTTTGTGTCAGATTTTGAATGACCTTACTGTCACTTGTGTCTGTTCTGGAACATTCACTGTTAGTACTGTACACTAAATGAACAGACTGCAAACTTTACACAAACCTGCAGTTCATAAATTGCTGTCAGCACATTTTATCATCCTGTTGTGTTGCATAATTAATTATTAAATAACTAATTTATTTATCAATTTATTATTATCCTTTTTATCAACTTTATGCAGGTTATTTACAATTATATACCTGAAACAAACCATGTTTCTTGGGTACACAGTGTTGCAGCTATTCTGTATTTACAATTCGTGCTACATGTCATCCCATTAAATATGTTTTATACTTTTACATTAGCACTCTCGGTAGTATGTGTGCAGTGCCTAGTATGGCGGTTTTTTTGCAGTCCATTAATTTTGTGCTTCATTGTTGTTGTTATTTACTATCAGCACAACTAATTATACTGTAATTATATTATATAAAAGTATGGCTATGTGTTTTGACCAATTATATGGTCATCCACAGGTAGTGATGTTTGGAATTGTGATTTTGATTTTTACGTGTTGGAATGGCCTAAGATGATCATATAATTGGTCAAAACATGTAGCCACACATTTATATAATATAATTATAACATAATTAGTGGTACTGATGGTAAATAATAATGATTTTAAATACCATCAGCTATTTCATTATCATTCAAGAACTGACATGTCTGACAAATTTGAACAAAGTTCTGCTGTGATTTTTTCCTCTGTAAAACCATACCTATTTGACCATATGGTTGCTACTGGATAATATTCTAGGACAGAATACTAACAAACTCTACACATAAACAGCAGGTAGGTGGTATGTGCTACTGGCCTATGGGATCCTATATACTAGATAATCAGATAGAAATCTCAGGCAGATTGCAGCCTGAGGTCTGGTGGGCCAAGTTTGGCCCACAGGCCACTTATTGAATGTCCTGGGTCTATGCTATATCTGATGGCCAAATCAAACATGGGCCTGCCATTCTCTCTCTTACATCAACATACACTAGTTGTTTAGAAACCATTACTAACCTTCAACTGGGATTAACTTTCCATAAACAATAACAGCCTGTGGTTGTAGCTGGCTAATGGGCACAACTCCTGGGGGTGGATTTGTTTCTATGAGCTGTGTAATAACCTCAGTTATTGGATCCTTTGATGGTAATAAAGACCTTCGACCTCTCCATGAGGTCTCTTCCTCATCACTTTCTTCATCTGAAAATACACGACAGTAAGAATTAACAAACATGTGTGGACTTTCGCGCACGTGCGCGTGTGTGTGGGGGGGGCTTGGGGGGGGGGGGGGGGGGGGGGAGGAAGGGGTGGGGCATGCTCCAAAGGAAGTAAAGAATTTGGATCATGGCAATAAGCATTGTGTTTCTGAGTATAATGAAAGGTTTTCACTTCATATTTTGGTATGATAGCCATAAATGTAGATTCTTCAGAATGAACAATTCATACATATGATAGAAGAAATGCACAATAGCTTTACTGTAACCAAAATAAAATACTACAAAGCAAACAAATTATTTCCCCTTCAAGGGAATTATCCATTTTAATGTCTTCTTGCAATATCGGGACCCTTCCCAACACTTTTAACTGCAGGTCCCATACAAATTACTCCTGCAAATTGAGCTGCATTCAATACATGCTGTTTGTTGGTAATGTTCATGTGACATTTGGTTCACTTAACCATGGCAGCAATGTGTCACTTACAAATCCAATAAGCAAAACACTTGTTAAGTGTACTGAAATAATAAAATTGTTTATTGACTATGACAGTCTTATAAACATACATGTCTCGTATCCAAATAAAAGTTACCCAAATCTACATATAATTTACAAATCTCATTTCCATGGGCAGCCACCCATCAAAAGTAGATACTTATTCATTAAAAGGATATTAGGGGCAAAATATGAAAAAAATGTTATGAATATACAGTGTTTCTGAAACAAATGACAGAAACATGTTCTATGCACAATAACAGGTCTGTGTAAACATGTCTTTGGTAGCAGTTTTTGAGTTACGGATAATTTAAAAAGATGTACTGAATGAATGCAGCAGACATATCCAAGTTGCACGCCCCCCTCCATGAGGTTCTCCTCTCTCATATTTGAACGAGATGTTGCTTAGTATGCAATGTGATGTGACAGTGTTGCTGTAGAAGTAATTCTATGCTAAATACTTCTGGCAAATACACATAAGCGGGCATAATAGGAGGTGCACATGTGCATGCCATCCAGCAGAGACAGGGGCAGTTAATCACGAATTTTACATAGCATCCTTTTTATAGGATGTCCTACTGCAGGTAAGATTATGTATGTTCATCCACAATGTGGCTGCACCTCATTTTGAATTACAAATATCCAGACTGATAGGTATGTCAGGGTGGACCAAACACACAGCCCACAATATGCTACAGCAGTTCATGATGGGTAGGTAAAGGATGTCAGGTTAATTCATAACACGCGTGGGATTTTTAAGCATATGCATTAAGTCCATGATGAGATGTACAAGGTACTCTGTGGATGCAAAATGACAAGTTATTTTTGTAATTTACTGTTTTAAAAGCAGTAAACTGTGATGCTGGAATTGAGGGTTTGCAAATAAACACCCTGCTTTGGAGGGATTTTTACTGAATTTTTAATTTCTTCTTACAAAACCAAAATGCCCATGACTCAGAGATAATTCCATGGACCCATGCTTCCACAGACATTTCTGTGTAGAGGCAGGTATCATTTTACGTGATTTTGCTTTAATGTAATTTGAAAATTTACACAACTTTTCAAATTTACACGATAGTTTTTGGTTTAACGTGATTTGGCATAGATGATCTACTGCCACCCATATCTTCTGTAGAAGGCTAGCAGAAAGTGACATCACTGTCACGCCATCAGACACGCGTACAAATTGATTACGTTAATGATATAATCATGTAGCTCATCTAGTTTCCTCTTCTACAATATTGACTTTTCGTACCAACATTAGTGAGAAATGTAAATCTACATCACCTAGTGCAATCTAAGTAAAAAAATCAGTGAAAGACAATCAGTACTAACGAAAAATTAAATGTAACAAGCTGACTTGAAAAAAGTGAAAAATTTGTTGACATATGGCGTAATGTTAGACTCACTCACAGGTGCATACATACAATTCATGATAATACTGACAGCATTAAAAAAAGCTGATAAGTCAGAAACTAAAGTGGGTACTATAAGAACTCCTTATTAAAGGAATTCAACTATGGAAAAAATGTTAAGTACTTGGACAGAGGATTAAAATCAATGTCATGTGCCTGTAAGCATGCTTTTGGTTCAAACCAAGGCTTATACAAATAATGTTAAATCACATAGTGCAAATACAGGTTGGTTTAGCAGGCTCAAAAAGATATACAATTTTAACAGCATTAAAATGACTAGAGAAGCTGCTTCTGCTGACTATATGGCTGTCAGTCCCTAATCCCAGAAATACACTGTTTCAAATGGGAATTCTGTGTTCGATTTGTGTGACTTCTTCAAGGATGTAACCCTGGCGTAAAAGAGACCTGTCTGTCTATGGACCATTCCCCTTAAGTGGTGCTGTGTATTTCAGAAATACTCTTAACATTCCACCTGGGGGTGAAGGCTACTGCATTGACCTATCTTAACCTAGGGCCTTTGTTTCTCAAAATAAACTGAAATTCAATAAGCAGAGTACCTATTATTATGACATTCTTACAAACATATACTCTTGCTGACCAATGTTATATCATACACCACCATGGTGATGCAAGTAATTGCTTCAAACATGATATATTACCAAGTATAAAGTAGTTTATGACACTGATTACTTTACAAATTATAAAAACATGTCAGAAACGGCAGGATACATGTTTAGAGCAACTTAGCTTTCAGACTATTTCTGTCATCTAGTGTTTAAAATGACAAGAGGCAGAGGAAGTGATAATGTGAAGAGACAAATGGAGTTCCACATGCACATGTGCTAACACACACATATGTGTACATACATGCATACCTACATATACGGTGTCCCAGGAGGAATGTGCCAGACTTCGGGAGGGTGTTCCTTATGTTAAAGTATACCAATATAACCCAGAACACCTATATCCAAAGTTGAACAGTTATGGAGATAATGGCCAGAGATAAAATGGGGGCTTCCTGCGGTTCCAAATACTGCAACCTGCACAGCTGATACGTCACGTGACAATGCTAGCGGCCTTGAGAGGGGAATGCAGTGTTCACTGTGCCTGCGTGACGCTTTGCGCAGTCAG
>Ga0131853_10017295_pt1 | contig 13131 bp, 5 predicted proteins | sample TergutLab28metaG_FD_92764 | JGI IMG/M metagenome (GOLD analysis project Ga0131853, IMG submission 92764) | Labiotermes labralis P1 segment gut microbial communities from Petit-Saut dam, French Guiana - Lab288 P1 (version 2) (version 2) | ecosystem: Host-associated > Arthropoda: Insects >...
CCCGTTAGGATAGACCGTGAAGTGTGTCTGTGCTGCCCGTTAGGATAGACCGTGAAGTGTGTCTGTGCTGCCCGTTAGGATAGACCGTGAAGTGTGTCTGTGCTGCCCGTTAGGATAGACCGTCTGCGTAACGGCAGCGAAGATCAATTAATTGTTTACTGATGCCAATAATGAATATCTCTAGACTTTGTACAAATGATAAGTTCAAATTATCTCTTTATTACGTGTACGTACGAAGGCCTTTTTTTTTCAAAATATCGTACGTTTCAACGGTGCAAGAATAAAAGTGATTTCTTTAAAACCTGAAAGAAAAGTTCGTCTTCATCTGCGCCGGTTTCGTAGATTTCCGACAGCACCTTGTGCAGATTTCTTGTGGCGAACTTCGCCGAAGACGGGAAAACAAACGCTGAAAGTAAGTGTACAAGTTTGTTTTTTTTTTATGCCGCTAAGCCAAGTGGCTTCACACTACACCAAATTTCACGAAAATCAAAATTTGTCAATTAATGTCTTTTGATATCGCCTGTACTAAATTTTCTATACATTGGACGGATGTTTTAGAAAATGGGGACGACCTTTTTGCTTATTCTCTTTAAAGATGTCCGGACATTCCTTTTAGCAGATCTCCACGACACAAAATTCTCCAGAGTTAACATAACAAAAAAGTTTGTTAACTGAAGAATAAAATCCAACTAGATGCCATTTATTAATTTATTATGCTTATGTTAGGCTCAACATGTTTCGGGCACCATTATGCCCATCATCAGGAGCTCACGACGATAGCATTGTTTACCACATAGGCCGGACCGAAGGCTTTACAGCCTTCGGTCCGGACACTCATCCATCCCGCAGCAACTCGAGAACCAGACGGCCTATGTGGTTACCAACGCTATCGTCGTGAGCTCCTGATGGTGGGCATAATGGTGCTCGAAACATGTTGAGCCTAACATAAGCATAATAAAGTAATAAATGGCATCTATTTGGATTTTATTTTTCCGTTATCAAGATGATGCATGGTCCAAAACACATCAAACTTTTTGTGTATTACACATACAGTGGAACACAACTAAGTTTCACCTAGCAGTACAGTAGGTATAAAACTACATGTTTCGGCCCTCTATGTTGGCCATCTTCAGGTTGTAATTTAACTAACAGAGCAGCTATACAAGTTGTGTGAGGTGTTCTTTTAGGGTATTGAAGGGTGGGGGAACGAGAGCTTCTTGTTTCAATAGTTGGTAGCATGACCTAAGACTTCTATTACTAAATTGCCATTAGTTGTCTATTTACGTACGTTAAACTAGGTTAATACTCCTATGCTGATGTTATGCTATAAATACTATCACGAGTAACTATGGTGTTATGTGGAGAGCTACGAAGAATTACACCCATGAGTTAGGGAATGTAAGGGTAGAAATTCGTTGACACCCCTAAGTAATTTCTGAATCTTACTGAGCTGTTTTCGCTAAATCATTGTTGCTCGAAAATTCTGTGTCAAGAGCTATCACGCCGAACTTAATGAAAATCCCACATAGGGATTTTCATTCTATGTCACAGACAGAAATGGACTGTCACAATAGAAAGGACATACAGTGTGTCAATTAAAAAGTGGACTGGGAAAAGAGAAATGAAATAAACGTAATTATTAATTACCATAATCGTTAGATTTTGAGAGACATCAGCGCAGACGCAGTTTCGCGTTACGATATTCATGTACTGGAAGTCAACATTTCTTCATCTTGACTTTTACTGGCTTCAATTTCTGAATCATTGTCCAAATTACTGCACGTTATTGAATCGCATGTTTTTCATGCTCCAAATACAAAATTGTCCGTCATTAACTAAGCAATACGTGGAGGTATGCCTCCATATATTATTAACCTCGACACTAGGTGGAGGTTCCTGCTTCGCTTTACGAACCGGATTCTGTTGTTCTGGGAAAGACCCCCTCTCCCCCCTGGCGGTGCCCATTGAAGAATGAACCTGGTGCTGCCCGAGAGGTTGTCTGGATTCTTCGGGAAACCAAAAATACCGTACCGCGCCAGGAATACAATGGCGATTCTTTGGTTGTTCAGTCTGCAGGCTAATCACTTTACCGACTGAGCTACGCCGGCTCTAGTTCGTCCTTATAACCTTATTCAAAAATCGGCTGATTGGTGCAGGACAGCAAGGTACTTCAAAATGTACGCGGCTCTGTCAGGGATGGGCAAGCGCTGTAGTGCTTAAGACACCAGTTTATTGTGGCGATTAGTAGCAATACAATATCCTTATGGGGTAAAACGCCATGAAGGTTGGTACACCGACGTTTCGGGGGGAAATGCTGCCCCCATCTTCAATTCGGTACAACGAATTTCGGAATCGTTCACCTTCTATCGTATCCTAAAGCGTTGAATAAGAGACGAGTTTAATCGTGATGTTGATATAAGGATTGGAAAGGATGCGATAATCGTCCATTTCAAGGTCAGAAACAGCAGATCGGCTGTAGGATTTAGAGGACAGGAGTTCAAAGATATGTGGGATCAACAGGAACAATCTTTGTATTTTGGTGGCAAATATCTTATCAGTAATAAGACAAACACGTGAGGACGGTGTCAGGCGATTGAGGAAACAAGACTCTAACCGCCATTTTCTTCGCGATTTTTCGAGGTCATTCACCACGTTTCTTAAGAGCAGACACTTCAAGATTGAGTTCAGTTGCTCTTACTTACCACGGATAGGGAAAATACAGCCTGGGGGTGTAGAGGCCAGTTGAAATATAATGGCACATGCGCAGAAACCAGATTTCGTCTTTCGGCGAAACGGACGAGTCCATTTAAATCGGCCGGGGGCGTCAGTTCAGTCGACTACTGGCAGCCGAGGTGTGCGCATCAGCGCTGGTAATGCTGGATACACCATGTTAAGAGGTAGTGTGAAGAGTACTGGCTACCCACTACATTTGCCACTTTCCCCTTCACTTCCCTCCCGTGCGTCATCGTGTGCCATCACATTTCAACTGGAGTCTACTTAAAACGAGCTAAAACAAGAGCTGTAAAGTAAAAGATAAACCTGTACCTGTACCTGTACCTGTACCTGTACCCGTTGACGTCATAAGGCGTCTGGTAGGGGGAGCAGGTAAATCAAAATTTAAGGAAGAAACTAGTAAGTTAAAGGTAAGGTAAAGTGCACCCTTGTACAGGCACTGAGGCTCTGTACAGGCCGTACGGCCCATAGGGGGAGTAGAGGTATAGCTCTACTCTTTCTTGACCATGGCACTAGAAGGGGTGAGGGGTCAGCGTTACGCCCCGGCCGCTCTTTACCCCTGGGAAAGACCCTGTACCCACTGTACAGGAGGCTGGGTGGTTCCCAGGGCCGGCCTGGACAGGTGCGGAAAGTATCGCCCCCAGCGGGATTCGATCCCCGGACCGTCCAGCCCGTAGCCAGTCACTGTACCAATTGAGCTACCCGGCCCACAAGAAACTAGTACAGTGTTATATTTGGATCATAGTTTTGTACGGTGCAGAAACTTGGACACTTCGGAAAGTAGACCAGAAATACCTGAAAAGTTTGGAAATGTGGTGCTGGAGAAGGATGGAGATGATCAGTTGGACCGATCGTGTGAGAAATGAAGTATTACACAGGGTAAAGGAAGACAGGAATATCGTACAGACAGTAAAAACAAGGAAGGTCAACTGGATTGGTCACATCTTGTGTAGCAACTGCCTTCTGAAATACGTTATTGAAAGAACAGTAGCGGAAGGATGGAAGTGACAGAAAGACGAGGAAGAAGAAGTAAGCAGCTACTGGATGACCTTAAACAAGAGAGAGGCTAATGTAAATTGAAAGAGGAACCACTAGATCGCACTGTACGGAGAACTCGCTTTGGAAGAGGTTATGGATCTGTCCTAAGAGTGACAAAAGAATGGAAGGGGAGTATATAGCTCCTTGAGGGGGAGTAGACGTATAGCTCCATTTATTCTTCAGTTCGGTCTCAGATGGTAGTGAGTGGTGGGCATCATGCCCCAGCCGCATAGACCTCGTGAAATTAACCCGGCACCCCTTGAATAGGAGACAAGGTGGGCTAAATATTCGGTCTAGAATTAATGGAGAAGGCAAAACCTTTTTCCACTACTGTTAATCGAACTCATGTTCGTCCAGCCCGTAGCTTAGTAACTGTATTGACTACACTAACCCAACTACACAATGACAATATCGTTAAATTAGAAAGAGCAATCGACAATTTGACTCTTACAATTTCTTGTTACAGTTACAACAGATAACCTTTCCATATGATGGTTAATTGCATTAAGGTAGGATTATCAGTTAAAACTGTCCCGGCAAACGCCATGAAGGCCTATAGGGGGAGTTAAAATACACCTCCATTCATTCAAACCAACGACACCGTATGGAGTTAAGTGGCGAGTTTCAAGATCCGGCCGTTTTACCCCAACGTGAAGAGCGCGCGACACCCATTGAACTTGGTGGGTCCAGAGTCGGTAAGGATGCTGCGGATAGAGATATATCTCCTGCCCCTGCCGCGTATGGGAAAACAATTCCCTGTTGTTCAGCTGTAGGCTGGTAATTGTACAGACAACGCTCTCTAAGAGCAATTTCATAAATGCTGAGAACTGTAATACCGACCGCAGCATAGGCACCTTTCGGTGCCGTATAGTGCTGCCATCTCGTATTCTTGTTTTTAACTAATACCAACGATCAGATACACACACACACACAAATACACACAATCGGCAGTACAAAACATTAAGAGCCATTACAGAGGGGGATTCGCATTTTTTGTGTAAGTTTGAATGGGTAATTAGGTTTTATGTTCAATCACTGCTGAAGCAAACTTTACAGTACGATAATGGAACTTCTAAAATCTAGTGGTTAATATACTTAAAGTACAAGTTAATATTCACAATACAGTCAATGTACGTATGAAGTAACATTGAGACATGTTCGTGCAACCATTGTTGTAGTGGAAAAGCAACAAATATTACATATTCTGAGTGTGTGTTTTGTAGCCTTAGTTTTCCAGCACACAATGCGCACGCGCCATATTGTCATCTGTGGCCTGTCCGCCTGTACCATATTTGTCTACATGTTTTCATAAACGGCACGATTTTCGAAAATAGTTTTTGAACACAAAATGTGTTTCGATTTTCTCCACAAATTTTGTCTGAAAAAATTTCTCGTTCTGAGAAGAAATGAGCGAGATATGATCCAAAACCTATATCGGTCTTCATATAAAGTAGCCGTTATTCTTGTCACTCAAATTTTCTTCACATACCGTGGAAAAATATTCAAATAGCAAATTTAATAAAAATCTGTCCAGAGGGAGCCGAGTTGCTGTCTGCGGACAGACAGAAATGACTATTGCTAATAGTCACTTTTCCCAATTTTGTAAACGCACCCAAAAGTTGCTCATTTTGCCCACACAGTGTATTGATGTGTTCCACATGGTTATCAAAACAAAGGGATTTTTTCCCTGTCATCTGATTGATGTTTCGAAGGGAAGCAAACTCTGTTCTCTATGAGCTACGAAATGAATCTTTGTATACAATTAAGTATCATTTTATTCTTCAAATGGGTAAAATACCACTTAATGTCTCTAATTTGATTCTTGTATAGAATATATCAGGGGCACACTGAAGGGGGGGGGGGAGCTCCCGGTCTGCAGCGCCTCAAATCTAAATTTAAAAAAAATATATAAACACGATTATATTAACCTTTAAACGCCGAGTTAAATGCCGTCTGCTATTTGCTGGCATTATTAGAAGCTCACCATATTCTCCACGTTAGCGGGATAAGGGTTAAAAGTTTCATGTAATTTTCTCTTCAGTGGAAATGAGCCGTTGAAACCGACTTATGACTGGTCACTCAGTCTAACAAAAATCCATCGGCCTGAAATTTTTTTAAGTCCCGAACTGGAAGTCACGTAGCTTACGGTTGCCATCATAATTCGAGTCGTTTTAGTTTCCCCATATTTGTGCATTCGTGGCGTATCTCTGTCTTCCATTCATTACAATCAATCACACCAGATATATATTAACAGAAGACAACAATACATTTGCTTAATTTGAAATTAAAACATTAATTAAACTTCATTAACTTTCCCACGCGTTAGGCTAGCTAGCTGTGCTGCTGGGGATGGATGAGTCGACCGGACTGTTCCGTTCTTACGGTCAGCAGGCGTAACCCAGGCAGTTGAACGCGTGCTAGCAGTAGCCTTTGGAAACAAACTATGTTGGTTCCAGTCCCACTATCGGAATATTTCTTTATGTAACCCAAGCAGTTGAACGCGTGCTAGCAGTAGCCTTCGGAAACATACTATGTTGGTTCGAGTCCCACTATCGGCATATTTATTTATGTAGCCCAGGCAGTTGAACGCGTGCTAGCAGTATCATTCAGAAACAAACTATGTTGGTTCGAGTCCCACTATCGGCATATTTCTTTATGTGGCCCAGGCAGTTGAAAGCGTGCTAGCAGTAGCCTTCGGAAACAAACTATTTTGGTTCGAGTCCCACTATCGGAATATTTCTTTACGTAGCCCAGGCAGTGGGATACGAACCCACAATCTCAGCAGGCGAGAGGCCGCAGACCGCCCGACCACTGGGGCTGGCGAACTATCGCACCTACGCATAGAAAATAAAAATTAATACTTTAGCCCTTAAAAGGGTTGTTTTCAGAAATTGGCCTTTTTAATAAGAAGTCCAGAACCCTTCTGCTTCGACCACTGATTTAATTCGTCTTGTAATGGACTCATTACAAGATTTTACACTAGCTTATTGTCAGGAACACTTTTTAGGTACAATACACTGAAAAAAACAATGAGGTAGAATTTTTGTGCTTAATTAGCACCATAACTTAATTAGCACCATATTTTAATTAGCACCATATCTTAACGACTCATGCGAAGTAGCTCTGGCTGCAGGCATTCTTATTGTTACCTGTGCATTAGATGAAGATAAATCGTTCGCTCGACCAATGGGGAAAACACTGTCGGTACCCATTAACTGGGAGGCTGGGTGCACCTCTGAAGAATTATATAAATGGCGGTGAAAGGAGTTTCAACCTTGCCAGGGAGTAAAATTTTGAACCCAGGGAAATCACTGCACTAACTCCGTTTCTACTTTTAACAGGGCGTTCTAACAACCAAGACAACAGCAGTTAAAACACGAGACAATAATTAATTATGAAAAGATCATCGTTTCAGAGATGCGCTATTGGTAGCAGGAGTATGAAAACGTGAATCGTTACAGATACCAAAATAACAGTGCGTTAGTACATCACCTGAAAATGTGTCGGTGGTATGTAGTATACGTGATTGACGTGGGTCACACGACGGATCATTGGTTGGTAGATTGTGCCTTAATCTGGAGATCTGAATCTGTATTGAGAGACAGAAAAATAGACAATGGCACATTTTCTGTCGGTAAAGAATTTATGACAGCCGAGGTAGTGTAGTGTAGTGTAGTGTAGTGTAGTGTAGTCTGTACAGCGACTCGCTAGGGACTGAACTGCCCGGGTTTCTGTTACCGGCAGGGGCAAGTGACTTTCTCTTCTCCAGAAACAGTTTGAACCGTCTACGGGACGTTCTTTTTCGGTAGTAAAGCGGCCGTAGCGTGATGTTGAATACATACCTCCACCTAAATTCGAGGTTAAAAATTAGCAGAGCTATACCTCTGCTCCCCTCTACATGCCTTCATAGAGTGTACAGGGACGACTTTATCTCGCAGCGAATTGATGAATTTTACATTACGTTATTTTCGTCTTTCAAATAATCGCTCTCGTATCTACAGCAAGACGTGCTTCATTCGGTTCCTTTGCTACGAGATCTTACGTTCTTAACTTCCCTCTTCACATCTGGAAAGCTAGTACTTTCATCTCTGTGGTAACGCTTTGTGGGGTAGGCCTAATACCAATCCGTAAAGTTACAATCAAAAAGAACTACAGCGATAACTGTAATAATATGTTTTATTTCTCCCCAGAATATTTCTCTCCGTAGTTTAACTGACTCCACAAAATTTATTCTAGAGACATTAATAAAGAGACCACTGGGGAGACCTAGGCGTAGATGGGTGGATAATATTAGGATGAATCTCCAGGAGGTGGGATGTGGGTATGTGGACTCGATTGGGCTGGCCCAGGATGGAGGCAGGTGGCGGACGCTTGTGAGTGCGGTAATGAACCGATCGGGTTCCGTGAAATACGGGGAATTTCTTGACTAGCTGCAAACCAGTTAGCTTCTCAAGAAGGACTCTGCATTATGGAGTAAGTATGTAAGAGACATCAACAATCCCCCAGTTAGTCAAGAAGTTCCCCATATATTATAGAACGCAATCAATCATTCTCGCATTCACAACAGCATGCCACTATTCCGTACTATGTCAGATCAATCCAGTCCACGCCCTCCCAACCGTTTTTTAAGAAGCATTCTAATATTATACTCCCATATATGCCTAGTTCTTCCAAGTGATCTGTTTGTCAGGTTTTCCCACCCTATTGTTGCATGCACTTCTCTCCCTCTGTACGTGCCACATACTCTGCCCATCTCATTATTCTTGATTTGATCAACCGGATATTATTTCCCCTTCAGATTTGATAGGTAAAAAAAGGTAAATCAGTCCCGTTACAGGCCTAGAGTGGCCCAGAGGGTTCCAGGAAGTTGAGGTCACCACATTTCATGACAACGGCACAGGATGCTGGTATGGTTGTCAACCTTACGCACCGGCCGCCTTTACCCTCAGGAAATACTCCTGGTACTCATTTTGTTAGAGGCTGAGTCGACCCCATGGCCATAGTGCGATCGGAAGGATTTTATGTAAATGAAAAATCCACTGACACCAGTTGGGATCGAACCAGCGACATTCTATAGGTACAAAATAATTTAAAAAATGAGAAACTCACAAAAGGCATGTTATTGAATTTTCAGCATTTCACTTAAGTTTAAGTTTTAGTGTAGATTTTATTTTTCGGTGATTATGAAAGATAAGATGTCGGCTGTATCGCAGGTGTTTCGGACAATTTGCCTGCCTCCATCTTCAAGGCGTTACAACCACATAATAACAATTGCCAATAGGCCTATATGTGCGTGAAGTACAAGATATGAGATCAGAAGTGGCTAATGAGTAGGCACTTCTCATTGAAGATGCAAATAACAAGGACTTCCGAAACGCATATAATTAATACAAGGCCACATAAAGTGCACTGGATGGGCAACTGTGTGTTTGTATCACTGCAATAGATTCTTTCAAACTGTGAATTTGGAAACAATATGAAGTAGCCGAACAGGAGGTGCAGCAAGCACTGTTCGCAAGCTATTACTTCCTTTAAACTCGAAGTGTTTGAAAATAACAGACGTCCTTAGACCCCATTCACGTAAAGTGACTACAATTACGTCACTAAGTCCTTGGCAACTGTATACACCAACGATTTGTTTCCATATAGGCAACTGATAAATTTAGCCTCTACGTTTCATAGCTTTACCACACAAACAGACGGATCGAAACGGGACACCCTGTATATAGTATGTGTTTGTTTTTCCTTTCGCTGTGATTTCTGTTCCTTAGTATAGTCAAGCCAGATATACGCTTCACAGGAATCAAATGAGAAAAGAGATGTTATGCATTACACACAGAAAACAGAACAAAGAGGAATAAAATGCTAACATCTTCATTTTGTAGGTAAGGGAATGAGGTATTCTGACTTGGATAGAAATGAGCGCTAATGTTGCTTGTAGTCTGTCTAGTGTAAGTGGCTGAAGCACAAATTCTGCAATGTAGAGTAGATTTTCATTAACCTTTTGACGCCTAATGTCAACTATAGTGGTCGTACCGCACTGCTAGCCCCTAAAGTTTCATTTTATATATTTATTCAACAAATATATGTACTGCATATTTTAAACATGGTGTATACTCTCCGTTTTTTTCCTCTTCAAAATGCAGTTTGTTTCATAATTCTAACATATTTGGTTCCTGTATTATTCACATTTTATATACAGGGTGTGCTAAAGTTAAAGAAATAATTCCGGTGCCAAAAGGTTAAATAACTACGAAATTCACGGCGCAACAATAACGATAACATTAAAGATATTGAATTTACGCTTTTATACATTAACTTTTAGCTTATTTAACATTAACTTTACAGTACTGTAATATAGTACTAAATATTAAAACAAAATAACAGAACAGGCACCCAAACAAAAAGTTTTCCTCATTCCGGCATGTGCCTTTTTTTAAAACTGCAACGTATGTGTTAAAACAATCACGGAACAAACTCATTACTGAGCGACTTACACAGGCTTCGTGCTTGTTTCAGACTGACGATAAAATCTTTTAGACATGACAGACTGCCTATTACAATGTTCCCTTGCATTTTGCTGCCCCCAGCCATTTGAAAGCCTTTCTGTCGTAAAATATTTACTTATTTCTTGTCCACCGCTTCCCCTGGCATCCGTAGGCAGTTAGCCTGTAATCGTTAGCGAGTGCGTAATTTGCCTTAAATAGTGACTAAGTTTAGAGTTGTGACTGAACACACTGGGGTATGGAACGGCGTTGTACGTTTTAAATGTGTTACTATATGCCGTCGCCATTTTCAATTAGACGACAGCGGACAGTTTGTGGTTATATTGGAAAATAAAGCAGTACTTTATTGGGTACTTTATAAATTATGTTTTACTTAAAGTAAAAGAAGCTGATTAACCTTTTGGAGCCAGAATTATTTTTTTTTAATTTTAGCACACCCTGTATATAAAATGTGAATACAGGAACCAAATACGTTAGAATTATGAAACAAACTGTATTTTGAAGAGAAAAAAAGACTGAGAGTATATACCGTGTTTAAAATATTCGTTACCTATATTTTTTGAATAAATATATAAAATGCAACTTTGGAGGTTAGCGGTGCGGTACGTGAACTATAGTTGACGTTAGGCGTCTAAAGCTTAAGGTATTTAACAGTTTTCAAGTTTCATTTTCATAAACAGTAATTCCCAAATGAGGAGAATTAGAAAGTGTTGATTAATTATTAGTTTGTTACTGATATTTCGGAACAGCCTATAGGTCTCATCTTCGAGGGTGAAGCAAGGACGTAGCTTGACACTTGAAGGAACGGATAAGCTATCCGGAAACGTCGGTTAATTACTCATCAATCTTGCGCAACATCCCAGAAAAGAGCAGACCACATTTATGTCGCGATTGGTGCCTGATAGCACGCAGGTTCCCAATACCTTCCTTTACTAAAAGAAGACCCTCTACGTGCCAACAGCGATACGCGTACCACCGATTAAAAAGCAGTGTTCTAAACGGTCAATAAATGGTTTTTAAGGGAAGCCATATGCAAGTTGAAAATCCGATAAGTTTTCCGGTTACACACAGCAGTTACTGAACACAATGTTGTTATAATTTGCAGATTATATGGATTTAGTTACATTAGTGCCTGAAACACCTGTAAATTGTAGTTAATTACGCTCATTACCATCAGAATGATAAGGCGACTCATATACGGCCTGTTGATATCTGATTTGTCATGAACACCTGTCAAGAGATTCGGAGATATACACTCACATGTAAGCGGGACAGGCATGTGCAGTTAACTGACACTCAACACAGGTTAACCTGATAAAATGTAACGGTGCGAACTGCATTATATTTTACAAAAAAAATAGGGCTAAAAATTATGTATAAAAGCTCATTTTGAACCTTTAAGGTAAATGGCCCTTAAAATTATAAAACTTGAAGCAAAAGATTTGGCTGGACAATATTTAGGCTTCTTAATTTTCAGTGTGTCTGCATTATCTTCCAAGGGCGATATGCGAACTGAAGGTGGAATGAAAGACATAAGCTGTGCGGACTTACTTTGGTTGGAACACTCTTAAAGGGTGCCAGTTTTGATTTATTCCGTGTTGTAACATTAGCCGTACTGGTTACGTCCCCTGGGAATAAGATATAGCGTTGAGCTAAACAGTTCTGAAACCAACGGTATTTTGTGAGAGTTTTAATGCAGGTGTGCTGGGCGGTCTGTCATATTTTGCTGTAATATTTTTTTTTTACAAATGCGTAACATTTAATTAAGTCTTGTCCATCTGCGCATTTATATTCCACACAAAAAGATTCGTATTAAATACTGTGTCTGTGATTTAAGTAAAATTTGGGTGACAATGTCGATTTTGAAAAGTTAATATTTTTATAGCATAGATGTAAGTGGGCCACTGAGGAGACCTAGGCGTAGATGGGTGGATAATAATAGGATGGATCTCCAGGAGGTGGGATGTGGGTATATGGACTGGATTGGGTTCGCTCAAATAGAGACAGGTGGCAGACCCTTGTGAGTGCGGTGATGAACTTTCGGGTTCCGTGAAATGCAGGGAATTTCTTGACTAGCTGCAAACCAGTTAGCTTCTCAAGAAGGACTCTGCACCATGGAGTAAGTAAGATGTAAGTGGGATAAAGTAGCAAAAGAATATATTTTACGATACCGACTTTTATTAAAAAATCTAAAATTTAATTTGTAGATACAGATTATTTTGAAATATGTAAGTATGATTTTTTTTATAAATCCCCACAAAACACTCACACGCCTGTGTTTTGAAGAAAAACCTGCATAATTCAGGAAGAGTAAAAATAATTCATCTTTTCCTATTACGAATGGAAGCGATATTTGGCAGTGTTCGAAAAAAGATAATGCCCAGAAATTTAATTTTAATTTCACTCAGAAAGCGTAATGGCCATACGGACTGAGCACAATGTACCGATGTCACTACAGCATACGTTTGACTGGAAAAAGAAAAAAAAACTTGGTGTTTATTTAAACCCCACTGTCAGTCAGTGCAATTGACGCGGCACTCAGCGGGCACATAAAAATTATTACCGGGATGTTGGCTGCCTGCAGACACTGCAATAATCAGATTCTTGCAGGAATAACTGAGAGATTTCCCAAGGACTTCTTATTCTGTATATTCCTCTGTCGCCATATCGCATAAAATTGAAAATTCAGCACAAAAATATAATTTTTCCAAATCTATCCGCAAAAACAATATACATATATTAACATTAAGAAAAATGTATCTGTATTCTTAAAAATACAAAGTGTTCCTACAAAGCATGTAAATTATAGATTATTATTATTATTATTATTATTATTATTATTATTATTTGCTGA
>Ga0131853_10017296_pt1 | contig 13131 bp, 9 predicted proteins | sample TergutLab28metaG_FD_92764 | JGI IMG/M metagenome (GOLD analysis project Ga0131853, IMG submission 92764) | Labiotermes labralis P1 segment gut microbial communities from Petit-Saut dam, French Guiana - Lab288 P1 (version 2) (version 2) | ecosystem: Host-associated > Arthropoda: Insects >...
CTCCATGGTGCAGAGTCCTTCTTGAGAAGCGAACTGGTTTGCAGCTAGTCAAGAAATTCCCCGCATTTCACGGAACCCGAAGGTTCATTACCGCACTCACAAGCGTCCGCCACCTGTCTCTATTCTGGGCCAGCCCATTCCAATCCATATACCCACAACCCACCTCTTGGAGATCCATCCTAATATTATCCACCCATCTACGCCTAGGTCTCCCCAGTGGTCTTCTTCCCTCCGGTTTCCCCAGCAAGGCCCTATACACCACCTTCTCCTCACCCATACGCGCCACATGGGGACTGGCATCCAACGACTATTAAGAAAGCTAATTATTCTGTTGCCAGTGTATCGCGTAGTTAAGCCCGCTAAACCGACGTGCAAGCTTGGCAGTGGAAGTTTCGTTTTTTTAAATTTGTAACTACGCAACTAAAACCTTATATCGTACTTTGGCTGATAATCCTCTTACATAATTTTGACCCATCACATATTAACCTTTTGGGGCCGGAATTATTTTTTTTAAATTTTAGCACACCCTGTATATAAAATGTGAATAATACAGGAACCAAATACTTTAGAATTATGAAACAAACTGCATTTTTAAGAGAAAAAATGGAGAGTATACACCATGTTTAAAATATTCGGTACCTATATTTGTTGAATAAATATATAAAATGCAACTTTGGAGGTTAGCGGTGGGGTACCTCAACTATAGTTGACGTTAGGCGTCTAAATGTTAATCTTCTTGTGTAATGTAATATTGATAAAAGAAGCAACTACAATCCCATTCGTAATAATGGGCAATTCTGCATGTTATAGTAAACTTTTGGTACGTTTTGATTCTTTCTCGTATTTTAGCTGATCTAGAACATAAAACCGCACATAAAATGCTGTTTTTTTTTTGGAGCAGATTACCTTAGAATGCCGAAAGAATAACAGTTCTAACTCAAATAACGATTCAAGTCTGCACGTGTAACGCAAACATTAAGCTATAGTGAATGAAATTTAATGCTGTGAGCTGTCTCACTTCAACAAAACTTAAATTCAAAGAGAAAATGTGAGGTAACAGTAATAAAAGGAAATAATTCTCAGCTGAACACTACCAACAGAACATAGGGAAGTTACACATATATACCACGTGGATGAATTACCTTTCTTTTCTCTTACGGTATTCCAGACTTCCGACCCAACTTAACCCGCCTAGGATTAAAACAGAAAGCGTAATGGATGAGAGTTTCCAGGGGATTAGTCTAACATATTGAAATATTTCTATTTTTTACGGCAGTTCACTGTAACATTTGGTGCATGTATGTGGAACAGAGAAAGGTGTCACCACTAAGTTTATTCCAGTCTTGCAGGAATAGACGGTTGCTTCCATACATGAGTGATACAAGTACGCAACCTATTCATGAAACTAGCCCCGTTTTATGGACAACAAGATTTACAATAAACATGTTTGCTTTTTCTCATGTCCTTTCACCTCAAATTTACTGAACGCGGTAGCACAGTGGTTAAGGTGCTGTGCTACAAATTGGAAGGTCGCTGGTTCGATCCCGGCCGGTGTCATTGGAATTTTTCATTGACATAAATTCCTTCCGATCGCACTATGGCCCTGAGGTCGACTCAGCCTCTAACAAAATGAGTACCAGGAGCATTTCCTGGGGTAAAGGCGGCCGGTTCGTAAGGCTGACACCCTTACCACCATCCTGTGCCGTTGTCATGAAATCTGGGAACCTTAACTTCCTGGAACCCTCTGGGTCACTCCAGGCTTGTAACGGGACTGATTTACTATATAAAGGAATTATTTTGCGTTGTTTGCGATACATGTCATAGGACAAAGTAATGTTCTGTTCAGAGAGGGCGCACCAAGACATAGCGACTATAACATTTGCCAGTAGACCAATATCTGGCCATGTTCCGCAAGGGTTCTCGACACTAGGTCGGAATGGCTGACTGGTCGTCACCAGTGAAGTACCTCTACTCGGCATTTCATTAAATCGAGATTACAGTGATAACTTTGGAATAACATTAGTACATATTGCTGTAAGTAGTTACATTTGGTTGGAGTACATGAGGTCGGACGAGAAAAAGGACAACACTGAATCTACACACGGCCATTTTGCATACATTGTTGTGTGGAATGATAATCGTTAATTAGGCGTCGGTGTTTATTTATATAGCTGTCATCAGATCATGTCAGCAGGTAATTAAGTAGGAATCCACTGAAAATTTTTCGCATTGTGGTTAGGGCGAAATCCAAATTTTGAGAGGTCATATCTTTCACCGTTATTAACACTGATGTGGTGGGGGTCAAAATGAGCAAGCGGAATTTAAGGATGGACTAAGATATACACAGCTTATATGTATATGTATACATATATAACACCAATGTAGTACATAGCATATATATATATGGCAAGATCACAAAGCCAAGGGAGATATTTTACCAGAACTTAAAAATTAACATATTTGTACGAAAATTCAAAATTTCTGAAATAAATGGATACAAAATATATTCGGCGAATGGACAGAGCCAGACTTCCACACTTAATTATGGAATATCATGCATGTGGGGAACAATGACAAGGACGAACCCTCAGAAAACTTCTAGACTGTTAAGGGGACTCGAGCTGGTTATGAGGCCTAAAATCCTGCAAGCTATATGGTGATGTACCAATATATATATATATACACACACACACACACACACACACACACACACACACACACCAGTGACTGACCGTTCCTTATTACGTCGTTGCTGATGTCGGAGAGAGGACGGGTCTCCGAAACTTTCCATTTTTCCCTACCCACACGAATCATAGCCCGACCCCAGCAGTCCCAATTCTTACAAGTAATAATTTATTAGTCATAGGATATTATATTTTATATGCGTAACAAAGAGTACAGGAAAGGAAATAACAAGAATTTTGAGAAGTGCTTAGTAACATCTGACTGATGACTGCTCTATATGTTGGAACGGGTAGTACACCAGTACTGAATTTATGTCACACTTGCACCAAGATCATAAATATAAGCAACAGAGTATGAAATATATATTTTATTAATGTACAAATATTTGATGATGACCTTACAATAAAAAGACGAAATAATACAGGCTAATATCATGTCTAGCCACAGAAAATTTTTATGTACCGATGTCAGGACAATTTAATGTTTATTGTGGGTTACGACACCGCGTTCTAGTCTAAAACAAGGGCACCTTACCTACCGGACTGAAGCAAGATAACATAACCCGAAAGACAACAATATACAAGTCCACTATGGAAACAACAAATGGCACTTGAATTTTCTTTTCATTCTTTTAGGCCCAAAACAACTCCTGCTTTGCATTCAACTGTCATCAGGCCGTAATGAATTCTTCTAAGCAACACGACACACAAATCTTGATATGAAATGTAAAATTTAATTCGGTAATATTTATTGGTTTTATTTGAAACATGTACTTCTAAAATTTTAATGAGTCTCTTCTCTAAATAGACTTTCAGGTATATAAATGCCGTTTATTTTAGCGATGGGAGAGCATTTTGATAAAGCCAGTACACTAAATGGGCACACTATGAAGTTCGGAATTCAGGAAAATCAATGTAGTAGAGCAAGTGGTGCTTCTACTACGTAAGGGCCACTGTAGCCTTTATTTTCCTCCGAGATCGACTGTGATACTGACTGGGTTACAGGTAAGCCGACCTCTTATTGTCCATTGTGGCTACCAGGCTTTTGGTCCTTTTATAGCTGCTCACAACAACGACCCTTACAAAATGCCAAAAGAGCGAGCCGTGTCATATGTATGTAGGATAGTGGGTGATGTAATTATTAATTGCGCTTTATTTTCTGAGTAAAATAGACGAGCTGATGTGCAGAGTTGGTCCGTCCGTCCCCATGTCCTTCCTTCTGCCTGCCACCTAGAATCGTGGAGTAGATCGTCTGTCGGATTTTCATGAAATTCGTTATAGGAGTCCCTTGTTGCCAAGTGCTAAGAAGGAAGCATGGACTTCGAGAAAAGTGACCCAGTGACAGTCATCAATTTATGCCAGTGATTTCCGTATTTCTTTACCATTCTGGGTGAAATCCAATGCAGAAGATCTCTACGTAATCTCTCAAAGTAGTTGTGACTTTAGTGAAAATTGTTGCAATGAAAAGTACATTTTACTTATGAGTGTAAATGAAAATTTTTCCCCTATTTTTTTTTTACGTTTTTTTTTAAATTTGAATAAAATTTGATACAGTAGATATCCACAGAAACTTAACGAGTTATTATGAGTTTATTGAAAATCAGCACATTACATTTAGGACGAGTTAATTTGAATTACATTTAAGAACAAATCGCAAAATCACATGATACTGTAAGAGTCGAGATTGCTTTCGTAAATTCTGTGTGCTACGTCATTGGGACACGCTATTTGCTGTCTTGTTGAAACAAAGAGAAAGGCAAAAATTGTCTGCCTACAAAGTAATTCGTCTTGTTGAAACAAACAAACAAACAAAGGCAAAAATTGTCTGCCTACAAGGTGATTCATCTTGTTGAATCAAACAAACAAGGACAAAAATTGTCTGCCTGTACAGTGATCCGTCTTGTTGAAATAAATAAACAAAGAAACAAACAAAGTCAAAAATTGTCTGCCTACAAAGTGATAGTCTATTACCAGTATTTCTTCAACATTACTCTTTTATCTGTAAGAAACGAACTGCAACTGGTAGGGCACCGTGTACAAAGCAGTGAAAGACACCCGTGTTATCTGAACTCATACGGTAGTGTTCATGAAAATTGGTTCCAGGTTCCTCAAGATATACAGCGTCGTGCCTAGTAACTTAGTACCTGTCTACCAAACTACACGACGTCAGGCTCTATAAGACAGTATTCTGCATAAACACTGTCCTGAGAACTTCTTTATGTCTCACGACTCGTAAAGAATGAAACCGTTTTCTTGTAAGAAAATTCGTATACATTTACGTTTACACCATTGCAGTACATTTGCGTTTTCACCATTGCAGTACATTTGCCCGTGCTTGTTCATAATTCTTCACGGGCAGCAGGAACTGAAGATGCAAAGTGCGTGAGTCTGAGGGTAGGGAGGCGGAGCCGACAGGGATGATACAGAACTCACAAAGCACTTTTTTAAGTAAGCAGAGCAAATAATTTGAATTGTCCGTATTATTTGTGAGTATGTGATTAATGCTTTCTGGTGCCGGCTCTCCTGCATTTCTCTAAATACCCAGGCAGCTATAATAGGACTAGGCTAATATTACTTTCTGGATCGTATTTTACCGGAACGACACGGCCTTGCCATCCTGCTTCCTCCGCGCAGTGCCACTGTATTAAAACCAGAGAGGCTTTACATTATACTCCAGTGTAAGGATAACAACGACGTAAGTATTACTGCCTACCGCAGGAGCCCTCATGGTTTATGAAACATGACGTTTTCACTACGCTGAATACATTGGTCAAGACGGTCACAAATATTGGTAAAAGACAAAACTCCGACGTTTCGGGAGCTGTCATTTTCTCGTTCATCAGTGGCTGGTGTGATGAATGATGAACAGAAGTAGGACATAGCCATCGTTTTCCTAACTGATACCTGCCCCATTGTTCAGTCTCAACTTACGGTCTTAATGGATGCGTTAGATATGTGGTTCCCAAAGTGTGCTCCGCGGTTCCAGAGGGATCCGCGACCAGTTCCCAGAATATTCGTGGATACCGTTCTGTAAAGGCTACTTTGAAGTTTACTTAATTGTTTGCTTACTTACTTACTTACTTACTTACTTACTTTATGGAGCAAAGTTCTTCTTGAGAAGCTAACCGGTTTGCAGCTAGTCAAGATATTGCCCGCAATTTATGGAACCCGAAGGATCGTTACCATATTCATAAGTGTCCGCTACCTGTCCTTATCCTGAGCCAGCTCGATCCGGTCCATACCTCCACACCCCAATTCCTGAAGATCCATCTTAATATTATCCTCCCATCTACGTTTGGGTCTCCCAAGTGGTCTTTTTCCCTCAGGTTTCCTAATCACGCCCCTGTATATTCTTCTTCTCTCCCTCGCTACATGCTCCGCCCATTCAATCTTCTCGATTTTATCACCCAAACAATATTGGATGAGGAGTACAGATCGTTAAGCTCCTTATTATGTAGTTTACTATGAAGTTTACTTATTTCTTAAATATTGTTTTAGAATTAATCGAGAAACTTCAGTAAGTGTCGATGAGCTTATTTCGTATGAACTTTAGAATATCTAACTAAGAAACTTCCTGTAACCACGAAGAGAGCAACAATCATTTTAATTAAGGTCAAATCATGCAATGCATTGTTACCTATGTTGCTGGTATGTATTATTGTCCACATTAAGTCAGTCCTGAGGTATTAATTTTTAATTTCCGATACCTGTCATCCGGTTACTCTGTATTTACATGAGCAAGGATGTGAGAATCCGTGGTTATTTTTCGAAGTTGAAAGAGGGTCAGCGAGCAAAAACGTTAGGGAAACACTGCTTCAGATTAGAGCACGAGTGGACGAAATGGCATCCCTGGATGGCTGAACAGCCAGTCCTTTTATTTGCTCAACAATTATCTCATCAAGTACAGATACTCTCCGTACAGAATTTAACATTCCCTGCTACAAGAATTTATTAATACAAATCGAGAGGAAAATGAGAAATGCGGAAAAACACGCGTTAAAATTGCCAATTTTGAATGTAATTTTCGGAATTCGAGTAACATAGAGGATTAGGTCACGAGAATTATAGTGACGTTAATTGAGTGCTATCGAAAATTTGCGAAAAGTGGTTACAAGATTCGTTGTGTCTGCCTGTCTGCCTGTTTGTCTGTCCACCCGTCAGCACAGAACAGCTCGGCTCGCATTGGAAATATTTCGATAGATCTTGAAAAATACTACGTGTTGACCACCGGAATGCTTCAGAGCAATCCATGGGAAATTATTTTACAGTGCATAACTTCAGTGTTGTAAATTTTCCAATCAGCATTTACCTAGCTGCACTCTAATAGAGGAAAGAAATCTCTACGGTTTTCGGGATTACAGCAATGTCTTAAATTGACCTGTCATTGTAAAGACAGTAGTTTTAGTGAATATGTGAGGTATGTGGTCGTTTGAATAAAAATATTGAAGTCGATATCGGACAACCCTGTTGTATGTGATATAATAACAGCTGTCTCATCGGATGTGTGGGAAGGAAGGAACTGACTTGGAATATTTCCAATGCAAAGATCTTAGGAGTGCGATGTTTCTACGAAATTTGAATAGACTGCCTTTGCACCATGGAGGTGATTGTTTGGTTTGTTTGTTTGTTTGTTGGTTTGTTGGTTGGTTGGTTGGTTGGTTGGTTGGCTGGTTTGTTGGTTGGTTATTTGCGTGGTCGGTTGGTTGAGAAGTCGGTCGGTGGTTGGTCGGTCAGTTGGTTGGTTGGTTGGTTGGATGGTTGCTTGGTTGGTTGGTCGGCCGTTTGGTTGTTTGGTTGGTGGTTTGGTTGGTTTATTGGTTGGTTGTTTGGTTGTTTGGTTGGTTGGTTGGTTGGTTGGTTGGTTGTTTGGTTGGTTTGTTGGTTACTTACTTGTTTGGTTGGTTGGTTGGTTAGTTGGTTGTTTTGTTGGTTGCTTGCTTATTTTGTTGGTTGGTTGGTTGCTTGCTTGCTTGCTTGCTGGCTGGCTTGCTTGTTTGGTTGGTTAGTTGGTTGTTTTGTTGGTAGCTTGCTTTTTTGGTTGGTTGGTTGGTTGTTTGGTTGGTTTGTTGGTTACTTGCTTGTTTGGTTGGTTGGTTGGTTGGTTAGTTGGTTGTTTTGTTGGTTGCTTGCTTGTTTGGTTGGTTGGTTGGTTGGTTGGTTGCTTGCTTGCTTGCTTGTTTGGTTGGTTGGTTGGTTGGTTGGTTGGTTGTTTGACGTCAGCCACATATGAGGATGGTTAATTGGTTGAACACTAATGACTTAGTAAGTATTTCATTAGTTAAAATTGACGTTGAAAAGTTTGTGAGCAGCCTGTATCACTTCTCATAGATGTGCCTCTCTCGCCCATCCTTCATACCATAGCTACTGCGCCCATTAACTGCAAGCTCGCACGAGAACAGCCATATTTCTCACAAGGCTGAAAGTGATGTCTTTAATCGAAACTTGGGCGTCACAAATCAAGGAAAGGTTGACAGTGTCATTAAGAAATGGCGGCGGTTTGTCAGCTATAGATCATAGAGCTGCTGTGCGCTGTGATGGGCGAGTCTAATTTCGGAACGCTTCACTGCAGATTTCTGTAATGTGACGTCAGACTGCTGAATTCTCGTTTAATGGCCCATTTTTTATTTGTGTTTCCATTGCAACAAAACACTGTAAACAAAGGGGTTGTGGGTTCTACTCCGAAATGCAAGTGAAAATTTGTTTTTGCCCTAAGTATTTGTCATTTTTTCCTCCGCTTTTCTGTTTCTTCGCCACCTCCTTCTTCAACTTCTTTTTTAATATTATATTGAAATGAAAGTGTTGCAGTTGTTGCTTTTACCTCAGAGTCTGCGTCGTCTCTCCTTCGTTGTCCTACTGTGTCATTTCCACTAGTTCCTTTTCCATCACCATTTCCATCCCTAACCGCAAACCTCCTTGTGCCTAATACTTCCTTGGCATCTTCTATTCATCCGTCTGTTAGTTTTCCATCAAGACCTTCTTCTTTCTTTACCACCATTTTCAAATGTAATTTTGTTGTTGTTGCTTGTGCTCCCCATTTCGTCGTCTCGTCCTTTTATTTGTCATCTTCCTCTAGTTCCTTTCCAAGCTATTTCTTCTTCTTCTTCTTCTTCTTCTTCTTCTTCTTCTCCTCCTCCTTCTCCTCCTCCTCCTTCTCCTCCTCCTCCTCCTACTCCTCCTCCTCCTCCGGCTAATCCAAGAGTAAGAAAGAGGCGGATAAGTCTGCGAAAGTGGCGAGGGATCAATGTAATCTTTTCCCTGTTATGTATGTACCAGTCACCACGGTATCAAGCATTTTCTGGTTGCAAATGCGGGAGACGGCCTGCAGGCACAAATGTCTGCGAATAACCCGAATGTTCTTCTAGCGGAGTACTATCACTAGTGATCCGACGCGAGACTGGGTATGGATGTGTAACTTCCAAATTTGTAAATGACTTATTGCTGAAAATCATATTCCCGTAACGGCATACGTCGCTTGACCGAGATTTGGAACAAAGTGTATAGAAAACTTTGGAAGTAAATGAGATTTAGTAACACAAGAGACTGGAGAATAATGCAAGGGAGACTGCACAATTCATTTATTTTTAAAGAATGTAACTGAGGAAAGAAAAATAGGCTAGGCACTTAGCACGTGTGAAAATACACAATATCCATGTAAACGTTTTATGCAAGAGCTCAGGAAAGTAGGCCTTTCGGGCGACAAAATCGAAGGTAGTATAATCGTCGACATCGTCCTCATTAGGATAAATTTTATTACACTTCCTTATTTGTTAGTACAACTTAATTAGAACAAATATTATGTAAGTAATGTAGGTATACTAGAATATGGACTTGCCTAAACTGTCTCAGGTTCGAATTAATACTGGATATTTGACGGTTTTTATGAATGTTTTGAACTTCATTGTTCGTTGATAATGGCTATTTTTCTTTGCGAACCCAGAACTGATATTCAGGCATGATGCTTTGTAATTTTATTAGTTGGTTAGACTATTCGTAGCAAATTTTTCTGCCAATGAAATAAAAAATATTTAACTCCATTGTGAACATTTTATTACGTTAGTCAACAATGAAAATTCGCGTATTTTATTTGATGATTTTCTCATTGGACGTAAAAACAAATAAGTTAAGATCCGAAATGACCAAGAACTTTTGTCGCTAATGCTTCAGACCCTCCATACCAATCCACATTACGCCAGTAATCTAGCGTTAGCAAACAAAGGTAAAAGAGGGAAATAAAATTAGAATCCTTCCACCAACAACTTTACATAATTTGCATTACTAAAACTAAATTTGATGGAGAAAATAAATTAATTCACCCGCAGCGGTTCATTCATTTGAGTGTAGGAAGTATTTCGAAGTGAAAAGACATCAAAAACATTCTAACAGGCATTTAGCTTTGGGAATGTTATGTCAAAACCTTCCAAATTTCGCCTTCTTTACCTACACGTACATGCCCTAACTCCAAAACACTATTTACTAATCGCACTATATCATTAGTTCAAGACATAATGTTAGTCAGTCCGGCAATTACATGAACGTCTTCATGTTTCATGAATTTGCCTACAAAGCATCTTGCTCTCTGAAATGAAATAATACTAACCAGAAACATTTGAATATTTCCTCAGCAACACACTCACACTCTCCACTTCCATTATTGTACCACCGTCATTCTTCGACGCTATACCTTGCATTGCAATCAGCCTATGTTTGGCAGAAGACGAGCAGCTACAGCCTGGGTATTTACAAAGCAGTAATTTTCTTTCTCCCCCCCCTCCTCCCCCCTCGGCACAAAAGTAATGCCTCATGCATTGTATAAATTTTGGACACCGCTTTTACAGGATTAGTACCATTAAATTTCATGAGGACTTTTTCCCCATTTCACCAATATTCAAAAAACAATCAGTGAATTTCGGAAGCAGTGAACTTGTGAAAAGTACAGTTTGGTTGAGGGCTGTTTGACCTTGCATCTTCCTCATGAAATAATGTGAAATGCCACCTTGATGCAACTATGTAATTTTATTGATGTATTCTTAGCTCGACATGTTTCGGGTACATAAGCCCATCATCAGGAGCTTTAGATGTTGAGTTGCAGCATATGGTTTTCTGCACCGAGTTTTTGGATGGGTGGTGGTCTTGAGAGCCGCTGCTTAGGTCCTGTGTACGGTGCGGATGGTGCAGCGGCTCTCAAGACCACCACCCATCCAAAAACTCGGTGCAGAAAACCATACGCTGCAACTCAACATCTAAAGCTCCTGATGACGGGCGTATGTACCCGAAACATGTCGAGCTAAGGATACATCAATAAAATTACCTTTTTGCATCAAATTGGCATTTCACATTCTTTCGTACAGTTTGTTTTTTGAGCCCTGGTGACAGTGAGAAAATTCCTTGTGAATGTTGGTGATGTTGCTGATATAATGACTCTTACTTTACACTCCGCTTATTCTTGTTTTATTAATACCTGTCAGGTTACATAAATTTACCTTAGGCATTGTAATTATTACTTAATTACTTTCGCATAGATTAGCAGACTGCACAGCGAGACCTGTCTATTGTGTGATGTCGCAGACGAAGTACTTTCTGTCACAAGGACAGCCCATACGTCACGTAGGCCGTAGTACTCCGCGTGTTCCCATCCCATACATAATAGATCTACCCCCAGGCCCAACTCGAATTTTCTATAGAAATGGTATGCAAATGAGTTCGCGATTTTAGCTTCTAACTGAAAGTTTCTTGAACCCCACTCCTAGGCCCTTCTCCGTGTTCCCCGCTACCACTCCTCTTTTACTCTTTAATTGTTTAATGAAAAGCGAACAGTTAAGTCACATTCATCACCATTTTTATCCGTCCAATTACACAACGTTGTTACTCAGCGATTCTTGGATGATATTTCAACGGATGGTGGGGTTTGTGGGGGTGGGGGTTACAAAAGTAGAACTCCTGCAGAAGAGACGTGCGCCGAAACCCCGGAAAACGGAACGCGTACAACCCGCACCAGCGTAACGGCTGTTCAACCGTGAGTGACCTTGTTGTGACCGATGTACAAGCAAGGTAGGCACACTGCGCAGCGGAGAACTGGCGAACAGTCGAAGTTGCGAATGGTGAACTGTTCGAGTCTGTGCAGATAAAGCAAAGCTATGAAACTAGCGTGACTCCAATAGAGCGGCCAGCTGACATAGCGACTGACCACTTAGTGGTATGGCCGTATTATGGAATTCCTGAAATTTTTCAAGCTGCTTTAACTTGGCGTAAATGAAATGCAGAAAGCTGCCGGTTTGAACGTAATGCAAACACATTGTGTGCCGGTTAGTATAAATCAAGAGAATTACGAAATCTTACAGTAATTTGACATTCAGAGGAACGTGCATCGTGATATATTCTTATAATAAAAACCAATGGGATGCACTATTTTTCAACATTATTTTGGTAAAAACTCTACATGTTTAGGACAGATTTACTGTCCATCATCAGGAGTCTTAATGCTGCACACACAGCAATTGGTATTTGTCATACTAGTTATGTTGACCGTCTGCAAGCAGACAGTAAACGTAACTAAATAAAGTTGAGAAAGAGTGCATTCTGTTGTCTTTTATTATAAGAATCTTACAGTAAATTGAAAATTTAAATAGTTATTGCTAATATACTGTAATAATGTAAATTATAAAACGGAGTATGCTGGCAGTAACATACCTCTCTATAAGGAGCCTTTCAGAATGGCTTAAACAACACGCAATATTTGCGCACCTCTAACGAACGTCATAAGAGAGTCGACCGCACCAAATTAAGACATAAACAAAGAAGGAAGAACGAAAGGGGAAAACGAAAAGAGTGAGATTAAATATGAAAAATCTCATCGTATTTAATTTTCAGTAAATTTGTCTACGTCGATTAAGTAGGAGACACGACATTGCAGTTGGCACACAAATAAACAACCAGACCTATTCAGCGGTTTTCCCTGGGCAACTCTTATTTATCCAATCGTTCGAGAATTTCCCATTATTACTAAATTCTGAAGATAATTGCCATGAAAAAATCTCGTTTTAAAACTGTCCTATTTTATGCAGCCTGCTTAACGTTAGCTGAATTGCGTTTACACATTTGTAACTCAGTTTTTAAATATATTCTAATATTGTTCTACAATCTAATTTTAGTTTTTCGTGTAACATTTTCCGTTAAAATTTCTACTGAAAGCAGCAGGCCTATATGGCGTTTCGTTTTCTTATCATATATGTTACTCGAAATGTTAATCTTATTTTTCTTAGTTTAATGATATCAGTGATAATATTAGGATGGATCTCCAGGAGGTGGGATGTGGTTATATGGACTAGATTGGGCTGGCCCAGGATAGGGACAGGTGGCGGAAGCTTGTGAGTGCGGTAATGAACCTTCGGGTTCCGTGAAATGCGGGGAATTTCTTGACTAGCTGCAAACCAGTTAGCTTCTCAAGAAG